>Ga0208080_1001363_pt1 | contig 11971 bp, 10 predicted proteins | sample NGESurdeep092012_3_FD_184476 | JGI IMG/M metagenome (GOLD analysis project Ga0208080, IMG submission 184476) | Arctic peat soil microbial communities from Barrow, Alaska - NGEE Surface sample 210-3 deep-092012 (SPAdes) | ecosystem: Environmental > Terrestrial > Soil > Wetlands > Peat ...
CCAGCTCGAGCCGGCCCCACGCGGCCAGGGCACCGCGCACCTCGCCCACCTGGGCGAGCTCCGCGGCGCAGTCCGGGCAGAAGCTGAGGTGCTGCTGCAGCTCGGCGACCTCCATGTAGCCCATCTCGCCGTCGACGTACCGATTGATGCGCTCGCGGAAGTAGCTGCAGTCCATCAGGCGTCGCTCCTCGGACGGGCGCCGGCGGGGCCCTGTTCGGGCCCGGCGCCCCCCGCCCGCAGCTTGAGCCGCAGGGAGGCGCGGCCGCGGTGCACCATCACCTTGACGGTGCCGAGCGGCCGCCCGGTGGCCTCGGCGATCTCCTGGTACGGCAGACCGTAGACGTCGCGCAGCACCGTCGGCACGCGGTAGTCCTCGGGCAGGTCGCGCAGCGCCGCCACGATCGTGGCGGCGTCGACGCCCTCGCCGAGCTGCGCCGCGGCCTCGGCGGCCAGGTCCGGCGTTTCGACCGGCTCGGGGTGACGCCGCTCGCGGCGCTTGTAGTCGATGGCCGTGGTGAGCGCCAGGCGGAAGAGCCACGTGGAGAACGTGGCTTCGCTGCGGAACTGCGGAAGCTTGCGGTAGCAGCGCAGGAACGCCTCCTGCGCCGCGTCTTCGGCGTCGGTGTGGTTGCCGAGCACGTTGTAGGCCACCGAGTAGACCATCCCTTGATACCGCTCCACGATCTGCTTGAAGGCCTGCGCATCGCCCTCGGCCGCGCGCGCCAGCTCGGCGGACGACGGGTCGGGCAGCGAGGCCCACTTATGGAGGTTAGACGTAGCCATGGCGGAGAAAGTTACAGCCGCGGCCGCGGTCAGGCGGCCGCGGGCGAGAAAGCGTGAGATCTGTCGAGTTCGAAGGCGCGCACAGGAAGTGAGTCTACACCCGCCGCGCGGAGGGCCGTTTCGCCTGCGGCGCGGCCGCGTTAGCCGGCGGGTAAGCTAGCCTCCAGATGAAGGTCTTCTGGCGCATCCTCAAGCTTCTTGGCGACTACAAGTGGCTCACATTCGTGGGCTTCGCGCTGGCGTTCGCCCAGATGGGGCTCGGCCTGCTGGTGCCGCGCATCATCCAGCTGACCATCAACAACGCGCTGGTCGGCGGCGAGACCGGCCTGCTCGTCACCTACGGTCTCGCCCTCCTCGGCATCGCCGTCGTGCGCGTCATTGTCGCCGTCGGCCGCCGCCTCGCCAGCGGTAAGTCCAGCCTTGGCATCGAGTACGACCTGCGCAACCGCATGTGGTCGCATCTCCTGAAGCAGTCGTTCAGCTACTTCGACCGCTGGCCCACCGGGCAGCTCATGAGCCGCGCCATGAGCGACGTGCAGAACGTGCGCATGTTCCTCGGGTACGGCCTCGTGTTCTTCGCCACCAACATCGTGATGATGGTCGCCGTGGCGCTCATCCTGCTGCTGCTCGACTGGCGCATGGGGCTGCTCTCCCTGACGTTCCTGCCGTTCCTGCTGCTCGTCACGGTGCGCTTCAGCCGCCGCCTGCAACCGATCCTCAAGGACATGCAGCAGAAGATCGCCGATGTCACGGCGGCGGCCGAAGAGAACGTGGTCGGCTCGCGCATCGTGCGCATCTTCGCGCGCGAGGACGACGAGCTCGAGAAGTTCAGCGACCGCAGCTACAAGGTCTTCGAGGCCAGCGTGGCGGCGGCGCGCACGCGAGCCGTGTACATCCCGCTGATCGCCTTCATCCCCAACCTGGCCGTGGCCTTCCTGCTTTACTACGGCGGGCGGCAGGTGATCGACGGGAGCCTGAGCCTGGGCTCGCTGGTCGCCTTCTACAGCTACCTGATGATGCTCGTGTACCCGGCCCAGGTGATCGGCTGGCTCACCGGCCTCGCACAGCGCGCCATCGCCAGCGGCGAGCGCGTGTACCAGGTGCTCGACGCGCCGCTGGAGATGGAAGAGCGGCCCGACGCGAGGCCGGTGCGCGGCCCGGGCGGCGGGCCGCCCGTCGGCGCGGTGACCTTCGACGATGTGTACTTCACCTACGTGGACCGGCCGGTGCTCGAGGCTGTCAGCCTCGCCGTCCCGGCCGGTCGCACGCTCGCTCTCGTCGGCCACACCGGCTGCGGCAAGACCACGCTCACCAACCTCATCCCTCGCTTCTACGACACGAGCGGCGGCCGCGTGCTCGTCGACGGTCAGGACGTGCGCGACCTGCAGACCGCCGATCTGCGCAGCCACATCGGCATCGTTACACAGGACCCGTTCCTGTTCAGCGCCTCGATCGCCGAGAACATCCGCTTCGGACGGCCCGCGGCGAGCGACGACGAGGTGCGGGCCGCGGCGCAGGCCGCACAAGCCGACGACTTCGTCGTTGCCCTCCCCGAGGGCTACGACACAGTCGTCGGCGAACGCGGTTTCACGCTCAGCGGCGGCCAGCGCCAGCGCATCGCCATCGCCCGAGCGCTCGTCATGGACCCGCGCATCCTCATCCTCGACGACGCCACCAGCAGCGTCGACGTCGAGACTGAATTCAAGATCAGGGCCGCGCTGACCGAAGTGATGCGCGGCCGCACGACCTTCATCATCGCCCACCGACCATCGACGATCGCGCTCGCCGATGAGGTCGTGGTGCTGGACCACGGCCGCATCGAGGAACGCGGCACGCACGACGAGCTCATGACCGCCGGCCGGCTATACGCGCAGATGTTCGGCGACGCCGAGACGAAGCACTGCGACCTGGACGCCGTCGACGTCGGGGAGCCGGCGGCGCTCGGCGGGGGAGGCGCCGTCTGATGGCCACCGCCTCCCGTCACGCCTCCGGCCCGCACGGCAGCGGCGCCGCCCTCGAGGAGCTGCGCGGCTGGCGCGCCTTCGTGCACCTGGCGCGCGAGCTCAAGCTCGCCCGGCTCGCGCGCCTCGCCCACCCGTACCGGCGCCGCGCCGTCTTCAGCGTAGCCGCCATGGCCGCCGTCACGCTGAGCAGCCTCGCCGTGCCCTATCTGCTCAAGGTGGCCATCGACTCGGGCATCGGCGCCAAGGACCTCAGCGTGCTCACGTGGGTCATCGTCGCCTTCGTGGGCGTCAGCCTCGTCAACCTCGGCGCCAGCTACCTGCAGACCTACCTCACGAGCTGGGTCGGCTCGCACATCATCTACGACCTGCGCCGCCAGCTCTTCGCCCATCTGCAGAAGCTCTCGCTCGACTTCTTCAGCCGTCAGAAGACCGGCTGGATCGTCAGTCGTCTCACCAACGACATCGACGCCCTCGACCAGCTCGTCACCGACGGCGTCACCTCGCTGGTCACCAACTTGTTGACCTTCATCGGCGCCATCGCGTTCCTCTTCATCCTCGACTGGCGCCTGGCGCTGGCGACCCTCACCATCATGCCGCTGCTCATCGCCGCGACGCTCGTCTTCCGCTCCCGGTCGGCCCGCGCCTACGCCCAGGTGCGCAACAAGATCGGCGACGTGAGCGCCCACCTGCAGGAGTCCATCTCAGGCATCCGCGTGCTGAAGGCTTTCCGCCGCGAACAGAGCGACTACCAGCGGCTCGACGTGGCCAACGCGGCCTATCGTGACGTGAACATGCGCACCGTCGTGCAGAGCGGCCTCTACTTCCCCTTCGTGGAGTTCATGTCGGCCGCCGCCGTGATCATCGTGCTCTGGTACGGCGGCACCCTCATCGGCGGCAACACGCTCCAGATCGGCGTGCTGGTGGCCTTCATCGGCTACCTGAACAGCTTCTTCGACCCGCTGCAGCAGCTCAGCCAGCTCTACAACACCTTCCAGGCGTCGATGGCCGCGGTGCAGAAGATCTACACGGTGCTCGACACCGAGCCCGACATGCTAGACGCCCCCGACGCCGTCGCCCTGCCGGACGTGCGCGGTGAGGTGGAGCTGCGCGACGTGACCTTCGGCTACGACCCCCAGAAACCCGTCTTGCACGACGTTGACCTGACCATCCCGGCGGGCAAGACCGTCGCGCTCGTCGGCGCCACCGGCGCCGGCAAGTCGACGGTCATCAAGCTGCTGGCGCGCTTCTACGACCCGACCGCAGGGGCGGTGCTCATCGACGGGCACGACCTGCGGCAGGTGACGGCGAGCTCGCTGCGCGAGCAGCTCGCCGTGGTGCCGCAGGAAGCCTTTCTGTTCAGCGGCTCGGTGCTCGACAACATCCGCTTCGCCCGCCCCTCCGCGGACGCCGACGAGGTCAAGCGCGTGGCGCGCATCGTCGGCGTGCACGACTTCGTCGAGTCGCTGCCCGACGGCTACGACACCGAGGTGCAGGAGGGCGGGTCGGCGCTGAGCACCGGGCAGCGCCAACTCATCAGCTTCGCCCGGGCGCTGCTCGCCGACCCGCGCATCCTCATCCTCGACGAGGCCACGAGCAGCGTCGACGCCGAGAGCGAGCGCCGCATCGAGCGCGCCATGGAGGTGCTGTTCAGCGGCCGCACCAGCGTGATCGTCGCGCATCGGCTGAGCACCGTGCGCTACGCCGACGAGATCCTCGTCGTGGACGCCGGCCGTATCGTCGAGCACGGCACCCACGACGAGCTCGTGGCGGCCGGCGGCCGCTACGCCGGCCTCTACGCGGAGTGGGAGGCGACCGGCGAGGCGCTGTGAGGTGGCGCGTCAGACGGCTGGCGGTGCCGCAGGCTCCGCCGCCGGGCCCATCGCGTGTGGCGCGCGCACGTCGCGCCACGCCAGTTGGAAGAGGCTGACGAAGAGCGCGATCCCGGTGCTGACCCACAGGACCGTCGAGCGGCCGAACGCATCCGCCAGCGGCCCGGCCAGCGCCAGCCCCGCCGGGTAGAACGCCAGGACGCCGAGGTAGTCGTAGGCGGATACTCGCGAGATCATGTGTGGGGCGACCTCGCGCTGCATGCAGGTCAGCCAGAACGGGTCGTAGAGGCCCCACTCCACCCCGACGACCGCCATCGACACGTAAAGCATCCACACCGGCGCCTCCAGCGCCAGCAAGCCCACCGGCAGCGCGGTCAGGCTCATGCCGGCGGCGATCACGAGCAGCGGCCGCCGCGGCCGCCAACGCAGGCTGAGCAGACCGGCGGCGATCTGCCCGATGCCCATCGCCGCCGAGGTCAGACCCCAGGTGCGAGCGCCGTCGTAGACGTCGCGCGCGACGATAGGACCCAGCACCTGGATGGGCCCGTCGATGGCGAAGAGAAACAGGGCGGCGCCGGCGACCATGACCCAGATCCAGGTGTGGCTCACGAACTCCCGCCAGCCGTCGGCAAGGTCGCGGAAGAAGGCGCGGCCGCCGGCCGTGGCGACTCCGTCGACGGCCGGCTCCTCGCCGGCCAGGCCGCGGGCGGGGCCGGCCGGGACCGGCTTCCCACCCGGCCGGCCGAGGAAAGCCGGCGGCCGCAACCGCAGCAGGAACCACGCGCTCGCCAGATAGCTGAGCCCGTCGATGCCGATCGCCCACCCCGGGCCCACGGCGGCCACGAGCATGCCGGCCAGGAAGGCCCCGAGGGTGATGGAGCCGCTGGACACCAGGCCCTGCAGGGCGTTGGCCTGCTGCAGCCGCGGCGGGCTGACGACCTCGGGCACGAGGCCGGTGTAGGCGGGGCCGAAGAAAGCCTCGCACACGCCCATCCCGACCTGCAGGACGGCGAGCTGCCACACGTGGGCCACGCCGGCGACGAGCAGCGTGGCGGCCGCCAGCTGCAGCACGGTGCGGCCGACATCGGCGGAGAGCATCACCGTGCGCCGAGGGAGGCGGTCCGCCCACACGCCGCCGAGCAGCACGAGCACCGCCAGCGGGATCAGACCCGCGGCCTCGACGATGCCGATATCGGTGGCCGTGCCGCCGATGGCGAGGACCGCGAACGGCAGCGCCACCACGCGGAACATCGAGCCGACCACCGAGGTGGCCTGCCCAACAAACAGCTTGCGAAACTCCGGTTCGCCGAGCGCGGCGAGGCTGTCGGCAAATCGGCTCACGCTACTCGATGCGCGGCAACCGCCGCTCGAGCCAGCGCGGGATCCACCAGTTCCAGCGGCCGAGCAGCCTCATGAACGCCGGCACCATGAGGATGCGGATGACGCTGGCGTCGAGAGCCACGGCCACGGCGAGGCCGACGCCGATGGCTTTGGTGACCAGGATCGACGTGAAGGCGAACGACCCGCCCACCACGACGATGATGAGCGCGGCGCTCGTCACGATGCGCCCCGTGCGAGAAAGCCCGAACGTCACTGCCTTGAGGTTGTCCCCGGTCTCATCCCACGCTTCGCGCATGCGCGTGAGCAGGAACACCTCGTAGTCCATTGAGACGCCGAACACAGTGCAGAAGAGGATCACGGGCAGCTCGGCGTCGATGGCGCCGCTGCTCTTGAAGTTGAAGAGCCATTCGAGATGGCCGTCCTGGAAGATCCACACCACGGCCCCGTAGCCGGCGAGGAGCGACAGGACGTTCATGACCACCGCCTTGACCGGCAGGAACACGCTGCGCAGGAGCAGGAGGAGCACGAGGGCGGTGACGCAGACCACGAACAGGATGATCCAGGGAAAGCGCTGGTACAGGATGTGGACGAAGTCGTAGACGCTCATGGAGGTGCCGCCGACGAGAACGGTCATGCCCTCCGGAGGAGGCTGCTCGTAGATGCGCACGGCGAGATTCTGCGCCTCCACGGAGGTCGGGACGTCCTTGGGGACGACCTGGAAGAGCGCCGTGCCGGGAGCCGTGGTGAGGGAGCTCAGGCCCAGCGCAGCCTCGCGCTGCTGGGCGCCGAGCAGACCCTGGAGCAGGCCGGGAAGGCCGGAGACGGCGGGCCGCGGCCCGGAGCCGACGGGCCGTTGCACGGCCCGCCAGAACCGGGCCGCCGCCTCCGGCGTCTCGAGGCCGGGCAGGTTCACGACGCTGGTCACCCGGGCGACGCCGGGCATCGCCTGGAGACGCTTGCCGTACCCGTACAGCCGCTGCAGGTTCGCCGGCTCGAGCGCCCCCGTGTCCCCGCTCCACGTGGCGAGGACGTAGATCGGCGACAGCGCCGACACGTCGAAGCGCGACTGCAGGATGTCGTAGCCCTGACGTGACTCGGAGCGCTCCGGGAGCGCGGTCGCCCCGGGGATCTCTCTCTCGATATGCAGCACCGGCCAGGCGAAGAGCAGCACCACGATGAGCGTCCCGACAAGGACCGGGACGGGGTGGTGCATGACCCAGTCCGACCAGCGCCCCCAGAACGTCCCCTGCTTGCCCGAGCGCCCGATGACGCGCAGACGGTCCACACGCGGGCCCAGCATGCCTAGCAGCGCCGGCAGCAGCGTCAGGGCGGCGAGCACGGAGAAGATCACGACGAGGGCGCCGCCCAGGCCCATCGAACGCATCGACATGAACGGGATGACCACCAGGCCGAGCAGGCCGACCACCACGGTGAGCCCGGAGAAGAAGATGGAGCGCCCGGCGTGCTCCACGGTGATCTCCACCGCCTCCGCCACGGTGCGGCCGGCGCTCAGCTCCTCGCGGAAGCGCCCCACCATGAACAGCGAGTAGTCGATGCCGACGGCCAGCCCCAGTAGCGTGGCCACGTTCATCGCGAAGACGGAGATGTCCAGGAACTGGGCGAGCACCCAGAACACGCCCAGCGTGACGGTCACGGCCATGCCGCCGCCGATCACCGGCAAGGCGGCGGCCACCAGGGTCCCGAAGATGAGCCCCAGGACGATGATGGCGATCGGCAAGGTGTACGTCTCGGCGGTCCTGAGATCCTCGGCGGAGATCTGCTCGATGTCGGCGTACACCGCGGGATCGCCGGTGAGATACGTAGTGAGGCCGGTCGGCGCCAGCCTGGCGCGCATGGCTGGGATCATGCCCTGCACCTGTTCGCTGCTCGCGTCGAACGAGAGCACGGCGAAGGTCGCGTGCCCGTCTCTCGAGATGAAGCCCGCGTCGCCGGTGGAGGCGGCGGTCCGCACGCTCAGGAGCTTGGGGAACGCCTCGCGATCGAGGCCCGCCAGGGCCGCCTTCACCTGCGCCCGAAAAGCAGGGCTGCGCGCGTCGAGGCTCGGGCTGGTGAACACGATCGTGAGCCGCGCCGGACCGAAGCCCAGCCGCTCCTGCATCGCCGTCTGGGCCTGCTGGGACGGCGTCGTGGGGTTGGTGAAGCCGCCACCCTTGAGCTCTCCGGGCACGTGCGTGGTGGCCACGATGCCGGCGACGAAGGCCACCGCCCATACGAGCACGATGATCCTGCGACGCCTGTAGACGACCCGTCCGAGCGCGGCGAACACGCGCGGTGACCTCCTTCTGAACGGCCGCGGCAGGCGGCACTCGTGTGCGGCCACGGCCGTTCAGAACGATATACTAAGGAGGCAGCGTTTCATGCCCCCCGAGCACTCGAGGACCGTGACCGGACCACGCGAAAGGACATCGGCAGGCGGCGTCGTCGTCCGCACGGACGCCGACGTCGAGGTCTGTCTCATACGGCCCGCCGGGCGCACCGTCTGGGGGCTGCCCAAGGGCGGCATCGAGAGCGGCGAGACGCTGACGCAGGCCGCCATCCGCGAAGTCGCCGAAGAGACCGGCGTCAGCGGTGTGGTCGATGCCGAGCTCGGCGCCATCGACTACTCGTTCTACTCGCGCGAACAGAACGGCCGCATCCACAAGACCGTGCACTACTACCTCATGCACGCCACCGGCGGCGACACGACCGACCACGATCACGAGGTCAGCGAGGCCCGCTGGATGAGCCTGCCCGAGGCGCTGCGGCTCATGACCTACCCCAACGAGCGGGAGATGGTGCAACGCGCCGCCGAGGCGCTGGGCGAAGCGCTCGACGCCTGAGCCCTCAGGACCAGGTGAGGGGCTCGTGCACCACGCGGGCCCGGCCCATGCTGTGGTCGAGCGCCTCGAGCATCTCGCCGGCGTTCACGTCCACGTAGTCGTAATGCGCAAGGGCGAACAGGAAGCGCGGCGGCGCGGAAGGGCCGCCACAGGCATCCAGCTCGCGCCGCAGGCGCTCGGCGGCGCCGGCCAGCCCGCGCCGGCTGATATCGGGCAGAACCAGCAGAAAGCCGCCGTCGGAGGTGAGGCCGATGCTGTCGTAGCGACGCAGGTTCTCGTGCAGGCACTCGCCCGCCTCGTGCAGCACCCCCCGGTAGTCCTCGCGCGCGCAGGGCGAGGCCTCGTCGCGGGCCGACTCCTCCAGGGCGAGCTCGAGCAGCCCCAGCGAAAGCTCCATGCGCTGACAGCGGTTCACCTCGAGCGAGAGCTGTTCGACGATCTCGGCGGGCTTCATGGCGCCCGTGGAGAGATCGAGCGGCGACGCGTCTTCGGCGTCGCGCTGCAAACGGACGATGGTCTCCTCGAGACCGGCGGAGTAGCCGGTGGCGATGCGTGTCAGGGTTACGTTCTCGAGGCCCAGGAGAAGACGGCAGGCGGCGCGCGCCTCGGCCGTGCCATGGGCATGCAGGCCGTCACACAGGGCCCTGCTTCCGTGGGTGAACTCGTCGAGCAGCACGGCGACCGGCACGCTTTGACTGAGGCCGGCGCTGCGAGCCACATCCTCGAGGGCGGCGAGCAGGGGGGCCTCGTCGCCGCCGGCCACGAGGCGGACCAGATGAGGAATGGCGGGCTCCCACAGGCTGCGACCCACCTCGGCGAGCTCAAGGTCGCCATACACGGTGAAGATAAGCTCGTCCATGACAAGCTCCCTGCGGGAGGAGATCCCGTGAGCTGGTGTCTCCTATGTCGATTCTACCGTTATGCTGCACACTACACACTCGTTGTGCGGGCGCCGCGGCGAAAGGTGAGTGACCTATGCGCGTGACACTCTTGGGGACGATCGGCTGGATGCCGAGTGACCGGCGCGAGACGACCTGCTTCGCCTGCCGCGCCGGAGACAGCCTCTTCATCTTCGACGCGGGCACCGGCCTGCGCCGCCTGCGCGAACCCGCCCAGGCGGCGCTGCTCGACGGCGCCCGCGACGTGCACCTCTTCCTGACACACTATCACCTCGACCACGTCTGCGGCCTGGCGTACCTGCCCGGCGTGCTGCCGGGCCGCGGGCTCGTGATCCACGCCCCCGCGGCCGAGCTCAACGGCGTCGAGCCCGAGCGCGCGGTGGCCGGCCTGCTGCGCAGGCCCTACAACCCGCGCGACTGGGAGGACCTCGCGGACCTTCGCCTCGAGCCCGTCGTGGCCGGGGCCAACGAGATCGCCGGCCACACCGTGCGCGTGCGCGCCCAGCAGCACTCGGACGTGAGCGTCGCCTACCGCGTCGACGACGCCTTCGTGCTGGCCACCGACACCAGGATCGACCCCCGGACGGCGGAGTTCGCCGCGGGTGTCGGCCTTCTGCTGCACGAGGCCTGGTACAACGCCGCCGACCCGCGCACCGACGAGACACCGGTGGAGCTGCTGGCCGGCTACGCCGCCCACAGCGAAGCCGGCGCCGTCGCCGGCCTGGCCGCCGACGCGGGGGTCGGCCGCCTCGTGCCGATGCACCTCAACCCGCTGCACGACGAGAGCTACTACGCCGCCCTCGAGGCCGCCGCCCGCGCCGTCTTCCCACGCACAGACGTGCTTGCGGACGGCGCGATCGTCGACACGGACGGCGGCGTCTGACACCCTTGACCCAGGTCGCAGGCAGGCATCCGGAGGTCCCGGTTTGATCCGCTTCCGCAGCAAGAAGTCCGTGGTCGTCACCGTGGCGCTCGCCGCGCTCGTGGTGTTTCTGCTGCCCGCGTTCGTGGCGTTCCGCTATACCGCCCCGAGCCAGCGGGGCGACTTCATCCGGCACCCCTGGCGCGGCTGGAGCTTCGCCTACGCGGCCCTCGCCGTGCCCGGCGACGCCAAGCTCAAGACCTCGGGCATGGCGCTGCGCAAGGCCGACTGGGTGCTCAAGGGCACATCCATCGACCCCCGCGAGGTCCAGCTGTTGTTCGTGCCCGCAGGCAGGCCATACCGCTTCACGCACGGCATCGACGGACGCGTGGTCACGAGCTCCGCCGTCCCGAGCTACCGGTTCATCTGGCAGGTCCAGGGCGTCATCGACACGATCTCGAACCGCACCGACACCATCGTGGCGCTGCTCGACTACGACACCGGGCGCGTCATCTACAACGTGCGCAACGACCTGCTGCCCTCGGAGCTCAAACCGGAGCCCACGTCTTCGCCGCTGCCCGAGCCTTCACCCTCGGGCACGCCGTAAGGAGGGCGCAGCCGTGAGCCTGGTCGCCGTCGCGTTCTACGAGAGCTCGTGGTTCAAGGCCGTCGTCTACGTCCTCATCGCCATCATCGCGGCGCGCGTGGTCGACTTCTTCCTCGCGCGCCGCGACGCGGCCATGGCCAAGCTCCTGGGCAGAATGCCCGGCAGGGCCGACCGCACCCGTTACATGATGATACGCCGCCTCGTCCAGGCGGTGATCCTCATCATCGGCGTCGCCATGGCCCTGTTCCAGCTCCCCTTCTTCCAGACCCTCAGTGGCGCCATCCTCGCCTCCGCAGCCATCATCTCGGGCGTCATCGGCATCGCCGCGCGGGCGCCGCTCGCCAACCTCGTCAGCGGCGTGATGATCGCGTTCTCGCAGCCGGTGCGCCTCGGCGACTACATCAGCGTCGACGACGTCTACGGCACCGTCGAGGAGATCCGCTTCACGTACACGTACATCCGCACGCCCGACAATCGCAGGGTCGTCATCCCCAACGAGGCCTTCGCCAACCAGGTCGTGAACAACTTCTCGATGGGCTCGCCGGGGAGCATGGTCGCCGTCGCCTTCGTCGTCCCGATAGCGAGCGACGTCGATGCGGTGCGCAGTTCGGTGCTGGCGATCGCCGACGAACTGGCAGCGGCGCCCGACGGCATGAGCAACAGCGTCACCGTAGAGGATCTGGGCGCCGCGGACGTCACCCTTCGCTTGCACGCCTGGGCGCGCGACCCTCACGCGCGGCGCGACGTCGCCAGTGACTTGCGCGCCGCCATCCTGCGCCGGCTCAGCGACGACGGCGTGCTCGGCGCCGCGCAGGAGGCGAGCGGCGCTGCCGACTGACGTCGAGC
>Ga0208080_1001365_pt1 | contig 11960 bp, 10 predicted proteins | sample NGESurdeep092012_3_FD_184476 | JGI IMG/M metagenome (GOLD analysis project Ga0208080, IMG submission 184476) | Arctic peat soil microbial communities from Barrow, Alaska - NGEE Surface sample 210-3 deep-092012 (SPAdes) | ecosystem: Environmental > Terrestrial > Soil > Wetlands > Peat ...
CATCTCATGACGGCGCTCGCGCTCTACGCGTTCACCGTGTGGACGGCGGCGGAGCTCATCGAGCCGCGCGAAGTGCGCGCCGCGAGCGCGGACCCCGTGCTGACCTCGGGCCTGATGACGCTCGCACTGCTCGTGCCGGTCACCGCCGCGAGCGGCGCGTTCGTCGCGGGCCTTCGCGCGGGCAAGATCTACAACACGTTTCCGTTCATGGGCGCCGGCATCGTTCCGCAGGAGTACGGCCAGCTCGTTCCCTTTTGGCACAACCTGTTCGAGAACCCCGCCGCGGTGCAGTTCAATCATCGCGTGATCGCGACGGCGACGTTCGCGCTGGCAACGTGGATCTGGTATCGCGCCAGGCATTCGGCGAACTCACGATTGGTGCGCGCGACGCGGCTGGTGGCCGGTGCGGCGTTGCTTCAGGTGACGCTCGGCATCGCCACGCTGCTGAAAGGGGTGCCCGTCGGCCTTGGCGTCGCGCATCAGGCGGGCGCCGTTCTGCTCCTCACCGCTGCGCTGCTCGCCCTGCACGCGAACGGGCGCGCCTGAGCCGACACATCGTCAGGGCTTGGGCTTGAGCGTGGTGAGCAGAGTCTTCGACCAGATCACCAGCGTCGCGCACGTCTTGCCTGGTACCGTGAACTCCGCGGGAACCGCCGACGGCATCGAATAATACTCGATCGCGCCCAGGTCGCCGGCCGGCACCGCGTCGTCGACGTCGCCGGGCTGGAACTGGTCGAATCGCGCGTGGTCGATGTAGATATTGATGCAGCCGTCCTGCGACGATCCGGCGCCCGAGGTCGACTGCAGAAAGCGGCCGCCCGTCGCGGTGGTCACGCGCAACCCGTTCGACATGCGCATCATGTCCGTCAGCATATCCGGATTCCTTTCCGCGATCTGCTCGGGCGTGAAGTACGAGCCGAGCCCCTGCTGCTTGCGCGCGAGGAAACCGATCCTGCTGAGCCCGTCATCCATCTTGCCGACCACGCGAATGGTGCCGAGAACCGTAGCCTGTTCTAGCTCGATCTTCACGCTGGCCGGCGCGCGCGCCGCGAGATGCACGATCTGCGACACCTTGGCAAACCCGATCTTGCGAATGACGGCCTCGTGAGTGCCGGAAGGCAGTCCACCGAGCGTAAACGTTCCATCGTCCGCGGTCGTGACCACGGTCGTCGTGCCGACCACGGTGACTTGCGCGCCCGCGATGGGCATGCCGCCCTTCAATCTCACCGTTCCCTTGAGCACCGCGCTCCCCGCCCCCGTTCCGCCGATCGAGAGGCTCGCCGTGGCGATCGACTCGTCGTTCGTCGTCACCGGGAGGTCGGCCGTCGTGACGCCGCCGAGCGACGCCTGCAGGTTGCCGGCGATGGTGCCCGGCAATCCGCAAATGGCGAACACGCCCGTCGGCCCCGCGCGGCCGGTGCGCACCTTTTCGACCGACGACTTGAATGTGAGGTCCTTGAACACGAGCGACACCGTCGCTCCGGCGGCGGGTTCATCGGTGTCCGCCTGTATCACGCGGCCGACGAGGATCGCCCCTCCACCCGACACGCCACCGCGCGGGCACACCTTCACGCGCACCTCCTCGAACGTGGGGGTGTGCGCGCCGACCTGCCGCTGGATTCCGCCCGAGAGCGTGATCGGCGCCGACAGCACCTGCAGGCCCAGCGTGTCGAGCAACGGGTGCGTCACCACGATCTGGTGCTCTCCCGGCACGATGCTGTCGATGCGGAAGATGCCCTTGGCGTCCGTCGTGCCCTGCCGCTTGGTGCCGACGACGGTCACGAGCGCGCCGGCGAGCGGTCCGCCGCGAATGCTGTCGTCGACGACGCCGATCAGCGACGCGAAGTCCTTGGGAACAGGCAGCGGCGCCTGCTGCGCGCGCGCGGCGGAGTGCACGAGCGCGACAGCGAGCACGAGCCTCGCGAAGCGATTGGCCATGCGAGCAGCCATAGGCGATGTCCTCGCTCCCAAAGACAATCCGGTCAGCGAGACCTGCCGCCGCCGCGCCCGCCCCGTCCTGCACCTGAACCGGAACCCGAACCACCCGGCCCGCGGCGTCCGCCGGCCGGCGGGGCGTTTGCCCGGCGCTTCGCGTTCTCCGCGGCGCGCAGGCGATCGCCCGACTTGTTGGCGCGATGTTTCGCGAGACGCTCCGCGAGCGGAATCTCGAGCTTTCCCTCCGGCTTCGCGCTGTAGTTGAAATCCGGAACCGTGACGCGCGGCAGCCGCCGTCCGATCGCCCGCTCGATGTTGCGCAGGTCCGCTTCCTCGTCGGGCGCGACGAACGTGAACGCATCGCCCTTGAGCTCGGCGCGCGCCGTGCGTCCCACGCGATGGATGTAGTCGTCGGATGCGGCCGGCACGTCGAGGTTCACGACGTGCCCGAGCGCTTCGACGTCGATGCCGCGCGCCGCGATGTCCGTGGCGACGAGCACGCGATACGTGCCGTCCTTGAACCCGGCGAGCGCCGCCGTACGCGCCGACTGCGAACGGTTGCCGTGGATTCGCTCCGCCTTGATCCCATGTCGCACGAGATACTCGGCGATGCGGTTCGCGCGGTGCTTGGTGCGGGTGAAGACGAGCGCTTCCTTCATGTCGCCGCGCGTCAGGAGCGCGAGGAGCAGCGCCGACTTGAGGTCCTGGGTGACCGGGTACACCGCCTGCGTAATTCCAATGGCCGGCTTCGACTCGCGCTCGACGTTCAGCGTGACGGGATTGTGCAGCATCTCGCGCGTGAGCGACGCGATTTCCGGCGGCATCGTGGCCGAGAAGAACAGCGTCTGCCGCTTGGGCGGCAGGTGCTTGATCACGCGGCGGATATCGGGAAGGAAACCCATGTCGAGCATGCGATCGGCTTCGTCGAGCACGAGGTATTCGAGGCCGGCGAGCTTCGCGTATGGCGAGCGAAAGTGGTCGAGCAGCCGCCCCGGCGTGGCGACGATGATATCGACACCGCTGCGGAACGCGTGTTCCTGCGGGCCCATGCCGACGCCGCCGAACACGGCGGCTCCCGTGATCGGCGTGTGCACCGCGAGGTCGTTGATGGCCTCGACGATCTGCGCCGCGAGTTCGCGCGTCGGCGTGATCACGAGAGCGCGCGTGGTGCCGCGCGGCTGGTCGATCAGCTTGTGCAGGATCGGAAGGACGAAGGCGGCGGTCTTGCCGCTGCCGGTCATGGCGCAGGCGAGCACGTCGCGCCCTTCGAGCGCGGGCGGAATGGAGTCCGCCTGAATCGGCGTGGGGCGGGTGTAGCCGAGCTCCTTGAGGCCCTTCTGGAGACTGGGGTGGAGCTGTAATGAACTAAACGACAAGTGGATTCCGGACTAGAGTAAGTCCGAAAGCTAACTAGAAAGACAGGGGCGAGTGGCGAGACCAGCGGGGAGTGGCGAGGGTGAGTGGGGAGCGGGGAGAAACGAGTGGCGAGCGGCGAGTTTGAGGGGCGAGAACCGCGAACGAACGACCGAGATGTGAGAAGCGACGACGTGTCGCGTTTGTCTCCCCACTTGAACTCGCCACTCCCCGCTCGGTTCTTCCCACTCCCCACTCACCCTCGCCACTCCCCGCTGGTCTCGCCACTCGCCCCTGCTCTCGCCGCTCACCTCTCAGCCCTGCCCCTTCATCACTCCTGCAAAGCAGGCTTCGACCACAGCACCAACATGAGCAGGATGGCTCCGCAAGTCACTCCCGCATCCGCGACGTTGAACGTCCAGAATCGCGAGTCGCCGATTCCCACGTCGATGAAGTCCACCACTCCCTTCACCGACCTCACCCGGTCGATGAGATTCCCGAGCGCCCCGCCCGCGATCAGCGCGAGCGCGAGCGGCTGGACCGTTTCGTGCGGAGGCGTGCGCCGGTACATCCCGAAGATCACGGCGAGCATCACGAGGGCCAGCACGGTGAACACCACACGCGACGCATCGCCGAGCGAGATGTTCATCGCCGCGCCCGTGTTGTAGTTGAGGGTGAAACGGACCCAGTCGCCGACGATGTTGTTTTGGACGTGCGCGGTCAGCCGGCTCTCCACCATCCTCTTCGTGACGAAATCCGCCACGACCCACCCGGTGAACAGCGGCCAGAATATTTTGGCGCGATGTGGAACGTTCGTCATTTCTTGAATACGACTTCCGCGCGCAAAAGTTTCTTCGACATGGAGAATCAGATCCCGAACTGCGTGAAGTGATGATCGCAATGCCGGTAGACGAGGACGCCCCACGCCCGGCCGGTCATGGAACCGAACGCGGGATGCGGCGGCCATTTCTCGCGAGCCGACCGCGTCGCAAACCGTTCGACGAGCGCGCTGAGCGTCACCACCTCGCCATTCCACGCCGCGGGCGCGCGCGCGAGCAACTCGGGCGCGGTCGGCACGCCCTTGGGCCACGGCAGCAAATAGATGATGAGTTGCTTGAGGAGGGGGTAGCGCAACGGCGACTTTTTCGGCGCAACCGGCAGCTCGCCAAGCGCCATCTTGAGCGAGTCCGCGAGGTGCACGACCATCTTCGGCGCATTCATCTTGCCCCAGAGCGGCGCTCGACCGGGAGCGAGCCGCGCGAGACGCTGCTGAATCTCCGTTCTCGTGCCGGCCTGGAATATCGACTTGGTCATGCGCCGAGCCTCTGTGTCGAGGGTCCGTCGTGCTCCAGAAAGAATTGGGGGCGGGTTCGAATTCCGCCAGCGGCATTGTCCGTCCGAACGGCAGGCGGTAAGATGGGCGAGTCGCATTGGCACTCGCCGCAGAGTCCACTCATTCCATGGAGCCCCCGATGAAGAGTTATCTCACCGAGGCGATCGGCACCTTTTTCCTCGTCTTCACGGTCGGACTTTGCGTCAATCAAGGAGTCGCCATGGCGCCTCTCGCGATCGGCTCGGCGCTGATGGTGATGGTGTACGCGGGCGGGTCGATCTCGGGCGGGCACTACAATCCCTCGGTGTCGTTCGCGGCCTGGATCCGCGGCGCGCTGCCGACCAAGGAGCTTGTGCCGTACTGGGTATCGCAGTTCGCCGGAGCGCTGGTTGCGGGATGTCTGATCTACAAGTTCACGGGTGCCGCGCTGCACGTCGCGCCCGGTGCCAACGTGACATGGATGAAAGCGCTGACGGGTGAGGTGATCTTCAGCTTTGCGCTCTCGTACGTCGTGCTCCACACGGCAACGACGAAGGCGACAGCGGGGAACTCCTACTTCGGCCTCGCCATCGGGTTCACGGTCATGATCGGAGCGTTTGCGGTGGGCGGGATATCGGGCGGCGCATTCAATCCGGCCGTGGGACTGGGGCCGGCGATCATCGAGCTGGTGCTGGGTGGGTCGCCGACGTCGATGGCGTGGATCTATGCGGCGGGGCCGCTGGCCGGGGCGGCGGCGGCGGGGTACACGTACAAGTTCCAGCATACCGGCGAGTAAAACGAACGGCGAGTAATTGGTTTTTGGTCATTGGTTATTGGCTTAGTACCAATGACCAATGACCAACGACCGATTACCCGCCGTTGGCCGTTCTTGCTACGATCCAAGCCCGAACACCTCCACGAACGTGATCCTGTTGCCGTCCGGATCGAGAATGACGAACTCCGTGGACCCCCACGTCTGCGGCGCGATGTCACCCTGGGGATCGACCACCCCCTTCTCGCGACACTGGCTGTAGAGCTGATGGATCTCCGTCACCTCGATCCTGCAGCTCGAGTTCTTCGGCAGAGCCGGATCGTCCGTGCGCCGGAAGTGGATCTCGATCGCATCGCGCCGCACTCCGCCATACTCGCCGGCATTGAATCCCATCTTGAAATCGAGCACATCGACGTAGAACTCGATGGAGCGCCGGACGCTGGCGACCGGCAGGAGCGGGATCCCGCGAGCGAAATAGGGAGTGGCCATGCCATAAGGTTCGCCTTTCGCATCGCCCGGGCAAGACGCATCTTGTCGGTGTCCTCTTTACGCCTACGGCCGGAGCCTCGATGCGCCTGATACGAATCGCGTCCACCGTCACCGCGCTTGCCCTTCTGGCGAGCTGCCATTCGGTCCCAGTCTCCGGAGGTGCGAATCCGGCGGCAGGACCTTGGCGAACCCTGTTCGACGGTTCGTCCCTCGACGCGTGGCGCGGCTACCAGGGCGCGCCGATCCCGAGCGGCTGGCACGTTGCCGGCAACACGCTCGCCAAGGATGTCCCCGTCGCCGACATCGTGACGAAGGACGAGTTCGGCGACTTCGAGCTCGAGCTCGAATGGAAGATCGGCGAGGCCGGCAACAGCGGAATCTTCTATCGCGGCTCCGAAGAGTATGAGCACATCTACTGGAGCGGCCCCGAGTACCAGCTGCTCGACGACATCAAGGCGGCAGACGGCAAGGCGCGGATCACCAGCGCCGGCGCGGCATACGGCATCTATCCGTCGCCCGAAGGACATCTCAAGCCGCTCGGTGAGTGGAACTCCACGCGAATCATCGCGAAGGGCTCGCACGTCGAGCACTGGCTCAACGGATTCAAGCTTCTCGAATACGAGTTCGGGAGTCCCGATTGGCTGTCGCGGGTGAAGGGCAGCAAGTTCAGCGCGTGGCCCCACTACGGCCTCGCGAAATCGGGACACATCGGGCTGCAGGGCGACCATCTGGGCACGCTCGCCTTCCGCAGCATCCGCATTCGGGAACTCAAGTGATCAAGACCAGGCTCTCGGTGATGATGTTCCTCCAGTTCTTCGTCTGGGGGGTGTGGTTCGTCACGATGGGTACGTACGTCGGCACCACACTGCACTTCAACGGCAAGGAGGTCGCGGCCTCGTACGCCGCGATGGCGATCGCGGCGATCGTGTCGCCCTTCTTCATCGGCATCGTGGCCGACCGGCTGTTTTCGAGCGAGAAGCTCATGGCGGCGCTGCACATCGTCGGCGGCGTGGTGATGTGGTTCGTGGCGCAGCAGACGACGTTCGCCACGTTCTATCCGCTCCTGCTCGTGTACGCGCTCTGCTACATGCCCACGCTCTCGCTCTCGAACTCGATCTCGTTCCACCACATCGAGGACGCGGCGCGGGATTTCCCGCTCATCCGCGTGCTCGGCACGATCGGATGGATCGTCGCGGGTATCGTGGTGGGCAAGGTGCTGCACGCCGATGCGCTCGCACTCCCGATGCAGATCGCCGCGGGCGCATCGATCGTGCTCGGTCTCTTCTCCCTGATGCTGCCGCACACGCCGCCAAAGGCGGTGGGCACGAAGTTCAGCGTACGCGACGCGCTGGGACTGGACGCGCTGCAACTGCTCGGCAACCGGGACTTCCTGGTATTCGTGCTGGGGTCGTTCCTGCTCTGCATCCCGCTCCAGTTCTATTACACGTGGGCGAACCCGTTCCTCAACGAGATCAAGACGCCGGACCCCGCGTTCATCCAGACGTTCGGACAGATGTCGGAGATCGGGTTCATGATCGCGCTGCCGTTCGTTCTCCGGCGCTTCGGCATCAAGGTCATCATGCTCACGGGCATGCTCGCGTGGGCGCTGCGCTACTTCGCGTTCGGAAACGGCAACATCGGATCCGGAATGTGGCTGCTGTATGCCGGCATCCTGCTTCACGGCGTCTGCTACGACTTCTTCTTCGTGAGCGGGCAGATCTACACGGACCAGATCGCGGGCGTGAAGATCCGCGCTGCGGCGCAGGGATTCATCAACCTCGTGACCAACGGCGCCGGATATCTCGTCGGCGCATTCGTCTCGGGATTCGTGGTGGATCGCTACGCGACGACCGGCGCCGGCGGCGTGGTCACGCACGACTGGTCGGCGATCTGGCCGATTCCGGCGTACGGCGCGCTCGCGGTCTTCGTGATCTTCTTCATTCTGTTCCGGCCCGTGCCGAATGCCGCGCGACAGGTGTAGCGTGAGCCGAGCGCCTTGAGCCGTGGGCTCTGTGAGCTGCACGCCGTGAGACGCGCGCCGTGACCGTCCTCGTCGAAGCAGCAGTCGACGCGTTCGCGGGTGCGCTCGCCGCGCAAGCGGAGGGCGTGCACCGGATCGAACTCTGCGGTCCGCTGCACGACGGCGGCACCACGCCGAGCGCCGGTCTCATCGCGAGATGTTCGGAGAAGCTGCTCGTATCGGTGCACGTGCTGATCCGTCCGCGCGCCGGCGATTTCGTCTATTCGGACGATGACGTAGAGATCATGTCGAAGGACATCGCCGTGGCAAAGGAGTTCGGCGTTGACGGCGTCGTGATCGGCGCGCTGACGGCGGACGGCGAAATCGACGCGGAGACGATGTCGCAGCTCATCACGATGGCGAGCCCCGTGCGCGTTGGATTTCATCGCGCGTTCGATCAGGTACGCGATCAGGATGAGGCGCTGGAGCTGCTGGTGTCACTGCAGGTCGATCACATCCTCACGAGCGGCGGTGCCGAAACGGCGATGGCTGGAGCCGGTCGCATCAAGCAGCTCGTGGAGCGTGCGGGCGACCGGATCGGAATCATCGCAGGCGGATCGATCACGGCGGCGAACGCGGCCGAGCTGGTGAGACGGACCGGCGTGGGGATCGTGCATGGGCGCGCCTTTCAAGGCGTCCCGGCTGCGGTGGCAAAGGGCTGATCCACCCCCCGAGCATGCTCCTCACCGAAACCGTTCGCGTTGCCCTCGACGCCCTGCGCGTGAACAAACTGCGGTCGCTGCTCACGATGCTCGGCATCGTCATCGGCGTGGGCGCGGTGATCGCCATGGTCGCGCTGGGCAACGGCGCGCAGGCGCAGATCAAGGAGCGCATCGCGCGGCTCGGCACGACCGTGCTCCAGATCAATCCCCAGCGCGTGAACCAGGGCGGGATTCAGTCCACCTCCACCGTGAAGCTCACGACCAAGGACGTGGACATGATCGTGCAGCGCTCGCCGAATGTCCTCGCGGTGAACTGGCAGCAGGATCGTTCGCTGCAGGTCGTCTGGAAGAACCAGAATGCCAACGTGCAGGTGACGGGGACGGCGGCGAACTTTCCGGAGGTTCGCGGATTTCGGCTCGCTGCCGGGCGCATGTTCGGTGCCGCGGAAGAAGCCGGCCGGCGCAAGGTCGCGGTGCTCGGTGCGGACGTTCTTCCGCTGATCAACGCGGGCGACGCCGAATCGATGCTCGGCGAACAGATTCGGATCGCCGGCCGCGCGTTCACCGTCATCGGCGTCCTCGCGCAGAAGGGCACGACCGGCTTTGGCGACGGCGACGAGCAGATCCTCATCCCGTTCCAGACGAGCCGCTTTCAGGTGATCGGCACCGATCGCGTCGACGACATCTGGTGTCTCGCGAGCTCGGAAGACTCGCTCAGCAGCGCGATGGCGGAAATTCAGGCCGCGATTCGACGCTCGCACAAGACACGGCTCGGCGCGCCCGACGACTTCAGGATCCGGAATCAGTCCGATCTGCTCAGCACCCTCAGCGAGACGACCGCGACATTCACGTTGCTCTTGGCCGGCATCGCCGCCGTGAGTCTCCTGGTGGGTGGCATCGGCATCATGAACATCATGCTGGTCTCCGTGACCGAGCGCACGCGAGAGATCGGCGTGCGCAAGGCGCTGGGCGCAACGCGCGGAAACATTCTTCTCCAGTTCCTGACGGAGTCCGTCGTGCTTTGCCTGATCGGCGGCGCGATCGGGATCGCGGCCGGGATGATCACAGCGACCCAGTTCAGTCGCGTGATGGGATGGAGGACCGTGATCGACCTGCAGTCGGTCGTGATCGCGTTCGGCTTTTCATCGGCGGTCGGCGTAATTTTTGGCGTGCTGCCGGCGCGGCGGGCGTCAGCGCTCGATCCCGTCGAGGCGCTGCGGTACGAATAGGCTCTGATCAGATCCGCGCGCGACGCAGCGACACCGCGTTCAGCGCGACGATGATCGACGAGAGCGACATCAGCAGCGCCGAGACTTCCGGCCGGAGCGACCAGCCAAAGCTCGTGTAGAACGCTCCCGCGGCGACCGGGATTGCGATCAGATTGTAAACACTCGCCCACGCGAGGTTCTGTCGCATCTTCCGAACCGTCGCCTTGCTCAGCCGGATCGCGCGCGGGATGTCCGCCGGATCCGACTTCATCAGCACGACCTGCGCGGCCTGGATCGCCACGTCCGTCCCCGCACCGATCGCAATGCCGATGTCGGCCTGCGCGAGCGCGGGTGCGTCGTTCACACCGTCGCCGACCATCGCGGTGACGTGGCCTTCAGCCTGCAGCCGCTTGATGTGATCGGCCTTCTGCTCAGGCCGCACCTCGGCGAAGACGCGCTCGATGCCGACGTCGCGCGCGACTCGTTCGGCCGTGGCCTTCGCGTCTCCGCTCAACAACACCGGCGTGACGCCGAGGGCCTTGAGTTCCTTGACGGCCGCGATGGACGTGGGGCGTATCGCATCCTTGATGCCGAGCACGCCGAGTAGTTTCCCGCCGTGCGCGACGAAGGTGAGCGAGGCGCCGCCGTCGGTGAAACGCGTTGCTGCCGCTTGAAGCGACGAAACATCGATGCCGGCCTCGCGCAGGAACGCCTCATTCCCGACGAGCGTGATTGCGCCGTCCACGGTGCCTTTCACGCCGAGGCCCGGAGCGTTGCTGACTTCGCTCGCGGCCGGCACCACCATTCCGGGTTGCGCCGCGACGTAGCGAACCGTCGCCTGCGACAGCGGATGCGTGGAGGAAGCGGACACCGCGGCAGCCACCGTGAGAAGTCGTGCCCGGTCCACGCCACTCGCCTGCTCCACGTCGGTCACCTGGGGCGCCCCGAGCGTGATGGTGCCCGTCTTGTCGAGCACGATGGTGTCGATACGGCTCACGCCTTCGAGCGTCGCCGCGTCCTTGATGAGGATGTTATGGCGCGCTCCCAGGCCGGTGCCCACCGCCACAGCCGTCGGTGTCGCGAGACCCAATGCATCCGGACAGGCGATCACGACGGCGGAAATCGCAAACGTGAGCGATTGCAGGAAGGGCGCGTGCGCGATCAGCGACCATGAGAGGAACGTCACGATTCCTGCGCCGACCGCCACCACCACCAGCACCGCCGCTGCACGGTCGGCGATCCGTTGCCCGGGCGCCTTCGACTTCTGCGCCTTGTCCACCAGGTCTGCGATCTGTGCGAGGACGGTGTCGCGTCCCACATGCGTCGCCTCCGCGCGGATCGGTCCGGTGGCGTTGATCGAGCCGCCGACCACATTGTCGCCGGGCTTCTTGTGCGCCGGCAGGCTTTCGCCGGTCACGAGCGACTCGTCCACGTCGGTCGTTCCCTCCACGACGCGGCCATCGACCGGAATCTTCTCGCCCGGCCGCACGACCAGCACGTCCCCGACCTTCACCTCGGCGGTCGGAACTTCCCGCTCCGCACCGTCGCGCAGGACGCGCGCCATCGGCGGCGTGAGGTCGAAGAGCGCGCGCAACGCATCGGACGTGCCGCGCCGCGACTTCATCTCCATCCAGTGTCCGAAGAGCACGAAGGTCACCAGCATGGCCGCGGCTTCGTAGTACGCTGTCGGGTTGCCGATGATCGTCAGGTAGACGCTGCTGAGATACGCGGCGAGGACTCCCGTCGTGATGAGCACCGACATGTCGAGCTTGCGGTGCCGCAGTGCCGAAACCGTGCCGGCGTGGAACATCCAGCCACACCACCATACGACCGGCGTCGCGAGCGCGAGCCCGAGCCAACTGGAGAGCGGCGGCTGCACGAGCATCGGCACGCCGGGCACGTGACCGGCGAGCACGGCGATCGGCACGGTGAGGACAAACGCCACCCAGAAGCGGCGCCGAACGTCGAGCTCCATGGCCTTGCCCATTGCGGGGTCGGACATGTTATGGGCGCCGTGGCCGCTGTGATTCTCGGTCGGCACCGGCGGAGCCATATGCTGTGGAGGCTCACCCATTGGCATGGTGTGCCCCGCGTGCTCGTGCGAAGCCGGGGTGGTCACCTCTCGTTCATTCCTTTCATGCCTTTCATGGCCGCCATCTCGGTTGCGCGTGAGCCGAGGGCGCGTACCCGCAGGAACACCATCGCTCCC
>Ga0208080_1001368_pt1 | contig 11941 bp, 7 predicted proteins | sample NGESurdeep092012_3_FD_184476 | JGI IMG/M metagenome (GOLD analysis project Ga0208080, IMG submission 184476) | Arctic peat soil microbial communities from Barrow, Alaska - NGEE Surface sample 210-3 deep-092012 (SPAdes) | ecosystem: Environmental > Terrestrial > Soil > Wetlands > Peat ...
GTTCCTGCTTTTTCTGGTGCAGGGTGGCGCCGAGGTCAAATCAGAGCTGCAATTTCAGAGATCACTGGGCTTAGCGGGCATCTATTTAATGGGCATAGTGTGGTGGGCGATGTGGCGATGCGACCAACTCAACATCCATGCTAGGCAGCGCCGTCTGGTCAAAATAGCACAATATCTGGCCACAGCGTCCGTGATTCTTACCGCGATCCTCACGCTGACGCGCGGTGAGTTAATGCCGGTGATCACCGGTATCGCGATAGTTTATTTGCTGAGAAAGAGTGTTCGTGGAGAGACAGGCAGCACATTCCTTGTCAAGTTCGGGGTCATATTTGCGTCTATCGTGCTTACACTATTCCTGCTGGCTTCTTTCGTCAGGGGAACGACGGACCTGACCAAAGACGTATTCACATATACCATTGCCTCTTACAATAGACTCTCAGCGTTGCTGAGCGGCCGGCTGCGTTATCCCTATGGTGGACGGGGAATCTATCTTTTTAGTTTTCTCGGCTATACTAATATGCTCAATATGGTTATCCCTCTCAGGGATATGTTGCGCTGGCCGAGTTTCATGGATTACTGGCAATCGGAATTTCGCGCAATGGGACCAGCTGGCCTTGGAGAGAACGCTATCTGGGCGGGAACATTCGGCTATATTTTCGCGGATGTAGGCTGGTTTGCGCCGCTGTTCGTATTCTTTGAAGGGCTACTCTGCGGCGTGGTGTGGCGGTCGGTCAAATTGGGAAGACCTCTCGGGATCGTGTTGTATCCTTGGTGTGCATTTTGCATACTGTACTGGTTTGGAATGAATAGTCTGACTGGTAGGAACCTCCTCCTTCTCACTTTAGATGTGATTGGTTTATCTATTTATGAGTCACTCTTTTTGCGATATGAGAGGCGTCAAGCAAGTGTCATAGTATAGGGCCACTGGGGACTAGAACGGGAATTCCGGTTGATCTGGTCCAGCTCGTTGATCCACAGGAAGTGCCCGGAATCTGGCCGCCTCTGGAAGGAAGAATGCCTCGCACTGTTACGAATGGAAGCGCACAAGCCTGTAGGAGCGAGCGGCGCTGTGGCTTTTGAGTCTGGGATACGCAGTTGGTAAGTCCCACATGATGTTTGCCGAGCCTCACCTGTGTGCCATTGCGTATTATTCGGCGGACGTAGGTGACCACCCTTCCCATTGCTGACCGCATCTCTCGGACTCAGGTGGTTGGAAATACTCTTTGGGGTTATCATATGCCGATGAGAAAGATTGGGTTGGTCTCGTTGCTCAGCGGTCTCGTTCTCAGCGTCGCATTATTTCTATTTCTTCCGCAGCCGGCCGTGGCTGCGACTAAGGTGACCATCTATCCTGCGCCGCCCGGCGAACCACTTTCGGGCGCCTTCAAGGTACAGGTCGAAGGCCGCGACGTTCCGGTATATCAGCTCCGGGTCGCGCCGCAGGATAAGACCCTTCGGCTTCAGGCGGTGGGCGACAAGTCACAATACGGCGTTAACTTTGAGCCAGCGGGATTCGCTTACTTCGATACCAATGGCGGTGTCGAGGTGACGGTGACTTATGCTGTCGCGGTCACCGCCGCGAGATTGTTGCCTGGATCGCCTGCCATTCCGGTGCAGATCCAAGGCAACATTATGCGGTTTACAGTGAACGGACCTCAAAATCTCACCTTGGAAGTGAATCACCAGCTGGTCCGTACGCTGCATATCTTCATTAATCCCATGGAGACCGGTGCTCCTTCCCCCCAGGATGCGAAGGTTCTCTACTTTGCTCCCGGAACCCACGAGCTGACCAATCTGAAAGTGCCCCCGGGCAAGACGATTTTTTATTTCGGCCCCGGAATCCATACGGTGGACAATCTGGTCGTTCACGATGGTCAGACAGTTTACATCGCCGGGGGAGCCGTGGTCAGGAGCGTGATTCGTGAAGGCGCACCTTGGATCGTTTCCACCTACAATGAGCAAACGTCGAAGTTGTACACCGAGCCTGCGATCAAACTGTATGGGGCGAATATCAACTTCCGCGGCCGCGGCATTCTCGACGGCACGCCGAGCGGCGGCAAGTCTTTGCTGTCTGTCTATGGCAAAGACATCAGTCTGGAAGACGTTATCCTGAAGAATTCGGGCGGCTGGTTCATGCCGATCCAATTCTCCGACCGCGTGTCGGTTACGAACTTGAAGATTCTCGGATACCGGGCTAACTCGGATGGGATCGATATCTACAGCAGTCGTGACGTAACCGTGCAGGGCTGTTTTATTCGCACCGTGGACGATGTGATTGTCATCAAGTCCAGGATCCGGACTGGTACTGTTGTTACCGACAGCGATACAGTTAAGAATGTGATCGTGCGGGGGAATCGACTCTGGAACGAAACCGGTGTCGCGATGAACATCGGAAACGAAATAGGGGCCGATATCAGCTCGGTCACGTTCATCGACAACGATGTGATCCACGATCTGGGCCAAGGAGCGACTCAAGGTATCTACCTTGCTGGCAGCGGTACGGTGAGCAACATCCGTTACCAAGGCAACCGAATCGATCGCACGGGCAATCTTTTCGACTACGGTGCCGCCAGTTATGTGGTGTATGCGTATATCCGACATTCGCTGTGGGAAGCCGCAATCGATAAGACGCGGCCACTAGGCAAGATCCGCGGCGTTATCTTCTCCAACATCCAGGTGACTACGTCACCGCAGACTCCCAAGGTGCGTATTCAGTTGCAAGGGGCGAGCGACGAAAGCGACATTGAAGGTGTTAAATTCGAGAATTTTACCGTCAATGGCAAGCCCCTCGCCAAGTCTAATACTGTTGTCGAGGAGAAGTTCGCCAGTAAAATATCGGGATTACCCTAACCCGGCCGCGGAGCGGAGTCTACGCCGAACCCACTGATTTAAACCATCCAGCACAGTCGGCGTTTGGCCTTGCGAACCCTGAAGACAACAGCCGAGCTCGCCAACCAGTCGAGACTGGTGCCGCGAGTCCGGTGGGTGAGGGTTCGAATGCGCGCTTGGAACCGGAACAGTTGCGCGCTGGCAGTGGAACTGTCATTTCTCTTGCTGGCGGCGATGGGCAAGGCGTAAAGCCTGTAATCGACAGTCGGTCACAGTCCTTTTAAGGTAGGTCCGCCGCGCAGCCTTTCCGGTTTTGCGATGTTGAATTTCAAGCTCTGCGAGCGCCCGCGGCGAGGATATCCTTTAATGCGCATATCTGCCATATTGCCGCCACAAATCAGGTTGTTTGTACTAAATAAAGTTTACCGCCTGAGGAAAACGGTGTTTGGAAAAAATGCCGAGGCGGTACTGGTAAACAGCAGAAATGGTCTTTTCCTGGTGGGCATCGAGGACCACAACGTGTCAAGCCGCTTGTCGTTTGGCGGTGAGTATGGCCAGGATGAGATAGAGCGGCTGAAGTCGTATCTCGACGAGACTGATGACTTGCTAATCGTGGGTGGACATGTCGGGACCATCGCTATAGCAATCGCCAAATGCTGCCGCTCCGTGACGGCAATCGAGGCGAATCCCCAGACCTTCCGACTACTCCAACTGAATGTTCTAATCAACGGGTGCACTAATGTGCAAACTCTCAATATTGCGGCGAACGACAAGGAAGAAGACCTGCAGTTCGTGATGAATAGGGTTAACACCGGAGGTTCAAAGCGGATGCCACTAGTCCGGGACTATCTCTATTTCTCCGATTCGCCGGAGATTGCCACCGTGAAGGGCACGCGCCTCGATGACGTTCTGGATGGAGCAAGGTTCGGCGTTGTATTCATGGATATTGAGGGGTCAGAATACTTCGCTCTGCAAGGTATGCACACGATTCTGACCTATGCAAGAACGCTCATCGTGGAATTTGTCCCGCACCATTTGAAGAATGTGAGTGGTGTAACTGTCAGCGACTTCGTGAGAGTTCTAGAACCACACTTTTCAACCCTGGCGGTTCCCAGCAAGAGCATCACCACATCCAAGGCTAACTTTCATGATGTGTTGCAGACAATGTACGACCGCGACGAAAGCGATGACGGTATCGTCTTCACGAAATAGGGCAGCATGACGAACCCACACTTGGACGCGGCCTCCGTGACCGATCTCGAACGCATAGAAGAAGCAATATCTCAGGCTTCAAGACAGGAAACGATGGTTCGGCTGACCCGCTTCCAGAAAACTCCGCCCAATCTGGTAGGCACCCCAGTTGCCATGTTTACTTCCATTCTTCCGGTATCCGCAAACAACAGCCTGTTGAACATCGCTGACGTTGCCGACCGTAGGCGAGAGCGAGCACGGCTCCGTTACTGGATGCGCATGTCCTATCTCTTCTGGAGAAGGTAGCGGTCGCTGTTCAATCACGGGGATGAATTGAAGATCACGATGTCCAATCTGGAAGAGACTTTTCAGTCCGATGGTGCTGGAACTGGTATGGGAACATCCGACACCGGGGCTTTACGGGTTGTGCTTGTCCATGACTGGCTTATCGGCATGCGCGGTGGGGAAAAGGTATTGGATGCACTTTGCGAATGCTTTCCTCACGCACCTCTTTGGACGCTACTGTATGCTCCACACGAACTGAGCAAAGCGATTACCGATCGCCCGATCCATACCAGCATTTTGCAGCATCTGCCGCTGGCAGCATCCAAGTACCGATACTACTTACCATTATTCCCGCTGTTTGCTGAATTTAATCGGGTGACGGATGCCGATGTCGTCATCTCAACATCACACGCGGTGGCGAAGTCCATGGTGAAGCGGGACAAACGGGGACGCCCAATCCACATCTGTTACATGCATACACCAATGCGATACATATGGGACCGGTACGATGACTACTTCGGGGTGGAGCGAGTGGGCAAACTGAAGTCCGGTTTTTTGTATCGACCTGTGGCGAAAATGTTGCAACGCTACGATGTGAAGACCGTCTCCAGGGTGGACATGTTCATCGCCAACTCAACCTTCGTGGCAAATCGGATAAAGCGTATATACGCCCGGGAGGCCGCAGTCCTGCCCCCTCCCGTGGATGTGGATCGCTTTTCCATGGCGGTGCGTTGCCCGCAAGAGTGGTACCTGATGGTGACGGCCTTGGTTCCCTACAAGCGGGTAGACCATGCGATTGAAGTCTGCGCATCCCTGAAACGTAAGCTCAAAATAGTCGGAACAGGCCCGGACGAAAGTGCGCTCAAAGCGCTTGCCCGTTCGCTGGGGGTTGATGTCGAGTTCTGCGGATTTGTGACGGACGATGAACTGGTCGACTATTATCGACAGGCCAGGGCGCTGCTGTTCCCCGGGGTCGAGGACTTTGGGATTGTCCCAGTAGAGGCCATCGCTGCCGGGTGTCCGGTGATCGCCTTGCATGAAGGGGGAGTAATCGATACGCTGACTCCCAGCACGGCAGTGCTTTATTCAGAACCAACACCGGACGGTTTACGCACAGCTCTACTGCGCTTCGAGGGTATGGGCTTCGAAGATGCAGCGCTCAGATCTCGCGCTCGGGAGTTCTCCAGAGACAAATTCATACGTCGATTTCGCGCTTTGCTTGCCAGCACGCTGGAAGAATATGGCATTCCTGAGGCCGCGCTTGATGTCGAACCCCTGACGAATCATGCAGCCCTCGCATTGCAGGATGCAGGATGAGAGATAAGCGATAGGAGGATGGGAGGAAGGGCGCTCGTGCTTTGCCAGTCTCAGGAAACGACGTTAAGATGAGTACTCTCATGATCGACGCCCGCAGCGTCTCGACAGGTATCGGTACCTAGACGATAGATATCGTCAGAGGTATGAAGTAATGCGCATTTTCGTTCAGCACGGCTGACAGTTTTGAGGGTTGAGACAGGTTTCCGTCGTTCGTCGCATCAAAGATCCTGGAGAACGGCCTGAAGCGAGTCGCTGAGATTGGGGCCGGCGCAAATCCGGCAAATAGCCCGGAGTTTGTGCAAGCCAATCAATTGGATTATCAGGCCATAGATCAGGATGCGGATGAAGTTAAGAAAGCACCGAGTAGCAATCTGATCGTCTTTGACGTTTGCGAGAAAGCCTGCCCCATTTCTCGGTGCTCCTTACGATCTGATCTGTGGCAGGATGACGGCTGAGCACTTTCGCGATGCAGCGGCCGCCTACCACAATATGTTTCACTCTCTCGCTCCAAGTGGCATCCTCGTCCAATCGTTTGCTTGTTAATATAGTTTTCCCTTCCTAGTAAATCGGCTTACACGCGAGCCGGTTTCTGACTTCCTCTTGTCACGGCTGGCTCCAAGGGATCGTGTTCAGCACGAAAAGTTCAAAGCTTATTATCAGCGTTGCCGAGATCCGATTCGTACTCAACTGCAATTCTTAGAGGGAACAGGTTTCCAAATTCTCGAAATACCGTACTTATTTCGGACACCGCTACTATGAGCACCGGCTAGGGGCGTTGGGCCGTCTCGAGAAAATCAAGACGCGCCTGCTCGTACGTGTGCCCACTCCCCATCTGGCGAGTTACGCGACAATCGTCTTGAGACGTCCCACATGATGGAACCCCGTCGTGCGGTTTGAAGGAGCGAAAGTCATGGTCGACTATAAAGCCACGCCCAATTTGGCCTCGAGGAACTCGAGCAGCAATGTCCAACCCATCTTTGATCGCGTTCTGAGCAGCTGCCCGGGTGTGCTGTTGATTTTTTTTGCCTCATTCTATTGCCTGATGTTCCAGAAGTATCGCGCGTATGATATAGATAATCCATGGTTTCTGTCCTTTTCTTATAACCTCTCCGAGCTGCACATCGAGAAGGACACATTTGCACAGGTTCCTTTTCCATTAGGGATGGACGGAACGAGCATGTTTGGGAAGTTCGCAGCCTATGTGCAAAGTGCGGCGCTGATGATAATGGGATGGACGCCACGGGCTGCTTCGTTTGTTAGCATTGCTTTCACGGTTGCTTCGCTTGGGTTGTGGTGGGCCGCACTGCGCAAGTGGGGCTACAGTCGTAACCTGGTTGCGGGCTTCATCCTCCTGCTTGGAATTTCGGAGCCTGTGGTGTCGATGGCGGAAAAGTTCCGCTATGAGTTTTTTTCTTTCTTCCTGTTATCGCTAGCGCTGTGGCTAGCTGCGAATAGACATGCTTTCTTGTCCCTGCTTGTTGCATTTCTTGCCGTGGAGACGCAACCGATAGCTATTCTTGTTCCGGTTATTATCTTCGCGCTCCTGATTTCCCGCGTCACGAATCGGCGGCGGCTCGTATGGCAGGCGTGCGCCGCGGCAGTTCTCGCATTGGCGGTTTACCTGGCATTGCATCCGCATGGTATTTCGGCCATGGCTGCGGGGCTTGAGGCCAGGCACGAGAAGTATCAGGTCGGCGGCACCTTGTTTGCGTACTTTGGAAAGCGGTTGCGTCACCTGCCGGAACTGATAGTGTTGGCCGTCGGAGCATGGTTTTTCTATCGGAGGCGCGCAGAGATCTCTTTTCCGGGAATCGACTGGATCGCTTGGGCGATCATCGTCCTGTTCTTCCTGATGCCGCATCCCAATGTATCTTATATGGTATTTCTCCTCCCGTTCCTTCTCTTGATCGCGGTGCTTGGATTTGAGCGGGATCGGCGTTTTCTCTGGATGCCGATTTGCTTGGCTTGCATTATCCTCGCTCAATACGGGTATCTTTTTCACCGCAATTATCATGAGGGGATTTCCGCGGCAGATATTGCCCGCGTATCGGCGATGATTCGCCAGTCCGAATCCGAGCTTGCTCTTAACGATGCGAAGACACATATCGTCGGGGATTTGAGTGTCTGGTTTGCGCATCCTTATAACTATTCCGTGCGCCTGGAAGTTGATTCCGGCGATCTTTATCTGTGCTATTCTAGGCCACTCGAGGAAGGGGATCTCGCCGTGGCGGGAAGGTACAGCTGCAATGAGTTGCGTGGGCGCCTGCCGGTGCGAACCATATCGGAGGTTACGCTGAATGGCCACACACTTTATCTTTTAGCAAACAAGAACTGACCTCCGTGGGGAAGTAGATTCGTTGACTCCCAGCATGGCCGTGCTGTATTCAGAACCGACGCCGGACGGTTTACGCACAGCTCTACTGCGCTTCGAGAGTATGGGCTTCGAAGATGCAGCGCTCAGATCTCGCGCTCGGGAGTTCTCGAGAGACAAATTCATACGTCGCTTCCGCTTTTTGCTTGCCAGCACGCTGGAAGAATACGGCATTCCGGAGGCCGCGCTCGATGTCGAACCCCTGGCGAATCATGCCGCCCTCGCATTGCAACATGGAAGGTGAGTGATAGGAAATGGGAGGAAGGGCGCTCGTGCTTTGCCCGTCTCAGGAAACGGCGTGAACATGAGCACTCTCATGATCGATGCCCGTTGCGTCTCGACGGGTATCGGTACCTACACTATAAATATCGTCAGAGATATGAACAAATACAATGATCTCAAACTTCGATTGATAACGGCGCCGCAAGGAAAACCTTTACTGGAGCGATTATGCGACGATATAATTACAGTCAACGCGCCTATGTATTCCTTGCGAGAGCAGTTTGAAATCCCCTGGGCAGCACGCAACTGCAACGTTTTACATGTTCCACACTACAATGTGCCGCTCGCATATTCCAAGTGTTTGCTGGTTACGATCCACGATCTTAACCATATTCTTGACCATAGTTACCGCCGGACTGCAAAGAGCTGGCTTTATGCACAGCCGATGTTGCGGTGGGCTGCGCTAAGAGCCGACCATATATTCACCCTCTCCCAATACTCCAAACGCCAAATCATGGAACATCTAGGCGCCGACGAAAAGAAGATCACCGTTGTCTATTGCGGCGTTAGTGCACACCTATTCCCCGAGCCACGGGAGCAGGCAAGATTAGAAATAAATCACGACTTTGCTTTCGACGGGCCGTATGTTCTGTTCGTGGGAAATCTTAAGCCTAATAAGAATGTCGCAGGGCTGCTGAATGCATTTGCCAAGACTTGCGCACGCCACGCTCTCCCTCACAAACTCCTGATCATTGGCGATGACGCGGTCGGTCGCCCAGCGATGCTGAAGCTGTCGCTGGAGCTTGGTCTAGAGGGAACTACGGTGTTTGTATCAAGGGTGACGGATGACCAACTTCGATCAGCCTATTCGGGAGCAGATATGACGGTACTGCCTTCGTTCGAAGAGGGCTTCGGGTTGCCAGTGCTGGAGTCTATGGCCTGCGGCACACCAGTGGCGTGCTCTAATGGAGCCTCGTTACCGGAAGTTGGTGGGCAGGCGGCGGAATACTTCGATCCCAAGGACCAGGACTCCATTTGCGAGGCCCTGGAGAGAGTCTTGCTCTCAAACGATCTCAGAGCCGAAATGCGAAGCCGTGGATTGCAACAAGCACGACGGTTTACATGGCAAGCATGCTCAGAACTCCACCACGACATCTACAGGAAATTCCTAATGAAAAGCGCGTTTTCGAACTGACTTACGACCCGCCGGGCGGCTTGGCGCTGCTCACATCCTTAAGCAGCGGCTCTGCCCGGCGGGATACTTGCTACAATAGCTGTCGTCATCGAGATAGCGATACAAAACCGCGAGGACATATGCAAAACTTCTCCCTTCGTCAGGCTCAACCCGCTGGCACGAAACGCCAGATCTGGTTTGCTTTCCTAGCCATTACGCTGTCGTCTCTGACCGCACCGGGTCTGGGGCAGGTACAAGTTGTCACCCAGCACAACGATAATGCCCGTACAGGGCAGAACCTGCAGGAGACTATTCTTACTCGGTCGAACGTCAACGTCTCAACCTTTGGGAAACTCTGGAGCTACGCCGTCGATGGCGATGTTTACGCACAGCCGCTCTACGTACCAAACGTAGCCATTCCAGGCAAGGGTATTCATAATGTTATATATGTAGCCACGGAGCACGACAGCGTTTACGCGCTCGACGCGGATAGCGTCGGAGAGAACCCGCTATGGCAGACCAGCTTTATCGATCCCCTCCATGAAGTAACGACCGAATCGGACAACGACGTAAACTGCGACGCCATAGCCCCCGAAATCGGCATTACTAGCACTCCGGTTATCGATACCAGCACCAATACGATCTATGTCCTGGCGGCGACAAAAGAATACGGTAGCTTATTTCATCGGCTGCACGCTCTTGACATAACGACTGGCGCCGAGAAATTCGGAGGCCCAGTAGCTATCCAGGCAACCTATCCGGGAACTGGTGATGGCAGCTCCGGTGGCATACTTACTTTTAATCCGGTCATGCATTTGAATCGCGCCGGCCTCTTGATGAGCAATGGCAATATCTACCTTGCGTGGGCGTCGTATTGCGACAATTCCCCCTTTCATGGCTGGGTGATGGCCTATGACAAGACTACACTACAGCAGAATGGTGTTTGGGTGACGACTCCCAATGGTGGCGACGGCGGTATATGGATGAGCGGCGCGGGCATAGCTGCAGATCCTTCGGGCAATCTTTTTCTCGCTACCGGAAACGGCACATTCGAGACGTCCGGTAACCCGGTGGACTTCGGTGACAGCATTTTGAAGATGACGCTGAACGGGAATAGTTTCAACGTAATCGACTACTTCACTCCGTACGATCAGCAGTACCTGGATGTTAACGACTTAGATCTTGGCTCAGGTGGAGTTTTGCTTTTGCCGGATCAGTCCGGTCCGCACATTCACGAATTGGTGCAGGCCGGCAAGACAGGAAGTGTTTATGTGGTAGATCGCGATAACATGGGGCACTTCAACAGCACGGATAATTCGCAGATTGTGCAGAACATCACGGGCCAGATTGGCGGCTTATACTCCGCCCCGGCCTATTGGAACAACAATGTATTTTTCGGCGGCGCTCAAGACAGGGTGAAGGCATTCAGCCTGAACAACGGATTACTCTCGGCAACTCCGACTTCGAGCTCGCCAACTACGTTCGGCTGGCCCGGTCAAACGCCGACCATATCGGCGAATGGTACAAGCAATGCAATTCTGTGGGCATTGGGGAAGACTCCTACTACAGCAGTATTGCATGCTTACGACGCGACCAACCTTGCCCACGAACTGTACAACAGCGCTCAGGACCAGTCCCGTGACAATCCGGGCAGCGCGGTGAAATTCGCGGTTCCTACTGTGGCTAATGGTAAAGTGTATGTAGGCACAGTGCAGCAAGTGAGTGCCTACGGAATTCTGTTAGTGCAGGCGGCGGCCCCTACCTTCTCTCCCGCCGGCGGAACCTACACGACCACGCAAACGGTCGCTATCTCGGATTCCACACCCGGCGCGACCATCTACTATACGGTCGACGGGTCCACGCCAACTTCGTCGTCTCCCGTCTACACCGAGCCGCTAATTGTGAGTACCACTACGACCCTCCAGGCCATGGCTACTGCCACAGGAGGTTTGCCCAGTAATGTAAGTTGGGGAGTCTACACGATCGGCAGTGGAGGGGGAACGGCTATTAATTACGGGGAGGGCTTTAGCTCCGGCGACCTGGTTTTGAATGGCAGGGCGACGCTGAACAATTCGCGACTTCGGCTAACCGATGGAGGCCAAGGGGAGACTGCCAGTGCGTGGTATACGACGAAGGTGAACATCCAGGCCTTCACTCAGGACTTTAGCTTTCAGCTGACCAACGCCCAGGGTGACGGAATGACCTTCACTATCCAGAACGTGGGGCCGACGGCCCTTGGTCGAGGCGGTCAGTGGCTAGGCTACTCTTCCATACCCGCGAGTGTAGCCATCAAGTTTGACCTGTACAACAACCAGGGAGAGGGTATGGATTCGACCGGACTATACATTAATGGAGCCACACCCACCGTGCCCGCAGTCGATATGACAGGCAGCGGCGTGAACTTGCACAGCGGCGATGTATTCAATGTTCACATGACCTACGACGGAACCACACTGGCCATGAAGATTACGGATGTGAACACGCAGGCGAGTTTCGTGACCAGTTGGCCTATCGACATACCGGGCACCGTGGGAGGAACAACGGCCTACGCT
>Ga0208080_1001370_pt1 | contig 11927 bp, 7 predicted proteins | sample NGESurdeep092012_3_FD_184476 | JGI IMG/M metagenome (GOLD analysis project Ga0208080, IMG submission 184476) | Arctic peat soil microbial communities from Barrow, Alaska - NGEE Surface sample 210-3 deep-092012 (SPAdes) | ecosystem: Environmental > Terrestrial > Soil > Wetlands > Peat ...
GCTCGCGCGAGCCGGCCTGGAGCCCGACGAGCTGGCCCGGATGCGCGCCGCCGCCAGGTCGGTCCTCGAGCGCTTCCTCCGGCGAGAGGGGGCCAGTGCCTCGATCCCGGTCGCGGCAGAACTTGGCTTTGGCATCGACGTCGCGCTTCCTGTCGACTCCGGCTCCGTCCGATTCGTCGGCTACGTGGACCGGGTCGACCGCGCACCGGACGGCACCACTGTGATCACTGACTACAAGACCGGGCGGCCACGCGGCCAGGCGGAGGTCGACACGAACCGGCAGCTGACCGCCTATGCGTATGCCGCCGACCGCGGCGCACTTCGCGACCCTGCAACCGGGGCTGCCGTACCCCCTGCCTCGCGACTCTGTCTGTACTTTGCAGACGGGACGGAGGTCTCAACGACGCGGACTGCCGGCGACCTCACCGCATTCGAGCGTGACCTCGTCGTGATGGCGACGAGTGCGCGGCAGCGCGATTTCAACCCGCGGCCGGCTCCGGGACGTTGTCGGTGGTGCGAGTACCGGGGGACCTGCGCCGATGCCATCAAGACCGACTGATGAGCCGGGCGATGTGCAACCTGCGAGGCCGAGCGCGCGTTCGCGGAGGGTCGACAGGAGCGACCAAGTGGCCGTGGCTACGAGACGCCATTCGCTGGCCGTCCCGGCTCTCCTGATGGTCCAAGCTGCTTCAGGCAACGCGAGCGATCCGGCCCGGGATGGGGCAACCCCTCACCGGCCACTCCAGCCGCGAGCTCACGTAGGGCACCGGTTCGCTTATCCCCCAGCCGAGCCGAGACGAGTCACGATCGGCATAGGGCCTCACCCTCCTCCCTTGCGTCCAGCGGGCCGTGGCGCACGCTAACTCGAAGCTGGCACACTTCTCTTCAGCGCGTCTCAGGGCGCAGTCAGAGCGATACTCGGCGAGGAGAGCTGACATGAACGATGACGCAGAGCGGCTCTGGAACGCGGGCGGGGCTTGGTGGGAAGCGTTCATCCTGCACCGCGGCCGCCTATCCAAGGACGAGGCCATCGAGCTGGCGGCGAAGTTCGGGTACCACCAACAGGTCGTTGCGTCCTACATCCGCCACGACTGGCTTGAGGCGGTCGGCAGCGACCTCATCTTCACTGAGAGATCCTGGCGCCACCTTGCCGCAGACTGGCGAGCGTATCGAGAGGCGAACAGAGGCGCCCCGTACGTTGCCGACCGGGGCGCACCGGCAACGCGGACCTAGAGACGACCCGGCCGGCTTCGCAAGCCGCCAACATGGGTGCCGAGGCAGCCGCACCGCCGGTCGCGAGCAACCGGCTAGGCGGACTGGCAGCCTCGCCCGCATCGCGCAGCGCCCCTGGCCACGGAGGTGGCTACTACTCGTCGGGTTCGACGAAGTCCACGATCGCGCGGATCAGCTCCCCGTCCTCGTACTCGCCGAAAACCGGGAAGGACCCGTCGCCACCGAACTGTCGGAGTAGGACGACCGGTTGACCGTCGAGCGGCGACGTGACGGGGTCGTCGGTCTGCAGGACGGCCTCGTAATCGACACCTGGCCGCCCCTCGGCCGCGCGGCGGAGCAGGTAGCACGGGTCGCCGATCACGAGCGTGCCGCTGTCGACCTCGACCTGGCCGAGGTAGCGCATCTCGGTCATGCGGGGACGGGCTCCGCGAGCGCCTCGATCGGCGCAGGCTCGGTGTTGGCGACCTCGAGATCGAGATCGAGGAGCAGCGGCGCGTGGTCGGAGAGGCCGTAGGCCCCGGTCGGGTATGGGTCGATCCGGAAGGACCGGAGCGTCGCTGCCGTTGTCGCGTCCGCGAAGACATGGTCGAGCTGGCAGGTCCTGGGGTTCATTGAGCCGTACCAGGTCTTGCCTTCGCGGCCTTCAGCGTCGAGCGAGACCTCCACCCAGCCGGCGCCGGCCGCCCGGTCGAAGAACTCGGCACCCGCGGGCTCGGGGACCCCGTCCGCGTCGACCCACCGAGCGGTATTCCAATCGCCTGCCAGGAGAAAGCGGCGGCCCTCGACGAGTTCACGGTAGCCGGCGAACGCGACGTCGTTCCACCAGGGTTTCCCGACGCTCGGCCGGGCGATCGCGCGGCGCCGGTACCCGCGGTGTCCCCAGGGCGGCGCCTCGTGGGGCGAGGTGTGGACCGACGCAACCAGGAGCGGGTCGCCCGATCCGAGGTCGAGCTCGGCGAAGGCATGGTAGGAGCCGGCCTTATCGAGGACCCCATCCGCGGGCGGGGCGACGACCCGCAGCGGTGACCCGGGCCGGGCCACGATGGCCGACGCCCAGAAGTGGTACGGGAGCGTCAGGACTTCCCAGCGTTTGCGGGCCCACTCAGGCGGGCGCGCTTCCTGGAGGAACGAGAGGTCGGCGTCGACCGCCGCGATCCAGTGCCAGGCCCGCTCGTGAAGGTTAGGCTCGTCCCGCCATCGGCCAGCGGCCGCGCCGAGGTTCCAGCACAGGACCTTCATGTCGTCAGCCTATCGGGCGGCTGCGCCACCTAGACTGGCACGAGGATGCAGTCGGGCCACGCGCCACGAGATGCCCGACGCGCGAAGCCCCAGCGGCTCGTTGGAGCGCTCGTCGCTCCGCGCCGTCCATTCCGCGGTACGGGTGGAGCGGCCAATTAGCCCGACTGCGCATCCGTCACATCGAGCGCTGGCGCGACGATGTCACCGACGGCCGCCGGCAAACGATGCAGAGTCAGGCGGGTGTTGTCGGGCAGCTCGATGGTCGACGTGGTTCCGTGCCGTTCGGCGAACTGAGCCAAACCTTGCATGAACGCGATCCCCTCAGCGACCCGATCGGTCTCAAACGCCGCGATCGGCGGTTCGAGAAGCGCCCGTGAAAGGAAGACGATCGTCTTCGCCCGTCCTCGGGTCGTCGCCACGTTGAGGCGATTGAGCGAGTAGATGAACTCCTGCTCGTTCATCGCGTACTCGACATCGGCCACCCCATAGCTCGTGATGACTGCGTCACATTCCTGTCCCTGCATCTTGTCGACGGTGTCGACGAACGGCGGTGCATTCCAGCTGCGTCGTTCCCTGAGGGCTCGACGGATCGCCCGAATCTGGACGTGGTGGGGGCTGACCACAAACAGGCCGTCTTTCCAGAAGCGCCGGTCGTCCTCGTAGGGCCCGCCACTCGGATCACATAGGCGCTCTCGCAACCGAACGGCGACGTCGGCCACCAACCCGGCCTCCCGAATGTTCTCCGCCGTCGAATCCACGTCTTCCGTGATGGCCACGACGAGGGGGAACGCCGGATCGATCATCAGGTCGGCTAGATCCCCGTGGTCGACTCCGGCGAGGACGAGGAGCCGGTCGCGCACGAGTTCGGTGGCGCTCGTGTACGCAGGGTCGTAGAGCTGCTCCGCCGGATAGCGACATAGCGCGGCGTTCATCCGAAAGTTCTCAAGTAGATTGCCCGAGAGGACGCCGTTCGGGTCGGCCGCGCGGAACGCCTCGAAGATCGAGCGGTGAAGCAGGGGTTCACCCTCCGCGGGATTCGGGTAGGCGCCCTGGACGATCGGCGGCAGCTGCTTGTGGTCGCCCGCGATGATGACGCGCCCCCCCGGTCGGACCCGACGCAGGACGATCGCCGCCTCCGCCACCTTGATCTGCGAGCCCTCGTCGAGGACGACCAGATTCACGCGACCCGGCGGGACGTCCGCCCGAATGGCCCATGCGGTGCCGCCGACGATTGCCACACGATGCCCATCCAGCCAGGATTCCGCCTTGGCGGCCGGCACCAGCTCTACGCCGGTCATGTCCGAGAGCTGGAACCTATTCAGCTTCGCGAGACCGAACCCGGACTCGACGACTCGCAGATCCGCCTGAAGGTCTGCCAGCTTGCGCAGGCAGTTGTCGATGGCCGCGTGCGTGAAGCCACTAACCAGGACTGCATATGGTCGGTCATGCCGACGATGGGCCTCGGCGAGCGAAAGGATCGCGAGGCCGAGGAAGTGTGTCTTCCCAGTCCCGGGCGGACCCCACGCAAGGGTCAGGCCGCGGTCGAGGACCTGCTCGAAAACCGCTGCCTGGCTGGCGGTCATTCCATGGCTCTCGGCGAGTGTCAGTGCAGTTCGACGGATCGGTGCGGGCACGGCGAGTTTGGCGCTCGCCGCGACCGGGTCCGAGAGCAGTCCGAGGAATGCGCTTCGCGGGTCGTCGTCGATGGCGCGGAGCTCTTGGATCGCCCGATCCGAGAGATAGTCGGTGAACCGACGATCCAACCGGTAGCGCCGACCAGGAACGATCGGTCCCATGGTCGATGACCGCCGAAGGTCCAGTCGGACCCGCAGCGGTTGGTCGAGTGCGTCGCGCGACACCTCCGGCACACCAGCGACGGCCACCGCGAGATTCTTGGGCGGGTAGGGGCGGACACGGTATAGGTAGTCGGCGAAGGTGAGCGCAGCGCGCTCCCCGTCGGGCGTCGCTGGCGTGAGCAAGCGATAGGGGAACGCTTCCTCATCGAGATCGAACTCCGCGCCTCCACGCACCACCCAGAACCAGTCGTTCTCCTCGGCGACGAGCTCGACGGTCGTCTGGTCGCGGAGCCGCTCGATCAAGGGTGCGGTGCGGGCAGTCCGGACCTCCAGATAAGCGAGGAGGGACTCGTAGCGAATGAGGAAGGCAAGCCGCGACAGGAGCGGGTTTCGAAGGTCGTTTCGCTCAGGAAGCTGGAACTTCGGTGGCCATGCGAAGAGCGCGCCCGGGGCGAGCGCATCAAGGGCGGCTCGCACCCCGTCAACCAGGGCACTCGCGGCCCACACCCGGGCCTCGAGCACCTGTCGGATCTGACCCGACCTCTCGCCTTCGCCTCGATGCCAAAGACCGTAGATCGCGTCGGGCCGCAGCTGGTTCGAGAGCTCATAGTCAAAGAAGCTGAGATCGCGGTATTCAAACGGTCGATCGGGTCGAGGCAGCAGGCGCGACACCTCGGCGAAGTGGTAGGTGACCTCCACCGGCAGGGCGAGCAGGCTTCGGATCACGGATGTCAACACCACGACCGGGAATGCCGCCTGGGTCTGGGGGTGTTCGGTCGCTTCCATCAGCTCAGGGCGATGGAAATGGAAGAACACGGCCATCGCTCGGTCGGCGATCTCCGGATCATCGAGACCCCGGGTGAGGACGCCAGTGAGCAGCGCGACCTCGTACGTGTCATAGACATACGCCTGAAGCGTCTTCTTGGCCTTCCAGTCCTCCCCGCACGCGGCGTTGAAGTCGTGTACGGCGGACAACAGGCGATGAAGGGTGCTCACGAGCCCTCGTTCGAGGCGTCGCACTTCATCGGGCGCAGAGCTCGCCGCGACATCGCTGGCCGTGAACGGGTTGGGTTCGATCAGTCCTCGAAGGCCTTGAACCGTCACCGCCCAGCAGTAGATGTGCCCGGTCACCGGCTCCGTCTGGAGCGAGAGGACGATGCGGACGTGCTCTCCCACGGGCATCGCGAGTGAGTTTGCCCCAATGGCGATCGGGCGCTGTTCGATGAGCGATCTCACCTGGTTGTCCAGCCGGTCGATCCGGCCGCGCATCGACCCGATGGAGTCCAACGACGGGCGTCGTGCCGGATCGGCAAGCAGCGCGCGAAGGTTCTCGACCGTTCGGACCGGCGGTTCGAGATCGGCCAGTCGAGCTTTCGCGTGGCCGGTGAGATAAGGAACCCGGGAGACGTCATCGTCCCGGTGCATCTGCGCCATGCAGTGTTCGACGTATGAACAGCTCTCGCACCGTGGCTGGAGATGCCAGCGGGCGGCGTCTGCAGGTCGAGCGAGCAGCGCACCCAGCTCGCGTTCCAGAAACTGCTCCAATGGAGGCAGGATGGACCGGATGTCGAAAGGCTCTGGCGCCGGATCGTCAACCAGCCAGATTGCCGGATCGAGCAGTACCTGCCGATCTGCGAGGGACAGGTCCGCGACGACATCGCGAAGGATCAAGGTGTAGAGCGCGGCCTGGATGCGATGGGAGAGACGGAGGCCGCGCGACGCCTTGAGGTCGGTGACGCGAAGCCCGGTTGAAGGTCCGGCCACGGCCTCGATCAGGTCAGGCCGACAGTCGCTGAAGCGAACGACTTCGGGGTCGAATCCGTATCGCTCGTAGAACGCGGTCGGCACGCGCAGGGTTGCCTGGTAGATCGAGCGGCCTGGTTCGAGGGTGGCAAGCAGGGCGTTCGTTCGGTCTGCGGAGTGCGCGCGGTCCCGAACCCGCGTGCTGCCGGTCGCATCGTCCGCAATGTGAACCGTGTCGCCGAGGAGCTCAGACAGAGCCCGTTCTTCCCAGAGGTAGCCGCGCTCAAGGACAGCGCGATCGACCGGACGGGTTTCGAAGGCGGCGGACGGGATGGACTCTGCCCGACGGTCCGACGAAGGCGTCGAGGAGTAGCGGAGAAACCGCTCACACTCGAGGAAGTAGTAGCGTGCGATGCGCGACGGGCTTACAAACTTCGGGCCGCTCATGGCTCCGAAATCGGCTTGGCATCGTCGTCCGCCGCATCGCGTTCCGCTACTTTCATCCACCCGGGGTCGAATCCGAACTCTGTCGCCTGACCGATCGGATTCCGGATCGTGTGCACCTCTGAGGACTCCGCGCTCAGCGCCCGTTCGACGACGTAGAGCCAGTACTCCGGTCCTCGTTTGTACGCCTCATCATGTTGCGGTCGACTGAGCGCGGGTGACGCGTCGAGCCACGAGCCCGACATCGACTTGACCTCGATGATGCGCACCAGCCGTTGGTCGTCGTCGTACGACTCGACATCGAAGCCGACGTTGCCGTGCGGCATTTCCTTGGGGTGTCGTCCGCGGGTCTGCTCGTGCGCGAGAACGCGGTCGACACCGGCACGATCGACGGCGGTGCGCCGCTTGGTACCCTCTTCATCACCGGGGCCCTCGCCATTGTCGTCAGTCGGGCCCGGGAGAAAGGTTCGGAGGGCGCCGCGGGAATGCGAGCCGCTGGAACCAGCTCCCTTTTTCTTCTCGGGGCTGCTGGTCTTGGAACCCGGTTCCTTCTCGCCCGGCTTCACATCCTCAGGCGGCGACACCGGCGAGCCTTCGTCGGTCTCATCGACGCCTAAGTCCTTCGCTACTTCCATCACGGCGGGGCCCAGATCGTCTCCCTCGCTGAGACTCGCGAGGCCGAGATCATCAAGCGCGGCCTCGACGTCCGCGGCGTTCGCACCGGTGAGGACCGCGTGCAGCGCCGGCGCGAGGACCGGCACGGCCCGCGGGCCCACGAGACCGACCGCCAGTTCTCGGGCCATCGCGCGGTGCGGCAACGGGCCGGCCGCGACATAGATCACGCGCCGATTCCCGGACTCAGTTTCCTCCTCGATGAACAACGCCTCAGGCACCATTGCTTCCGTGAGAGCTCGATCGGGCTCGTCCGGAAGCTCGTATCGGACCCTAAGGTTGTCGACGCGTTGCCAGACGAGCGCGGTCACGTCTGACGCGTTCAAGTCCTTGCCGACAGTTGCCACTACGCGCTGGATGCCGCGTGTTCGGTCCCGGATGAGGTCGTCGATCTTGGGGTCATCGCGTGGATCGCCCGGCTCGAGCTTGCCAATGAGAGCGGCCTCGCTCAGATCGCGCGCTCCGGCTTTTCGAAGCGCCGGTGCGATGGCTGGGTCGAAGTCGATGATCCGACGACGGATGCCTTCGTCGAACAGGGAGGCAAGTCGGGGTCGATCTTCGAAGTAGAGACGCGCCGGCTCCACCATGCGGCCGTCGCGATCGGTCGCGCTCGCTTGGCTTTTCATCCTTGCGATGTCGTCATCTTCGTCTACGAGGCTCGCGAGGAGTTCCCATGTCCCCCGGACCACCTGGGCGTCCTGGTTGGCGACGGGCTCGTGGCCGACCGCCGCGGAGACTTCGGCAAGGACCGCGGCGGCATCCTTGGCAGAGGGGTACTCGCGGACTCCGACGGCATCAAAGAAGGGACGGTAGCGCAGGTTCTCGATCGGCAACTTGGCCCGATACGTCCCGAACGGGTGATCGCTCCAGAAGACCTCGTCGGGTCGGCGATACGCGGCCCCGGTCCAAATGCACCGAGTACCACGCAGCCTCACGAGCGCCTGATCCTGCCAATGTCGCGCAAGGAAGTCCCAAACCTGGGTGTTGACGGGACGCTGTCCCGCCGACGAGTTCAACAGATGGCCGACGACGAGATCGGTGGTTGGGTCCGACATCAATCTCAGCTCATCGAAGAGCGGATGGCTCAGCTCGTTCTGAACCTCGCGCCGGAAGGCAAGGAATCGACCCGTCGAATCGAACAGGTAGTCACTGAAGACCGCGTAGACATCGGCCGGCCTGGACCATACGTTCTCCGCCCGGACAGGAAGCCACTCCGAGTTGCGGAGTTCTCCGACGAGGTCGCGAATACGGAGCTCGTCCATCCGCGCGTTGATATGGCGCGCGACGATTTCGAGGCCGAGAACACGGTCGGCGTCCGGCGCGTCCCCGGTGAGGTCCTCGATTCGAGCTCGTAGGTGGGCTTCGGTCGGCCGACGATGTAGGCCAAGCCACGACCACAAGAGCTCGAATGAGGGGTCATCATCGGGCGGTCGCGCCCGCGGGATAGTTGCGCCGAGGACTGCCGCGTTGTCGGACGAGTCCAGCACGACGTTGGCGGCGACGCGAAACTTCCCATCGAGGCACTCGACGAGGGCGATCGACTGCAACGCCGCTCTTGCAGCCTCGTCCGTGTACAGGTCGTGGACACGGTGGGCCACGGTGCGGATCACCGCTCGTCGAGTCGCCAGGTCGAGGCCGTCACCGGCCAGAGCTCTTGGAGCCCGACGCCGCGCGAACTCGCTGAACGTGAGCTCGGTGACCCCGAGCAGCCCAAGCAGTCGCCCATACCTGCCCGGATCGACGGTGAGGACGTCGGTCGAACCGAGGGGGTCGTCGAAGTCACCGGCGAGCACAGCACCGTCGAGCGCGATGAGGCCGACGGCGGTGGGGAACGCGACGAGCGCGCGCAGTCGCGCCGCAACCCGGGGGGCGCCGGTGAGCTCCACTTCGCGGCCGCCGATCCAGTCCAGCAGGTCCTCAGGGTGGAACTCGTCGGCCTCCCATTTCCGGGCGATCGAGTCGGCCGGGAGTGCCTCCATGAAGGCGACAAGGGCCGATAGGTCCAAGGTTGGGCAAAGGGCGAGCACGTTCGGTGCCTCAGGCTCGAACGACTCATCGAGCAACGCTGCCCCGAGGTCGAGGCTAGCAGCGAGCTGTCTCCCTAAGACATCTGCCCGGTAGGCTCGCTGCAATGGGACCAGGAGGGGACCGCTCGGCGCGACGGCGCATCGAGCGAGTTCGCGGAGGGTCGCCCCGCGATTGCCAGAGCCACGCTCCTGCGCCTGTAAACGTTCGAGTTCCCGCCACAGTGCAGTGAGCGCATCGCCGGCGCGAAAGATCGCCGGCGCGATCTCGCGTGCGACGGGTCGATCCAGTCCTGCGTCTTGGATCTTCGCGACCACGTGGTCGATCGTCAGGAGGCGACTTCCAAATTCTGCGGACACGAGGCCCTGCAGGACGATCGGACGAAGCCCTGGGTCCATGGGATCAATCCCGATCGCTGCGAACACCTCAACGGTCTTCTCCTCCGGTGCGTCGCGCAGCACCGGAGCACTGCTTGGGAGGACCCATTGCCCGGACGCGGAGAAGGCGACCGGCGCCCGAGCCACCTTTGCCGCGAGGCGTGAGCGAAACTCACCGAGCTGCATGTCTCGCACGGTCGCGGGATCGCCATTCATCGCTTGGACGACGCGCAGGAACAGCGTCCAGAGTGCGGTGGCGCCTAGGGCATCGCGCAGAGGAAGCACGCCTTCGGCCAGCGCGCGAGCCCCTGCCCTCATCGCCGCCTGGTTCCACTGACCCCGATACTCGCCGGCGTCGAACGGCATCCGTTTTCGGTCCGTGGACGGGAAGAACCGGGCGTCGAGATGGAACGGCAAGCCCGAAACCATCTCACTCGGTAGTCCGGCATAGAGCAATCCGCGGGTATCGCCGCTGGCTGGGATCGCAAGCCGGATGTCCGCGGCCCGGCCCGGCTCGATCAGTTCGGCATCGTAGCGGCGCTTGAGCTCGGCGGCTTCGCTCGAGAACGAGCCCTGCAGGCGGTACCAGGCTTCGTCGACCCCGTCACCGCTGATGATCGTCATCGGGAGTCCGCCCGGTCCGTCGCCGGTCAATGCCGAGATCCGCCGGTACTTCCGGCCTTCGCGCCGGACTTCGACGGCCTCCACGCTATTGAGGAACACAAGAGCAGAAACCGCAGCGCGCGACAGGACGTCAGGCAGGCCTGCGACATCCGCGGTCGACACCGCCGCCACACCGAGCCGTTGACGTAAGCCGCCCGTCGGATTTCGCGCGTAGGGCAGGATGATCCGAGTGCCCTCGACGGACCGGCATCCGTCCGTACCTGCGCACTGGAAGATCCTGGCTTCCTCTGGCTTGTCCTCCTCGAGCGCCCAATGACGCCCTGAGATGATTTCGGGTCGATCGGTCAGCTGATATACGGCGAGGAACCCAATACCGAACTTACCGAGCGCGTTCACCCGACGGCGTTTCTGTCCGGCGGCGACTTCGGTCAGGTTGTGCCAGTCGCAGCTCGGCAGGTCCTCATCCCCGAAGGGGCAGTGCTCGATCGTTGGATCGTCAGCCCGTCCGCAGTCGGTGAAGGACGCATCATTCTCGATAACCAGCTCATTGCCTCGAACGTCGAAGGTGACGGTCTTCGCTCCCGCATCCTCCGCGTTCTGGATGAGCTCGTTCGCGAGGGTGTCGAACCCGGTGAGATCCTGAAGCCGTTCTCGGATATGGCCAAGGTGGTCAATCCGGCGGCGGATGCGCGTTCCCTCGTTCTTCTCGGTCACGCGCCTAGCTCCTTGCCTGATCGTTCCCAGATCGATCCCCATCGGGTGCGCATCATGCGCCTTGGCAGATGGACCGCGCGACCGGTGGCATGTGACCGCCGACGGCCGTCCTCTGAAGGCTGCACCCTCAGGCAAGCATGTTTGCCTCGCGTACCGCGTGGTAGTACGTCCGGAATGACTTGTGGTGATCAGCCGACGAGAGTCGCGCATTCGGCTGGGGGACGGTGACCACGGTACGTCGGGAACGCACCTCCGAGAGCCGGTCCCCGAGCGCTCGCGCCACCCCGATGCCGACAACGACGACAAGCGCGGCCCCTTCCAGCCGGAACAACTCGCGCGAGTTCCTGGTCGCGCGGACGTATGCCAAGGCCTGCGGCAAGACGCCGCTTCTCCTTCTCATGCTCCCTCATGAGCCACCCGTTCCCGTCAAGTGGCGGGAAACGGGCACCCGACACCCAACAATTCAGGAGGCAGTAGAGAAGTCCGGGGCTCCATCGATCGACGGTTCCATCTCCCGCGTCGCGGATACGCTCACGACCGCGATCACTCGGGCGGGCTAAGCCCAACAAGCCTCGGGTACCGCGCCGCGGCGCGCGTGGCCCGCCGAGTCCGGGGCGACCCGACCGCCGGGGACTCGCCGGCCACGCCCTCCCAGCGGAGCTCGCGCGCGATGAACGCGTCGAGGTCCCGCCACGGCACCTTCAGCCGAGACGGCGGCACCCAGTCCTGCCGGCCCTCGAACTCGTCGGCGACGAAGCGGACGAGGAGGCGTCTCGGCGTCCGGACGCCGATCCGCACGACCATGACCTCGACGAGCGGGTCCCCGCGGCGGGCGCGGTAGGCCCACGCTTCCCCGACGGCCGGTTCCGCGGTCCGGTTCACCTCCGCTCCGCGAGCCCCCAGCCGCGCACGTAGGCGAGCTGTTCTGGGTAGGTGAGCGAGCGGTGCCGCCCGGCGTGGACGCGCGCGATTGCGTCGGCCGCGCCGAGGCCGGCCGAGACCAGCACGCACGCGGCGGCCATCCCGGAGCGGTCGATCCCTCCCCGACAGGCGATCGCCA
>Ga0208080_1001375_pt1 | contig 11916 bp, 16 predicted proteins | sample NGESurdeep092012_3_FD_184476 | JGI IMG/M metagenome (GOLD analysis project Ga0208080, IMG submission 184476) | Arctic peat soil microbial communities from Barrow, Alaska - NGEE Surface sample 210-3 deep-092012 (SPAdes) | ecosystem: Environmental > Terrestrial > Soil > Wetlands > Peat ...
CGCCGGCCCGCAACCCGCCCCGAGATGATCGCCGGCCTCCGCTCTTACCTGCGATCCACCCAGAACATTCCAACCATCGTCAGCAACTTCTTTCGCCATGAGCTCGTCCGCTACGCCGCCTGATGTTCTGTCAGACAATTACTGCTCCCCATAATATACTATCAACATGGACATACTACTAAGATGCTTATTCATATATATTTTAATTGTTCTTGGTTTGATTGTAATAGCTTATGTTGTAGCTACGGCGAAAGATATACCGTCTACCGAAGATTGGGTTAGACATTATTACGATGTAGAAAGAAAACGAGCAGAAGAATGGGACCGGAAGAGAGAGGAGGAGTGGGAGGCCTGGTGTAACTACCACGTCGAGCTTCTGAACTACAACCTCATGAACGGGACGGCGTACCGCTGTCCTAGCAAGCACTGCACGTTCCCCAACTGCGTCAAGGTCGATACCGGCTACTTCCCGATTCATAAGGCGGTGAGCACGTGAGATACGAGCGTCTTTCCGCTGCAAGGAAGTAGACAGCCGCTGTAACTAGCGCACCTGCATGACGGAATCCCGGGGGTAACAAAGTTCTCACGGCGGCGCACTGATCGAACACTGCGGGTACGAGTGCAACGCTCTCCGCACGTGACGTCGGACCCTTCACCTTGGGGTCTATCGCTCGATCACGACCGGCATGAGGGGCTTAGGCCTGATCAGCCACCTCAATGACCTCAAACAGCATCTCAAGGTACGGGTCTCCTGCCCCTTCAGATCGATCACTTCTTCTCAAAGACGACGTGGAAGGACGACGCGAAGTGCCGGCTCGAGGCGTGCCTCAATGACGTCATGGTTGCACTCGTGCAGACGGCGATCCTGGTGGTGCGGCCGGAACGACTGCAGCAGGAGGCCAGGGAGCGCGAATGGAAGGAACGTGCCCGGCGGGAAGGGGTCGAGAGGCATCGTCGCGAGATCCTCAAGAAGGCTCTCGAGGAGTGGCGCTACGCTCACTCGCTGGACGAATTTATTGCCGCGCTTCGGACCGCGATGGTGAACGCCGAAATCGACCTGAAGGGGCCGTCGCCGCCGGCCGAGTGGCTGCGCTGGGCCTGCGCCTACCGCGAATGCGTCGACCCCTTCGAGGAACTGTTTGAAACGATCGAAAAGCCAATCCCGGACTGGTACTGGAACCGTTAGGCGGACGAGGATCGACAGCGAAAAGACGAGGACAGCCCCTCATGCTCAATCCGGCTCGGCGAGGGCAAGACCTCCCACGGAGCCGTTCCTGCCGGCCCTAGCGGGTTCCGCCGCGGCAACCTGGCGACCCGCTGGGTACCTGTCGCCCGATACAGTTGGCGCATCGGCACGGGTACGTCTGCTCGTGCCCAGATAGAGACACGCCCCGATCTAACGCCCAGTCCCGAAGGCGCCGCGTCCCGGGAAAGCCCGTCAGACGCGACACGCCGGCACCGACAAGGATGAGATTCCCCACGCGGGGGTCACGCGGCCAGAGCACAGTTCGGAGGATGGTCGAGAGGTAGCGCCGCAGGCTCCACCCCGACGAGGTCCGAACCACGATCTGCACTCCAGTCATCCAGTACGTGCCATCGGGTGTGTCGTACGGCATGTTCACCTTGAAGAAGCCGCTGCCATCCGGGCGGGCGCCGACGAGTTTCATGGAGTTGGTGTCCGCTCTCATTGTCCCTACGTCTCCTGGGGCAGCCATGCTCATTGCCGCCGGGATGAAATCAGACCGACCTGCAGCCTGCAAGAGAGGCACCTCGGACGGACAAGAGGAGTCCGTGGGAAGTTCTCACACGCGTTCGGCGTTCAGGCGCAGACCACGCCGGCCGGCCTTACCGGGCTGGAGGCGACGGCGCGCTTCTGGATACGCTTGGACGATGAAGCTTCTAACGCCCGCCCACATCGCCGCCGAGCTCCACATCAAGCCTCAGACGCTCCGCCTCAAGCGCATGCGAGGCGACGGTCCGCCGTTCATTCGGCTCAGCGACTCGCCGACCACCCTCGTATACTACCCCGAAGCCGAGTTTCTCGCCTGGCTCGCCGCACGCCCGCGGCGCGTGTCGACGGCGGAGGAAAAACGAGACGCTCGCCCGGGTTGAGGGCCCTCCTTTATCATCAGTTTCTCCTGGGGCGGCGACGCGCCCGTCAGGCTCCTGCCTTGGTCCGCACCGGCGTCACTTTCACCTGAGGTTCGCTCACCCGAGTGGCTTCAGCGAGTGCGATTATCTTTTCCCGATATTCGACGTTCAGCTTTTCTCGCTTTTCGGGACGAACCTTATCCCGGGCGAGCTCGTAGGCACTCTTCGGCCTCTTCACGTCGCCCGCCGTCGTGTGCCTGACGAACTCCGCGGCACGAGTGAACCGAGCCCTCTCCTGCACGACGCGAAGAGCTCCAGCATGGTCCCCTTCGGACATCATCGCGGCCCACAGTATCTCCAGTCTTTTCAATGTGGTAGCCACCTCAAGCCCGGCTTCGACCCTGGCCTCCCGCAGGGTCCGATCCCGCAGGTTTTGAAGGCTCTCCTCCATCTGAGGGTCCGGCTCACCGCACAGCGTCCGGGCCAGCGTCTCCGCCGGGATCCCGGTCATGAGGGCACTCCGGATGAATGGCTCCAGCCAACCGGGCAGCCCGGGCTTCTGCGCCTCCTGCTCCGCCGTCAACTCTGGCGTGACCGTCCTACTCATACCCCACCTCCCGAGGCTCGGAACTCATGCCGCCCTCTCTAGATGGTGCCGGCGACGCCGACCACCGGAACGCCCGGGTTCGGTCCGTCCTCAAGCACCGCGCGTCGAAGTCACCATCTATTGGAGGTGCCTCATGGAAAACAACCGAAAGGCAGAGGCGAACAGGAAGAACGCGCAGAAGAGCACGGGGCCCCGGTCAGCCGCGGGGAAGAAGAAGAGCAGCCTGAACTCGATGAAGCACGGCCTGACGGCCGCGAGCCCGGAGGTTCTTACCGGGGAGTCTGAGACCGACTTCAGGGCCACCTGGACCGGGTTCCATCAGGCCTGGAGCCCGGTCGGAGATGCCGAGGTCTTTCTCGTAGGGCAGCTGGTCCACTGCGCGTGGCGGATGAAGCGAGCCCAGAGGGTCGAGACCGAACTTTTCAGCCGGCAGATCCTCGCCGACGAGGCCCATCGACTGGAGGTGGCTCTGGCCCCCAAGTTCAAGCTTCCCGCGGCGGCCGCCTCCGAGTTCTCGTCGGGGCTGGAGCCGAGTGACGCGGCTGACTCCGAGAAGCAGCTCGCCGAGACGCGGCTCGGTATGGCCGGGCTCCGCCTCGGTACGTCGTTCGCTGGTCTCTCATCGGGCGAAGACTTCCTGGGAAAGCTGCAGCGGTACGAGACGGCCGCCGAGCGGGCCTTCTTCAAGACCGCCCACGAACTGGAGCGCCTGCAGCGGCGACGCCGCGGAGAGGACGTCGGCGCTCCCGAGGTGGCGGACGTCGAGATAAGTTTTGGCCGCGCTGCCGTACCGGTTTCGATTCACCCCCCCGTGGGCGGGCACGCCGGGAAGAAGAAGAAAAAGAAGAAGAATTCAAAGGGGGACACCTCTAGCCTCAAGCCCAATTCAGCGGGCCGGCTTCTGTCTGGCGATGTAAGGACGCCTGAGTTACCGCCCGAAACCGCCGGGATGGATATCACAGCGGAATAGCCTGAATTGCGAAACGAAGCCACCGATCGATCCTCGGAAGGCCCGGAGGGAACGCGACACTCTTCAAGTGAATCATGTCTCAGGGCCCGTTGCGCCAACGGATCGCCTTCGCGACCGTCTTGTCGTCCATCCCGAGCTCCGTCCCGATCCGTCGACGGCTAAGCCCGAGACGGCGAAGCCTCGCGACTTCGGGTGCATGCCTCTGATAAAGAGGAGCTTCAGCCTCGGTCAGCGGGAACTCGAGCGCGACCTCGGACGCGGTTCGAATTCTTTCCGACCGTGTCCACCATTCTTGCCTGCACTGGACTCCCTTGGAGGGCCAAAACTCAAAGGTTTAGGCCACTCCGGAGGGGTCCTCCTCTGCCGCCTATTCGGCCTAGTGTCCGGGAGAACACGGACACAACACGGACACCCGGCCGCTCCGAGGCCTCCCGAAACGTCCGCGGCGCCCCCGCTCCTCCGAGCGGAAACCGCACGCTTTCGGGCCGTCGCGGAGTAGCTCCCCTTCGACCACGACGTGACTCCAGCGGGCCGACTCACGGGCCCGCTGTCGGTCGCGTGAGGAGAACCCATGAAGATTCGTGACCGCGTCACCGAGCTTCGCCGTGTCCGCGCAGCCGACCTCCGCCCTAACCCCAAAAACTGGCGCACCCATCCGAAGGCCCAGCAGGAAGCGCTCCGGGGAATCCTGGCCGAGGTCGGATACGCCGACGCCTTGATCGCCCGAGAGACCCCCGAGGGTCTTCAGATTCTCGATGGGCACCTCCGGGCCGAGACCACGCCCGACGCCGAGGTGCCCGTCCTGATCATCGACGTCACCGACGAAGAGGCCGACAAGATTCTCCTGACGCTCGACCCGCTCGCTGCGATGGCCGAGGGGGATGCCGACGCACTGAGGACCCTACTCGCGCAGGTCGAGACCGACAGCGACGCGGTCCAGAAGATGCTCGACGGCCTCGCGAAGGAGTACGGCGCTCAGCCCGGCCCAAAGCCTCTCGACGACCCCGGCCCGAATTTCGAGGAGGCCGAAAAACTCCGGAAGAAATGGGGCGTCGAACCGGGGCAGCTCTGGACGCTCGGCGAGCACCGCCTCCTCTGCGGCGACTCCACGAACATCCCGGACGTCGCGAGGCTCATGAACGGGGAGAAGGCCATCCTTTTCGCGACCGACCCGCCCTACCTCGTCGGCTACGACGGCACGAACCACCCCGGGACGAAGGCGAGCGAGAAGCGCGCGAGCCTCAACACGGACTGGTCGAAGACCTATGGCAACAGTTGGGACGAAGCCGATGCCGCGCAGAACTCCGATCTCTACGACCGGTTCATGCGCGTTGCCGTCGACGTCGCTCTTCTCCCGAACGCGGCGTGGTACTGCTGGCACGCCTCACGAAGGCAGCGCATGGTCGAAGAGGCCTGGGAGAAGAACGGGGCCTTCGTCCATCAGCAGATCATCTGGACGAAGCCCAACCGTCCGATCCTGACGCGCTCCTGGTATCTCTGGGCGCACGAGCCGTGCTTCTTCGGCTGGCTGAAAGGGAAGAAGCCGCCGAAGGAGACCGCCGACTACGGACGTACCGTCTGGGAAATCGACACGCTCTCGAACGCCGAGCGGCCCGATCACCCGACCCCGAAGCCCCTCGACTGCTTCGCGATCCCGATGAAGCAGCACACGAAGTTCGGCGACATCTGCTACGAGCCCTTCTCCGGCAGCGGCAGCCAGATCATCGCGGGCGAGCGCGAAGGTCGCCGCGTCTACGCGATGGAGATCTCGCCGGCGTACGTCGCGGTGACCCTCGAGAGGTGGGCCGAGGCAACGGGCGGAAAGCCGGAGCTCGTGGAGACGAAGCCGTGAACTGGCGGATTGGCGACGTCCGTGTGTTCCGGCGGTCCAGCGCGCTCTCCCGCTCGCCCGGCTGGCTCGTGCTCCTAGCTCTCGGCTGGACGATCGAAGCGGTCGACGAGCGTTACTTCAGCATCCTCATGAGCCGCGCCGAGCAGGCTCAGTCCACGACGGAGGTGTCCTGATGCCCCGCCCGACTCTCCTCACCCCCGAACGCCACAAAGCCATCGTGGCTGCTATCAGGGCCGGTTCCTTCGACTGGATCGCTGCGGAAGCGAATGGGATCACTCGCGAGACGCTCAGGCTCTGGCTCCGAAAGGGCGAACGCGACAAGCGAAAGCCCTACGTCGTCTTCTCAGCCGACGTCCGTGCCGCCCGGGCACAGGCCCGACTCTCAGCCGAGATCGAGGTCCGAAGAGACCAACCCTTCAACTGGCTGCGGTTCGGTCCCGGGCGCGAGCGTGACGGCGAGGCCGGCTGGACGGAGTCGACCGAGCTCAGACACTCCGGGTCGGTCGGCGTCATGTACTCGCAGGAGTGGACCGTCATCTCGGTCGCCATCGAGGCGGCGCTTGAAAACTATCCCGAGGCCAAGATCGCCGTTGCCGAAGCAATGAAGAGGCTCGCGAGTGCTAGCCCGGAACCTTGAGCTCCGCCTCGACCCGGCGGCCATCATGGAGCACGCCGGGATGCCGCCAGACGCGTGGCAGGTCCGTCTCCTGAGGTCGAGGGCCGAGCGGACACTTCTTCTGTGCTCGCGCCAGAGCGGGAAGTCCACGGTGACCGCAGCGATGGCGCTCCACGAAGTGGTCTTTCACCCGAAGGCTCTCGTTCTTCTCCTGAGCCCGTCCCTCCGCCAATCGCAGGAGCTGTTCCGGAAGGTGACGGACTTCAGGAACCGACTCGGCGAGCCGATCGCGATCGCCGAGGAGTCCGCGCTCCGAGTCGAGCTTCGGAACGGCTCACGCATCGTGGCTCTCCCCGGAACCGAGGGGACCGTCCGCGGCTTCTCGGGCGTGCGGCTCATCATCGTCGACGAAGCGGCGCGCGTCGACGACCCGCTCTACTACTCGATCAGGCCGATGCTCGCGGTCTCGGGCGGACGGATGGTGTGCCTCACGACGCCGTTCGGGAAACGCGGATTTTTCTATGAGGAGTGGACGGGCGACGGCCCGTGGGACCGGATCAAGATCACGGCGAGGGAGTGCCCGAGGATCTCGGCGAAGTTCCTCGAAGAGGAGAGGGCTTCCCTCGGCGAGTGGTGGTACCAGCAGGAGTACGAGTGCTCCTTCTCCGACACGACGGACCAGTTCTTCAGGACGGTCGACGTCGAGCGGGCGTTCTCGGACGAGGTCACGCCGCTGTTCCCGGACGCGCCGCCTCTTCAGCCTTTGTCCCTTTCGTCCGGTGACGTCTTTCTCGACGACATCGAGCCGATCTCGGAGTCCGAACAGTGAGGTTCGTCGTGGGCGTCGACCTCGGCCAGACGGCGGACTACACGGCCATCACGATCCTTGAGCAGAGGGAGCGCGACTCCTACGACGTCCGGTATCTCGAGCGCCTTCGAAACACCCCGTACCCGTCGATCGTAAGAAGGCTCGACCAGCTCGTGAAGAGGCTTCCCGAGAAGCCGTCGATGGCCGTGGATGCGACAGGAGTCGGCAGGCCGGTCATCGACATGATCAAGGACGCACACCTTCCCGCCACCGTTTACGCGATCACGCTGACGGGGGGGGATGCTGTCGTCAGGGACGGGATGGAGAGGCGCGTTCCGAAGAGGGACGTGGCGTCGACGATCGCCGTGCTCCTGCAGACGGGACGACTCCGGATCGCCCGAGGCCTCAAGGAGTCCGAGACCCTTCTCAGGGAGCTCCTCAACTTTCGCGTGAAGATCTCCCTCTCGGGCCACGACAGCTACGAGGCCTGGAGGGAACAGGAGCACGACGACCTGGTCCTTGCGGTCGGGCTCGCCGCCTGGCTCTTCGAGAAGGGTCGGGACGGCTGGATCGTTTACGCCGAGGAAGAGATGGCGAGGATCGCGAGGGAGAAGGCGGGTTGAGCTTTGTCATCGGCGTCGAGCTCGGCCAGGTGTCGGACGTGACGGCGATAGCGATCGTGCAATCCCTGACGCTGCCGTTCCTGAGGAGCGAGGAGATCCATTCCGAACGCTGGGTGAGCGTCCACCCTGTCTATCAGGGCCCCAACGGCAAGGAGGTGCGCGAGCACCCTCCCGTCAACTTCGCCCTCCGATATCTCGAAAGGATCCCCGCAGGCGTGTCGTACCCGGAGATCGTGAGTCGAGTGGAAGCACTTCACGGGCAGTTGAAAAAGCCGGTCACGGTCCTCGACGCCACGGGCGTCGGCAAGGCGGCGATCGAGCTCTTTCGAAAGTCGAGCATCCAGGTCTCCGCGTTTACGCTGGTCGCCGGCGATCAGACCATCCGAGACGGAAGCAACTACCGGATCCCGAAGAGGGACGTGATCTCCTCGACGCAGGTCCTGCTCCAGACGGGCCGCCTCAAGATCGCCCGATCTCTTCCGCACGCGGCTCTCTTGGCCCGCGAGCTCGTCAACTTCCGCTTCAAAGTGGGTCAGGAACGGTCCGAAGACGTCCTCGATTGGCGCGAAGGGCCGGACGACGACCTCGTCCTGGCTCTGGCGATCGCGGCCTGGGAGGCCGAGAGCAGGCCGGGGCTCGCGTATTCCTTAGGCTACGGCGTTTCGGAGACGGCAGGGTGGCGCGGAATTCTCTAGTGAGAGAACCCGACCCTCTACCTGCGCAGTCTTCGAGCGAAGCGCGATGGCAACGTCGGCTCCCTTTGCGGCCGGCACCTTCTTGACCTGGGCGCGCTGGGCGGCCGAGAGCGGCCGAATGGCGCTCATGTACTGCCCCTGAGCGCGCATTGCTGCACGGCGCTTCGAACTGACCGGGCCTCTCGCGCCCGAAGGCGCCACCTTCGCGCGACGTTGCGCCGAGGCGGCTTCGCGGCGGACCGCCAGGGGGGGGTTGGGTGCGTCCGTCCGTTCGCGCGGCTTGTGGCGCCTCCTGGCGTATGAGGGGATTTGGGCAGGGGATTCGGGCATCTTCGCCTTGCCTTTCCATTCTCGTTTGAGCCTCATGTCCGAAAGGCGAAACGCCTCCAGGAGGACGCGATGAAGAAGACCAACCCCGCGCTCACCAACCGCATCTACCGGGCGGAGCTGAGCCACACGCCGGCGGGAAGTCCGATCGCGACAATCGTTCCGATCAACGCGAAGGGGCCGAGCGCGCATCATCGTCAGGTGGCATCGTTCATTTACGACCTCGCCTCAGAGATGGAGAAGCGGAGCGAAGCGCTCGGCGCGCACTGGGTCATCTCGGTCGAAGCCTGGAACGCACGCGTCATCGTCGAACTGGCCAGCGAGACCGAGGCGAAGGCCGCGAACGAGTTCCTCGCGAACCTCCTCTCTGATCGAAACCTCGCGTGAGGGGGGAGAATGCGAGGGTGAAGGGCGTCGCCATCCCCCTGCGGCCCGATGTCCAGATGCACACCGACCCAACGCGTGTGATCGGCCGCCGCACGACGTGCGACAGCGATGAGCACCCTTATCTGCGCGGCCACGAGGTGGTCGTCGTCGCGGTGCTCAAGAACGCACTTCGGACCGAGGAGTACGAGTACCTCACCACCGAGGACGCGGTGCACGCCGCTGGCGGCGTCGGCCCGGACGACCGCGTGGAGGTCGCACCGATTCTGCCCAAGGAGGGCTTGTCGTTCGTGACGAGCGATCCACGGGCGATCGATCTGGAAGCGTTCCGTTTCCTGGCGCGCGATCGAGCCAACTGAGATCGGCCCGAACTGCCCTCCACTCCGGTCCACGAGCGGCGTACGAAGCGAGCAGGGAACGCAGAGCCCGCTCCTTTTGCAGATGACGGGGTCTATCGCTGGAGCTTTCGTGCCGCGGCAATGGCAGCCTCGGCTCCCTTTGCAGCCCTGAGCTTCTTGACCTGTGCGCGCTGGGCAGCCGAGAGCGTCCGGATCGCGCTCATGTAGTGCCCCTGCTCCCGCAATGCCGCGCGACGCTTGGCGCTGAGCGGGGCTCTCGCGGCTGAAGGCGCCTCCTTCGCGCCACGTTGCGCCGTGGCGGGCTTCTTGGCCTCGGCCACGACCGTGCCCCCGATCAGCGCGAGCGGCGCCAGCGTCGCCTTCAATTCGGCCAGGTTTGCGGTCAGGTCGTCGAGAATCGCGAACAGATGACGGGCCATCAAGTACCTCCAAGAAGTGATTTCTCCTGATCAGCCGGGAAGCGTAGCGCCCGGTAGACCTCGCCCATGCCCCCCGCGCCGATCGGCGACACGATCTCGTACGGGCCGAGGCGGGTGCCAGGATGGATGCTCACCGCGCGCCCTCCACGACGAAGAGCTGCGACGTCATACGCCCATAGCTGTACGCGTAAGACCTGGTGTCATCCGTCAGCGCGGCCCCTATGCCATCGAGGACGCCGGTCCTGTCGGCGGGGGAGACCTCGCGAATCAGGTCGCGGCGGCCGGAGGCGAGGTCCAGCCGCTCGAACCGGAATGGCACACTCGCTGGGCGGTAAACGTAGAGAGAGCGGCCATCCGCGCTCCATCGGATGACTTGGTCGTCTGGAGTCAGCCCGGGCACGGCCTGAGCTGTTCCACTCCCGGCGCGCTGGATGAAATAGGTTTCACCCGTTTTCGAGTACAGGATCTGCAGGCCATCCGGAGAAACCGTGCCGTTCGTCGTTGCTTCTGGTGTGACCGGCCGTGGCGGGCCGCCCGAGACGTCCTGCGCATAGCACCGCGAGGCCTTGCCGGCCTCGTTGCCGCAAACCAGGACACTCTTTCCGTCCGGGAACCAGCCGGCCGACTGGTAGGTCTCCAGGTCGCCTCGTGGGAGGCGCCGAGTCTCTCCGGGACCGGTCGGGTAGATGACAAGCTGCGGCGGCGTGAAGATGATGGCGAGGGCCCACTTCCGGTCCGGCGAGAGGCCGCAGGCCTGACCTTCTCCCAGATGCACGACGGGACCGCCATCCGTCGTCCGAAGGCAGACCGCGTAGTTTGGACCAGCGGCAGCGGACTGGTCACCGAAAAGCAGCATGCTCCCATCCCGCGAAAGAAACGGCCATGCGGAGTTATCGAGCCAGGAGAGATCGCGCTCGGCGCTCGCGCCGGGGGCCAGGACGGAGATCTCGTTACGATCGTCGTCATGGGTCACGAGCCAGCGCCCGGTGCGGGAAACGTCGTGCATCGTCAGCCCCCCGGCGCTCCTCAGGGCGACCCGCCGGTGTCCGGAGAGATCGACGCCGTAGAGGGTCTGAGCACTCCCTGCCGTGCTGGCGGTGAAGAGGACCTCGTCGCCTGCCTGAGACCAGGAAAGACCCTCCTCCCCCCAATAGTCACCGGACCGGACGGTGCGCTTTCCTGTCCGGTCCACGACGATGAGCGACCCGCGGTCGTCCCACTGCTTGGGGTGCTCGAAGAGGGCGATCCAGTCGCCTCGGGGCGAGACACGAAGGTCGCTCAGGTAGCCCGCGGACTCGTAGAGCACCTTGCCGATCGGGAACTCCAGCCGGTCCTTCCCGTCCGCCATCCGAATGATGGCCAGGTCGGAGCCGTCCGGCGACCAGTCGGCTTGACGAACACCCTCGAGGATCTCTCGCGGGGCTGTGCCCCCGAGCGAGACCCGGGCGAGAGTGCCGATGAACAGGCGCTGTTGGATGAAGCGGGCGTTGGTCAGGACGGCCAGCTCTCCCTTGGAAGAGATCGACAGGAGGTGCGTTTTCGGCAGGCCGAGCGGGTGGGGCTCGGGATGCTCGGGGCGGATCACGAACAGCTCCGGAACGTTGCCCTCGAGTGCCGCGCTGTAAACGATGGTCTCGCCATCCGGCATGAAGGCGGCCTGGAAGATCGCCTGCGGACGAAAGCTCATCTGTCGGAAGGTGGTCTCCGCAGCCGAGCGCAGACCCGCCTTCTGCCCCGTTCGGTACGATGCGACGGTGGCAGCACCCAGCACGGCAGCGACGGCAATAGCGGCGAGCCACAGACGCGAACCCCTGCGCGTGACGGCGACCGATGGCCCGCGCGTGACAGCGGACCCCGAGAGCGCCTGCAGGTCGAAGGCGATGTCTCGCGCCGACTGGAAGCGCTCCCCTGGCTTCTTCTCCAGGCAGTGCTGAGCGATGCGCTGCAGCGCAGGGAAGGAGCCCAGGCCGCTCACCGTGATCTCCGGCGGGTCCTCCTTCAGGATCGCCGTCATGCTCTCCGCCGCTGTCTCGCGCCCGAACGCCCGCCGCCCGGTAAGCATCTCGTACAGCACCGCGCCGAAAGAGAAGATGTCGGAGCGGTGATCCGCCGCTTCGCCCCGCACCTGCTCGGGGGACATGTATCCGACGGTCCCCATCACAGTC
>Ga0208080_1001378_pt1 | contig 11902 bp, 15 predicted proteins | sample NGESurdeep092012_3_FD_184476 | JGI IMG/M metagenome (GOLD analysis project Ga0208080, IMG submission 184476) | Arctic peat soil microbial communities from Barrow, Alaska - NGEE Surface sample 210-3 deep-092012 (SPAdes) | ecosystem: Environmental > Terrestrial > Soil > Wetlands > Peat ...
CCGCTCGCGCCGGGCAAGCCATCCCCATGACCCGGAACCCGGCGTCCCTGCTGCACACATCCACAGAAATGGCGCCGCTTCGCGTTTTTGGACCCTTCAGGTCGTTCGCGCCACCTTCGGACCACGCGGCGCCGGAATCCGGCGCTTGCACCCCACAGGGTCGCCTGATCACACGTCGCCCCAGTGACGGCTTCGACATGTGCGTAGGCACCCACACAACGCGGAGCTCGACGATCAGGTAGGTAAGTGCTTCGCCTGGCAACTACTGCGTGACCCCTCTGGGTCAAGTGCGCCTCCCCAGGCACCGCTGGCCACGTATTCCTGTCGATTCTCCCGAAGCCAACCCTGCATCGGAGTTTTTGGACCCTTCAGCCGGCTCCCGGGCTCCGCAGCATTTCTCGCTCCTCGTCGGTCAGCACCACCTCGGCTGTTGGCCGTCCACGTCTCACCGTCACTGCCTCTCATCGTCGCTGATGACGGGAGAATCGCGCAACTGGGTGCAGAAATTCCTATTTCAGCAAGAATCTTCGGGTCAGGACATTAGTTCTGTGCGTCCAAGAAGGCCCCAACCAGCGACGCGAGCTCCGCTGCACGCTCGGGATGCTGCAGGTCGTGGCCGGATCGGACTGTGACCGCTGTTGCCCCCCGGATCCGATCGGCGAGGATGCGGCCATTGACCGGGGGAACCAGCCGATCTCGATCGCCGTTCACGATCAACGTCGGCTTTGCAATCGACCCGAGGAAGGGAATGCTCGTCCAGCACGAGATGGCCAGCGACCGGTAGAGGACGGCGAGCGGGACGGTCTTGGCTGCCCCTCCGTCTGGAGTGCGCTCTGGGCGGAGCATGACGGCCAGCGTCTCGAGGTCACCCATCGCCGAGCCGATGCCGCACGTCGTCGAGGCGAGTACCAGCGAGCCGATCCGTTCGGGCCACTCGAAGCCGAGCTGCTGTGCGACGGCTCCACCGTGCGAGTAGCCCAGCACGTCGGCGACCGGGACCTCCACCGTATCGAGGACGCCGACCGTGATCTCCGCCAGCGCGGCGATCGACAGCGGGATGAGCGGACATGGGCTGGTCCCGATACCAGGAGGATCGAAGCGAACGATCGTCCGGTTGCTTAGAGCTTCCACGAGCGGGTCCCACCGCTCGAGCGGCCTCGTCAGCCCGTTGAGCAGGAGGAGGGGGCATGCTTCCGAGCGCCGATCGACCCTGACATGGATCCGGTGCCCGTGGACTGGGAGGACCTCATCGAAGGTGGCTTCAGCCCACCGCGAGGTCACGCTCGAGTTCGGACGTAGCTGCCCGGCGCCGCCTCAATCTGCGGGTACTCGCTGCTGCCGAGACTCTCCGAGGTGGACTGCATGGCACCGCCCTGCCCAGCGATCCACTTGGTCCAGTCCTCCCACCATGTGCCCTCGTGGAGCTGAGCCTGCTCACGCCAGACGTCTGGATCATCGGGCAGCTCGCCATCGACCACCCAGTAGCGGCACTTGGGGTTCGGAGGGTTGACGATTCCGGCGATGTGTCCCGCGTTCGAGAGCACGAAGCGCGCCGGACCGCCGAGGACGTGTGTGGTCTTGAACGCCGACTTCCAGGGGACGATGTGGTCCTCGATCGCCGAGAGGACGTAGATCGGCGCGGTGACCTTTGACGGTTCAAGCTTCTTGCCGTTGAACTCGAACTCGCCGCGAGAGAACTCGTTGTTCAAGAAGCACGAGCGCAGGTAGCGCGAGTGCATCTTGGCGGGCATCCTCGTACTGTCCTTGTTCCAGACGAGGAGATCGAACGCAGGCGGCTTCTTGCCCTGGAGCCAGTTGTTCGAGACGTAATTGAAGACGAGATCCGGTGCACGGAGCGCGTCGAAGGTGTGCGCCATCTTTTCGCCGTCCAGATAGCCGTTCTTGGACATCTGTCGCTCGAGCCCGGCGATTGTCGATTCGTCAGTGAAAACGCCGAGAGTCCCGGGGATCGAGAAGTCGGTGTGGGTGTTGAGGAAGGTCGATGACTTGATCGAATCATCGCCATCAGCTGCGTTCTTGGCCATGCCGATCGCAGTCAGCGTTCCGCCTAGACAGACCGAGATGGTGTTCACCTGCGGAGCGTCGGTAATCTCCCTGATCACCCGGACCGCATCAGCCGGGCCCTGGAGCCAGTAGTCCTCGAACGTCAGATCGCGCAGCGAGGCGTCTGGGTTTCGGTAGCTGATGGCGAAGCAAGTGTGGCCGTGCTGGACCGCCCACTCGATCAAGCTCTTTCCCGGGGCGAGGTCCGAGATGTAGAACTTGTTGATCCACGCGGGGCAGAACAGTAAGGGGGTCTCATAGACCTCTTCGGACTGAGGTTGGTACTGGATCAGCTCGATCAGGTCCGAACGATAGACCACCTGCCCAGGGGTCACCGCCATGTTCACGCCCAGCTCGAAGCCGTCCGCGTCCACCTGAGAAGGCCATCCCCCGTTGTCCTTGATGTCGTCGAGCATGTTCTTCGCTCCGCGGAGCAGGCTCATCCCAGCAGTGTTGTAGGCCTCGCGGACTGCCGCCGGGTTTCCGAGCAGGGTGTTGGTCGGCGCAAGGGCATCGAGGAGGAAGTTCGCACCAAACCTCGCCTTGGCATCCTTCTCCTTCTCGAGATTGGCCGCATCGAGAAGCTCGACGACCAACTGGCGACCCAGCAGATACTGCTGAGCGAGGAGGAAGTACAGGGGGTTCTCGTTGTAAGCGGGGTCGTCGAAGCGCTTGTCACCCGCTGCGGGAGCCATCGGACCGTCGGTCATGTGTCCCGTGAGGCGCTCCACCGCGACGCGCGCCGCGGCAGCAGTGCCGATGGCCCAGCGTATGTCCGCTGAGATGGCTCCGATCGGGTTCCTGAGCAGCGAAATCCCAGCACCGAGGAGTGTGCGGCCGAAGGAGACCGGGTCGACTGAGTTCAGAGGACCTTCGACGGCGCCTAAACGTTCTCGGACCGAGTCTTCGGTCTGGTCAGTCTTCGGATCAACGGTCATCACCAGGGAGTCTACTTTCGGAGGGGGCGGGGGAGTAGGGCCGTACGGCCCGATCTTCGAATCATCTGTCGGCCTCGTTGGCCTCGACGTAGCTGCGATAGACCGCGAGCAGTGCCGCTCGCTGCGCCTCGGTCAGCCGTCGATCTGAGCGGATCGCCCGGTCGGCGGCGTCTTGCTCATCGCCTGCACCGTCGTGATCGATGAGCCCTGCATACTCAAGGAGGGTTTCCGTCGAAACGTTCAGCGCATCGGCGATCGAGCGCAGGACGTGCAGCGAGGGCTTGTGGAGGCCGCGCTCGATCTGGCTCAGATAGGGGTTTGAGACCTGGGTGAGGGCGGAGAGCTGGCGCAGCGAGAGGTTCGCGAGCTGTCGTTGAGCGCGGATGAAGCTCGCCAGTAGGTCCTGAGGAGCTTCATCCGTCATCTCGTGAGTCTCTTCGCGTTGACCCATCGTCAGGCAATGCCTGGCTGACGACTAGGCCTTGATGGCGAAGAGCTTGGCAACCTCGAGTGCGAAATCACGCTGTGCGTCGAGCAGCTCGGTGCCGAATTCAAAGATGAACTTCGTCGCATCCTCAGCGCTCGGCACGCCAGGAAGGCCAGGGATCGCCGGCATCTCGGGCGTAGGGAGCGACGAGGTGGTCTTGGCGATCGCCTGAACAGCATCGAGCGTGAACTTATGGCTCTGCTGGACGCCCTGGAGGATCTGGGCTCGGGCTGTCTGGGCGACCTCAGGGATCTCGGTGATGGATTTGGCGGCGGCGGTGGCCATTTGGGGCTCCTTTATCTTGTGATGTTTATCTTGTGGTGAGGCGCTCTGAACGCCAGGGTCAGCATATACCGCAGCCGCTAGGTATAGCAAGCATACAGACCAAGAGACTCTCGTGGTCTGCGCGTGTGCCCCAGATCCCCCAGGAGCGATCGGTCGCGGACGACCTACGTGAGGGCAAAGAGCTTCGTGATCTCGAGGGCGAATTCTCGCTGCGATGAGAGGATTTCGTCGGCAAGATCGAACGTGAACTTGGCGGCTGCCGCAATGCTCGGAACACCGGCAAGAGTGGGGAAGTCCCGGAACTCGGTGAAGCCCGAGGAGAGCGACCCCTCAGACCCCCTGGCACCCTCTGTCGCACCCCCGGCCAGTGCGGTGGCGATGAGGACCGTCTCGTCGTCAAGGGAGCCGGGCTCGACGAACTCCGAGACAGACCGACCATTTATGTCGCCGATGCGGGCGGCATTCGACTCGGGGGAGAGGCCCTCGAAAACGACACCCGGGGTCTCCATTGTCACGATGCGAGCGATGCGGCCACCTGCCACGGAATAGACGTTGCCGCTCTCTTCGCAAGTCTCAGAGGCAAGGCAGACGACCATCGGGCTCACGGTCTCGGGGGAAACCTGAGAGGACAGATCACCGAGAATGCCCTCGGTCATTCGGGTCAGCGCTATCGGGGCGATCGCATTGGCCTTGACCCCATGGATCGCGCCCTCGTGGGCGAGCACCCGCGTGAGCCCCAGGAGCCCGGCCTTGGCAGCCCCGTAGTTCGCTTGCCCGAAGTTGCCGAAGATCCCGGAAGCCGACGTCGTCGAGACGATACGGCCGAAGCCCTGCTCGCGCATGGGAATGAAGGCTGGGCGACTGACGTAGAACGCGCCCTTGAGATGGACATCGATGACCGCGTCGATCATCGAGTTCTCCATTTTGTGGAAGGCCTTGTCGCGGAGGATTCCCGCGTTGTTGATCACGATATCCACTTTGCCGAAGACATCGACGGCGGCCTGGACGATGGCCTCGCCGCCCTCAGGGGTGGCAACGGATTCGAAGTTGGCCACCGCGGTGCCACCTTTGTCCTCGATTTCGTCCACCACGAGCTGCGCAGCGCTCTTAGAACCGCCGCTGCCGTCCACGGCACCACCGAGGTCGTTGACTAAGACGCTGGCTCCACGCTCAGCCAGCGCTAGGGCATGGGATCGCCCGAGGCCGCCGCCGGCGCCAGTAATAATCGCTACACGTCCGTCAAAAGTCATCTCGCTCATCTGGCTGCCTCTCAGGTGCTCGGTGTTCTGCCCCCGGAGTCCAGGGAGTTGCGACCTCCTGGCACCGCATGGTGGCCCGTCAACCCACCAACGACGTTCGACGGGGTGGTTGACCTCAGGGGTGGGAGCTAGCTCACATTTGAACTCCTGGACCAGCTCAAGCGGCATCATGACAGCCGGATAGCGGGTTCTCGGCACTCGGGTCCCGAGGGCACTGAACGACGGCTACACGAGCTTCAGCCGCGCTGCGAGGGGCTACTCATCGGAATGTTCCGCAAGCCGAACCCTCTACGCCAACGCCCCGAGGTCCGCGGGGCTCGGTCGAGACGGTCACCATATGGGGTTCCGGCGCCAGTAATATGCGTGACCTTTCCCTTGAGCGCCTTCATCGAAAGCAGCCTCCACAGGTGTGTCATTACGCGGCGGGACGCGACGCGTGCCAGGATCGTATTCCTTGCCAATGCGATGTACAACGGCGAAGATCCAGTGGGACCATACCCAGCCTTTAGGTCGATGCCAACGCAACTATTATCTATTATCCCCTGCATTCAGGCGGCGGCGCCTTGGCGTCAGTCACCGCCTTCGTACTTGAACGAGACCTTGACCTTTGCTCGGTAGGCCTTCACCTGCCCCTCCTCCAGTTGCAGGTCGAGTTCTACGACTTCAGCAACGCGCAGGTCCCGCAGCGAGCCGGCCGCTTTGGTCACCGCTGCACTTGCGGCCTTCTCCCACGACTGTTCGCTGGTACCTACCAGCTCGATGACCTTGTACACGTTCTCAGCCATGACCGTCCCCTTCCGTCTGCGAATGCATCTACTCGTTAGCATTCCTAGCACCAAACCGCGAGGCACCGACCTGGTCGCCAGCCCAGACACCCCGTGTCGTACGACGAACGGTGAGCGGCGAGGCTCGACGGCCCTGCCCGACCTAACCGGCTGCCCGTACGCCGATCCGTGAACGGCCGCCGGCCGGTCAAGGCGGCGTCTTACCAAAGTCGCAGACGATCTTGAGTGAATCCGGCCCGAGCACTGTGGGGGGTGGCCACGTCACGTCGTCGGTCTTGGGAATCTCGATCGCATACGGCGGTCCACCAAGGAGGTCGCGCAGCACAGGTGTCTCGACCATCGAGTGGAGCAGCACTTGTCCAACGAAGCACTCGAACCGCACAGTCTGGAGAACAACGCTACCGCCTGGTACGCCGTCGCTGTCGACGAGCCGCTTCACCGTCGAAAAGTGGTGCACTAGATTCGGACCAGTCCCCTCGTATGCACCAATGGCGATCCGCCAGCCACTAGGGATGCTGCCCGACCGTACGAGTTGCCGTTGTGCCTGGGTCGAGACGCGCAGTGGTGAGGAAGCTGGCGATACCAGCTCCTTGACAATGGCGTTCTTCATCAGCCACCAGGCGAGGACCTGCTGTCCGTCCGATCCGATCTTCAGGGCCTCACCAGACTTCAGCATGATGAGTTCGGGTTTGGCTCTTTCTTCCAGCCGCGCCATCCACCCGCCGTTACAGGAGCGACACACCCGTACAGTCTGGTTGAGAGTGCGGGCGGTTCGCTCCGGGTAGAGGCCCCCGAAGCTCATCGTGAACGTACCTGGGCCCGAGTCAGCATCGAGGTACAGCCTGCTGACCCACCGGGGGTCGACGTGTTCGCCGGAGTTAGCAGTGTTCTCGCAGAAGGGGCATTGGCGCGGCATCCTCTCAGTATTGGCTAAGGAGCGGTAGGTGACCGCGTTGGCGCCTTACGGATGAGGCGACCCCATCGATTAGCGCACGCCTACAACTGGCCGCGACGGGTTTCCGATCGATCGGCTTACGGGACGATCAAGTGATCTGGGCAAGTGCGAGCACTGCTGGCGTATCGTTCCTGGGCCACGTTCCCACGAGGGCTTGCGTGCCGCCCTGCGCACAGTTCTCGCGGTTCGGGTCGATCGTGCGGAAAAGAGTCAACTCGAGATGACCGGCCCTAACGACAGTCGTTGTTCCCCTGCTCGAGTAGGAGACCGGCCCTATGGACGGTATGGCAGTGTCGGGGGAGCCACTCCCCGACACCCTTGTCGTCGCTTGCCGCCGTTCCTGCCCGACGTCGGTAACGACCTCAAGCTCAGCCTGCGTGCCTCCGCTCAGAATTGCAGTCCCGAGGGCCTGCACGTACACCGGGTCGACGCAGGCGTCATACACCCACCGTTCACCGAGCACCGAGTGCCGCGTTGTGGCGATCAGCGACGATTCGGCCCCGTCCACGGGCGAACCTCGGTACGTGACTGGAATCTGGAGGATCTGGCCATCTGCCGTCCGAAGCAAATGCGTCTCTATCCCGACCTCACCATCGGGATCATCGAAGCGATAGGCGCCCACAACCTTGACGGCGGACGCGTCGGCGTCGCCCAGCCAAGGCTGATGGGGAATCCACGCCTGGAGAAGCTCGATCTTGGGCGGAACCAGCGTTGCCTGATAAAGGACGGCCATCGGCGTGACGCTACCCGCCAGCCCCGATTGAGGGCCAACGATCACAGAAGGGAGGTCGGCAAGGGGATCGATATATGGGACGGTGAGGGTTCGCGATGGTGCTCTGTGCTCGCGAAAGTTGACTGCTGCGGAACGACACTTCGGGGATAGAGCGTCATTCGGCGACAAGTCTCACGAAGTTTCGATGGCCCCAAGTCCCACTATGGAAGAATCCACCGGTGGCCCCTGATCATCGATCCCTCGACAGGGCGTTTCGGATCACGGTCGGGCTGAAGGGCCTTGACGGCATCCTGGAAGTTATCGGCGGGCTTGTTCTGCTCTTCGTCTCGCCAGATTCAATCAGCCACTTCATCCGCTTCCTCACCGCTCATGAACTGGCTCAGGACCCCAATGACTTCATTGCTCGCCACCTACTGCACTCTGCGAGCCAGTTGACCCACTCCTCCACCGTCTATGGCGGCATCTACTTGCTCAGCCACGGAGTGGCCAAGGTCGTCCTGGTCGTCCTTGTACTTAAGGACAAACTCTGGGCCTACCCGTGGATGATTGGCCTCATCGCGGTGTTCATCGCCTACCAGGTGTATCGACTGACGTACAAGGTGTCATTCGGGCTGATCGTTCTGACACTGTTCGACATGTTGGTGATCTGGCTCACATGGCGCGAGTATCGGATCAAGCGGACGGCGCTGCATCAAGCTCGCAGTTGACCTCGTCGCCTCACCCGGCAGTACGCCACTTACTGGATCGACGGACGCTACCCGGTGACTTCTCGGTGGTCATGGCCGTGAGAAGATCTGCGGATGCCAGAAGCCGAGCCGTCGACCACGGTGCTTCAGCCGCCCGTTGAGAGAGTCGGTGAACCCCGGAGAGTTCTACATGCTGCCGTGGTCCTCACCGGAGTCGCCGTAGCGATCTTCATGGTCGGCATCGTCGTTGGCTTCGTGATTATCGGACGCCATGGAGGAGGCCCGATCCAGGGTTGGGATGACTCCGTCGGTCGCTGGCATCTCCATCACCGTGGTTCGCTCGTGGGCATCTCCAAAGTCGTTGCCACGTACTTCGATGCTCTCCCCCTGGGCATCATCTGCATCGTGTTGACTGCCGTCTTGGCCGTGACCCTCCGAACCAGTCGTGCACTGATTCCCGTCGTCGCCTACTTCGGCGGTGAGTTCCAGGTATTCGCGATCCGCACCGTCATCCACCGTGATCGTCCGCCGACTGCCAACTATCCCGCCGCCGGAGCCGTCAACGGCGTGCACGAGACGAGCTACTCATTCCCCTCCGGCCACTCGGTGGCCGTGACCGCCGTGCTCTTTGCGTTATTGGGGTGCATCGCATTGACCTATCGCATCTGGTGGCCGTGGCTTATTGCCCTTGTCAGTTCGGCGTTTGTGATCGACACCCGGCTCGTGCTCGGCGTCCATTGGTTTAGCGATGTCACCTTCGGCCTCCTGATGGGGTACGCGTGGGGTGTAGCCGTGGCGTTTGTCGCTCGCCAAGTTGAGTGGGATGACTTCCTGGCCATGGTTCGGTCTGATCAAGAGCGGCCAGCGACCAGTAAATCTCGCTCGGGGACTGACCGCCCCTAACGCCCGGGGAACGATCTCTGGTCCGGCGCTGGGCCTCCTGCTCACTCCAGCAAGCGGTTCAGATCGCTCCATGTGCCCGTAGCCCGATCGGTCTACGGGACATTGAGAGCTGGCGCGGCTACCTTGGTGCTCGCGAAAATTGCGGCGCCCGGAACGGCACTTATGCCACGGACGCGTGAGTGGTATCAGGCGGTTGATCGGCCAAGTATTGCTGAGGCAATCGAGTCGGGCGCCTCGGTGGGGGTCAAATGACCAACGCCCTCCAAGACTCGAAGGGAGCCCATTCCTTTAGGGACCAACTCCAAGGCTCTCCTAACGTCTGCCAGAGGCGCGGCCGTGTCTCTTTCGCCCCAGACAAAGACAGTGGGGACAGAGAGTGAGCAGGGCTGCTCCTCGTAGTTCTCGTTGACCGCCTTCACAAGCACCTCTCTCATGACGGCTTCGGCGTTGCGGTAGTCGGAGGATCCGTGTTGTCTCTTCCAGGACTCAATGCGCGCATCTGAGATCAATCTCGCGTTCGGTGTCCGCGCTGCTCGACTACTTGCTTGGTTGCGGAATTGTCACGTGACAAGAAGCGATTTTTGGGTTTACGCCGACGTAGTTGAGAGGACCGGCGAGAATTGTGACCGTTATCGTTCCTGCTTTGGCACAGCTCGCGTCTGGACCGCTGAAATAGTGCCGCTGGTAAGCGGCTAGGGCCCCAATGATGAACCAGATGACCAGCAGCACCGAGCCGATACGCATAGAAGACTCCTTTGTCGGCGCGGGGCGCCGCCTGAGCAAAGGCCCCGAGCGGCCCGGTTGATCACGAACCTCGGTAGTTCTCCAGTATGGCGCAGTCCCGCTGGAGACCCCCGGCAATAACCATTCGGCTCAATCACGCGCACCAACCCGGACATGATGCACCCAGCTCTTGTAGTAGGCGTTGGCGGGGCTTGTCGCCTGGCTTCGGCTTAAGCCTCGTCGTTTGGCTGCTCTGGACTGTCGTCCGGATCACTCTCCTCGATCAACTCAAGTGTGGTTCTTCAGCCGGACTTTCATCGGTAAAGCGCTCCTCGGCTTCCTCGTCCTGCAGTTCTTCGGACGTTTCTGTTTCAATTGGCTCTTCCCCAGGACTGGTCATGAGGATCTCCTTTCCGAACAGCACGAAGTTGTCTACTCGAGGCTGCCGTGGTAGCGAAGCACTGAGTAACAGATCAGGATACACGCTCTTCGCTAGTGGTCTGTCTGCGAAATGGCTGGGCGGATCCACACGATGTCGACCAGCAACCGCGCACTCCGACTCCGGTTGAGACTGGCCAAGTCAATTCCGCGACGGACCACTAGTCGTGGTCGTCGTCCCGGTTGGACTGTTCACCGTCGTTCGACGTTGACGATTTGAGCCACCGAATCCACCCCAAGAATTCCAAAATTCGGCCGACAAGAGCAGTCCGACGCCGCCGACGATCATCAAGATGACGCCGACCGTGTGAATGTTAAAGCCGGTTGCGGTGACGGAGATTGCAAAACGCATGACCGCCCCGACGGCGAAAATAACGAGACTGGTTCCAATACCCATGATGGTGTCCTTTCTTGGCGGAACGGGTCACTATGCCCCCGAATCCGCATCACTTGTCCACACCGGTAGGGCTCTTTCACAGCCTCACCGGCGATTGCTAATTGGCAGATGGCGAGTCGAAGTCCGACCGCCTGAGCGAGCGAACTGTCTGGGGCTGCCCGCGCCTTTCTAACTGGCGTTGTCCTTGTCAGCTCACCACCGATAGAAGTGGTGTCTTCCCGCGCTCCCGCGTCCTAGTGCGAGCCCGACAATCCAGACAAAGAAAACGATCGCTGCGACGAACCACAAGAAGTGGGCGGTGAATCCCAGTCCGAAAAACAGCAGAACAAACAAAAGTGCCAACAGGATGATCATTTTCGTAACTTCTTTCTCATCTAATGAGATGATCGCTCACTGTCGAACGAGCCTTGCCTTCGCTTCAGGCGCGGTACTCGCTACTGAGTCGACGTAGTCCTGAACTTCGTCAGGGACTGCCCAGAGTTTGGTGGCGCTTCGGATTCCAGGGGGGTCTATCCCCAGAAGATGGCGGTGGGATCGGACTCGATCTCGGCGAGCATCTCGTCGACCGTGCCGGGCGTGATCTCGTCGTAGGGGTGCCAACGGCTGTTGCGGTCGGCCCAGTAGATGCGCCACGTGAGGCTCGGTGGGTCGAAGCGAAGCTGTGCGATGGGGACCCTCGTCCATTCGGGTCCGATGTCTTCTGACCACGGTGCTCGGCAGTCGAAGAGGGTCACCGACTTCCCTCTGACCGTGCACTCGATCCGCCATTCGGCGGCGTACTTCTCCGGCAGACGGCTGGCGCAGTAGCGCCGGATCCGCTCGACGTCGAGGTCTGGGAGCGGGGCCATCTCCCAACGTTAGGGCTGGCCCGTCCCGAGAATGAAACGGGGGCTCTGCGAATCTGGAGGTGTCGAAGCCATCAGATCGGAGAGCCTGAAGGGTGCAAGCAGATGATTCGGGGCTTGAGCAGGGAAGACGTAGATCTGCAACGATCGTCCGATGGGCTCTCCGATTGCCTTCCTGCTGGTCCGAAAGCTGCTTCTCCTCCTCGGGATCGGTCCGACGCCCGACCAGAAGGACGTCGAGATCGCCGTTCTTCGTCACCAACTCGCGGTGATGCACCGCCAGGTCGCGCGACCACGCTTCTCCCTGAAGGGTCCAGAAACTCTTCAACCCGGCTTGACCAGCCGAAACCCGCTCAGCGAAGCTCACCCTCCATGGCCCTGTCCTTCCTCTACCGTCTCGTCCG
>Ga0208080_1001379_pt1 | contig 11900 bp, 10 predicted proteins | sample NGESurdeep092012_3_FD_184476 | JGI IMG/M metagenome (GOLD analysis project Ga0208080, IMG submission 184476) | Arctic peat soil microbial communities from Barrow, Alaska - NGEE Surface sample 210-3 deep-092012 (SPAdes) | ecosystem: Environmental > Terrestrial > Soil > Wetlands > Peat ...
CACGGTTTGCGTCGGCCGCGGGTAGCGGGACCAACCCGGATAGAACGGATAGCCGTAGTCCCATGTCGTCACGTCGAGCTTCTCGCGCGCGCTGGCGTAGAACGCGACAGCGAAGTCGGGATTGCGTTCATCGATCGTATATCCGAGATCCTGGAACCCCTTGACGATCGGCGCTCGGATCGCGCGATTCGCGATCGAGTTATTGATCATCGGATCGTCTCCACCCGTCGCGGCACGGCCGTCGCGGCGCGCGGGTCCGGGCAGCATGCGGAACGTGTGCAGAGCTGAGAAACCCACGTCGGGTGCAGCCATCGTTCGCACTTCGATCGACCGACCGCAACCAGCAGTGACCAACGCGAGCGTCGCGTACGCGACAAGCCGACGTGTCGAGCGCATAGGAATCTCCTTCGGAACCAAGAACGCGTCTGAAAGCATATTCGGCCGCCGAAACGGCGCGGCTACCATGCAGCGTACTGGCGGAGCTCAATAACGGATGTCGGCGAATGCCCGCATCGTTGTAGTGGATTCACGCGCCACCGCTCAGTCAGCAGCGCGCGCCACTGCGGACCCGCGAAACGCGGCAGCAATCATGACTCCTGTGCTCGCTGTCGATCACCGAGCTGCTCGCGCAGGCTGCGCCGGGAAGAACCGCCCGCGCGCCCACAGCGACACATACACGAGCCCGATCAACGCGGGCACCTCGATCAGCGGACCGACCACGGCCGCCAGTGCTTCACCGGAGCCGATGCCGAACGTCGCCACTGCAACTGCGATGGCCAGTTCGAAATTGTTGCCCGCCGCCGTGAACGAGAGCGAGGCGGTCGCCTCGTAGCTGAAGCCGAGGCGACGCGAGAGCCAGAAGGCGAGCCCGAACATCACCGCGAAGTAGACGAGCAGCGGCAGCGCGATCCGAAGCACGTCGAGCGGAAGCTCGAGGATGCGGTGTCCTTGCATCGCGAACATCAGCACGATTGTGTAAAGGAGCCCAAGGAGCGCCGTGGGGCCGAACTTCGGCATGAAGACGTCGTCATACCACGCCCCGCCCTTCTGCGCGACGAGCGTCTTTCGCGTCAGGAAGCCCGCGACGAGCGGCACACCGAGGAAGATCGCGACGCTCTTGGCGATCTGGCCCATCGATACATGCAGCGTGGTCGTATCCGCGCCGAACCACTGCGGCACGACCGTAAGGAAGAGCCAGCCGAGTACGGAGTAGGTGAGGATCTGGAAGACAGAATTGAGTGCGACGAGCACCGCGGCAAGCTCGCCCGAGCCACAGGCCAGAGAGTTCCAGATCAGCACCATGGCGATGCACCGTGCGAGGCCGATCAGCACGAGTCCGTTCCGGTACGCCGGCATGTCCGGCAAGAAGAGCCAGGCAAGGCCGAGCATGACGAGTGGGCCGAGCACCCAGTTCAGCAGCAGTGACGTGCTCAGGAGCTTTGTATCCCGGAGGTGCGTTCCGATGGTGTCGTACCGAACCTTGGCGAGCACGGGATACATCATCCACAACAGGCCGACCGCAATCGGAACGGACACGCCGGCCATCTGCACACGGTCGAGAACCGCGCCCAGACCCGGATACAGCCGGCCGAGAAGAATCCCCACGGCCATCGCCGCAACGATCCAGAATGGCAGAAAGCGATCGAGCGTCGAAAGGCGCTTGAGGATGGGCGCGTCGGCACCTGGGACCGAGAGAGACGCGGGCTGCGAAGCGGTTGTCATTCAGGAACCAGACAGATGAGGGAGGTCACGCACTGTCGGTCGGCGCCGTCGCCTTCCCGCCCGTACGCAGAAAATCGGCAAACTCGTCGGGCAGCTCACTCGCCACGATACCGCGCGCCGCCTCTTCGACGTCGTACTCCACGCGTACGAACTCCACTTCGACACCGCTCTCGGTGACGTCGAGCAGCACGTACCCAGCACGCGGGTCGCCGTCCTTCGGCCGGCCGACGCTCCCAGTGTTCACGAAATGCACGTCATGCACCACACGGTGCCACGGCTTGTGCGTGTGCCCGAAAGCGATCGCGTCGCCCGCCTTCGCGCCCATCCCCTCCGCCATCCTGGTGAGGAAGTCATCGGAGCGGTCTTCGGTCACGTACACCGTGTTGAGCACGTGATTCCCGTGCACGAGCCGAATGGTCGGTCCGGCCTGATGACCACCGAAGGGCCGGATGTCGATCCGAAAGGGCAAGCTCCTGAGGTAGCGCTTCGAGCTGTCCGACGTGTGCTCGAGCGTCCAACTGAAGCTCTGATGCGCAAGCTCCTCTTGCTGGGCGTTCTCGGAACGGCAGCCACAGTGCTTGTACGCCGTGGCGACGGTCGAGTCGTAGTTCCCCGCGACGCCGGGGATTCCGGCGCTCTGGAGCATCGACACGACTTCATTCGGCCAGGGCGCGTAGCCGACCAGATCGCCCAGGTGGTAGATCCCGGTGAGCTCTCCTTTCGTCTTCGCGTCGCGCAGTACGGCGTCGAGCGCCGGGCGATTCGAATGGACGTCGGAGAAAAGGAGGTAGCGCATTGGCGACGTCAGGTCAGCAAGGCTCGGATGCCCGAGCCATCACGCGCGCCTCGGCCGCGACTCGCTCCCCATCCAGCGACTCGATGCCCCGGAAACAGGTACGCACGCAATTGAGGAGGTTCCGATGGACGGCGTGCTCAGGCTTGGCGAGGCGGTAGTGCGCGAATTTCCATTCGCGCGTCGCCTCGACGAGCCCCATTCGGCGCAGGTAGGCCAGATGGCGCGACACGGCAGACTGTGGCAGGCGGAGAATGTCCACGATGTCGCAGACGCAGAGCTCTCCAGCGGCGAGGACGCTGAGGATGCGAATACGCGTCGGATCGGCGAAACCCTTGAAGACCGCGTCGAGGTCATCGACCGTCGGCGCGGCGAGTTTTGCTGTCATGGGTGTCACTGTTTCCCCTCTATCATATTCGCTAACACGCGTTAAACATGTATACGCGAATATGATTCGTCAACAGCAATGATCAACCGATACCGAGGTGGAGCCATGGCCCGCTCTCTTCCGCTAGGAAATCCAGGCGACGCGATCACCAACACTGCGTCGCCGCTCTCCGGCACGGTCACCGTCTACGATCCCCCGATGTGCTGTTCGACCGGCGTCTGCGGCCCTGCGGTGGACCCGAGCCTGCTCGCCATCACCCGCGATCTTCGCTGGCTCGAAAAGGAGGGCGTGACCGTGGAGCGCTACGGACTCTCGCAACAGCCCGATGCCTTCGTGAAACAGCCCAGGATCACAGGCCTCATGCAGGCCTTCGGCGACAAGGCACTCCCCGCGACGCTGGTCAACGGCGAAGTCCTCACCTACGGTCGCTATCCGTCGCGCGAGGAGATCGCCGCAGCCCTGGGCGCGGACACGCGCCGTCAGGACGAGTCTTCGGACCAGGGCGACCGCGGCTGCGGCTGCGCCCCTGGCTCGGCGTGCCGCTGAAACCGCCGTCCCCCTCGAGGCCTGCCATGACTGCGCAACCGCATGCTCTCCTGACCGCATTGCCGCCCCACGACTGGAGTGCCATTCGTACCCACTTCCTCTTCTTCACCGGCAAGGGCGGCGTGGGCAAGACGTCGGTCGCGAGCGCCACCGCGCTCCGGCTTGCGGACGCGGGACGTACCGTGCTCCTGGTGAGCACCGATCCAGCCTCCAACCTGGACGACGTCTTCGGGATGGCGGTGGGCACGTCAGCCACTCCGGTTCCCGGCGCGCCGCGACTGGCGGTCATGAATCTCGATCCCGAAGCCGCGGCCGCCGCGTACCGCGAGCGCATGGTCGGACCGTACCGCGGCGTGCTTCCCGCGGCCGCACTCCGAAGCATGGAGGAGCAACTTTCCGGGGCCTGCACCGTGGAGATCGCGGCCTTCAACGAGTTCACGTCGCTCCTCGCCGAGCGCGATGTCGTGGCGCGGTATGATCACATCGTATTCGACACCGCACCCACCGGTCACACCCTCCGGTTGCTCACGCTCCCCAGCGCATGGACCGAGTTCATGGCGACGAACAGCACCGGCGTGAGTTGCCTGGGACCGTTGGCGGGACTGGAGGCACAGCGCGTCCAGTACGCCGACACGGTACAGGCCCTGGCCGACGCCACGCGCACCACGCTCGTGCTGGTGAGTCGCCCCGACGAAAGCGCGCTGCGCGAAGCGGCTCGTGCGAGCGGCGAGCTCTCCGCGCTCGGCATCACCAATCAGCGGCTCATCCTCAATGGAGTCTTCACCGCACCCACTGGCGGAGACGCCGTGGCGGAGTCGCTCGTGGAGCGACAACTCGCCGCGATGGCCGGCATGCCCGGCGCCCTGCGCGATGTGCCCACCACGGCGGTGCCACTCGTCGCCACCGATCTCACCGGCGTGGCCGCGCTGCGCGCCCTTGCCGGCTTGGCGGACATCAGCCGCTCCGGCGACGCTGCAGTGCCAGCGACATCCGGCGTCGAGACACTGCTCGCGGCGCCAGAGCTGACATTGGGTGACGGCGGCGACCTCGCCGATCTCGTCACGTCGCTCGAGGCGGCGGGACACGGCGTCATCATGACCATGGGCAAGGGCGGCGTGGGCAAGACCACGCTCGCCACCGCAATCGCGATCGCCCTGGCCGAGCGGGGCCACAGCGTCCATCTGACCACCACCGATCCAGCCGCGCATCTACTCGAGACTGTCGGCGCCGACCAACCCATTGCGCTGACCGTGAGCCGCATCGATCCGGCTGTCGAGACGGCGCGGTACACAGACGAGATGATCGCCGCGGCGGGGGTGCTCGACGACGAAAGCCGCGCGCTGCTGGAGGAGGACCTCCGTTCTCCGTGCACAGAGGAGATCGCCATCTTTCGCGCGTTCGCGCAGGTAGTGGACGAGGCGCGAGACAGCTTCGTGGTTCTCGACACGGCGCCCACCGGTCACACGCTCCTGCTGCTCGATGCGGCGGAGAGCTACCACCGCGAGGTCGCCCGTTCCAGCGGCGCGGTGCCGGACGCGGTGCGTGCCCTGCTCCCTCGCCTCCGCGATCCCGACTTCACGCGCATCCTGCTCGTGACGTTGGCCGAGGCAACGCCCGTGTACGAAGCCGGCCGTCTACAGGATGATCTGCGCCGAGCAGGAATCGAACCCTACGGCTGGGTGGTGAACGCGAGCCTCGCGGCCAGCGGCACCACGCATGCTGTACTTGCGGCCCGTGCCAGGCTGGAGTGGCCGCAACTGCGTCGCGTTCAGGAACAGTTGGCAACGCACTACTGGGTGGTGCCTTGGCGTGCGACTTCGCTCGTGGGCGCCGAGGCGCTACTCGCGCTGTCCGATCACGCACGCTGATTGGGGAGTGAGCGCGAGCCGTTGCAGCATCGCACGCTGGCTATCGGGAGCGCATGATGACAGACACCAAACAGAAGCTGACGTTCGACGTTGCCGCGAGGCGTCTCGATGCGCATGGCAGCGTTGCCACCTGCAAGTCCGCCACGATCCGGCTCGATACCGATCTGGCCGGCACGCCGGACGCATTCAACCCGGCGGAACTCCTGCTGGCAGCGCTCGCGGCCTGCATGATCAAGGGCATCGAGCGGATCCAGCCGATGCTCGAGTTCCAGTTACGGGGCGTGGAGGTGCATGTGCACGGCGTGCGACAGGATGTACCGCCAAGGCTCGAGCAGATCAGCTACGACATCGTGGTGGACAGCGATGAATCCGAGGCGCGATTGGCCTTGTTGCACGTAAACGTGAGAAAGTACGGCACGGTGTTCAACACCGTCATGCCCGGCACCTCGCTGCAGGGAGTGCTTCGCCGGGCGCCCGCCAACGCCGAGCACGGCGGCGGCGCGACGTGACTCATGCGCATGATGCTGGGCCGAACGCCTATGGTCGGTCCTTTGCGCTTGCGATCGCGCTGAACGTCGGGTTTGTCGTAGTCGAAGCGATCTTCGGCTGGCGGGCCAGCTCGCTGGCCCTGCTCGCCGATGCAGGCCATAACCTGACGGACGTCGCGGGGCTGGTGCTGGCGTGGGCCGGCATGCTCGCGGTCGGACTGAGGCCCAATAGCCAGCACACCTACGGCTGGCAGCGCGCGTCGATCGTCGCGAGCTTCGCCAACGCATTGTTGTTGCTGGTCGTCATGGGCACGCTGATCTGGGAAGCACTGCATCGACTGCGCGCTCCCGTGCCCATCGAGGGCGCCACCGTTATAATCGTGGCGGCCGTCGGCGTTGCCGTGAACGGCGCGACGGCGGTCCTCTTCATGTCCGGTCGCAAGCGCGACCTCAACATTCGTGGGGCCTTCCTCCATATGGCGGCCGACGCGCTGGTGTCGCTCGGCGTGGTCGCGGCCGGCGCGCTGTATGTCCGCACGCAGTGGCAATGGCTCGACCCGGTGACGAGCCTGGTGGTCGCCGCGCTCGTCGTGCTGGGGACGTTGTCGCTGTTTCGCCAATCTTTGCACCTCATGCTCGATGGCGTACCGGACGCGATCGAGCTTGCGCAGGTCGAGACGTATCTGCGGTCGTTGCCTGGCGTGGAAGACCTACACGACCTCCATGTGTGGGCGACGAGCACGTCGGGCACCGCCCTTACCGCCCATCTCGTGATGCCTGCCGGATATCCAGGTCCCGAGTTTTTTGTGGCGGCGGCCGGGGCGCTTCATGATCGCTTCGAGATCACACATCCAACGATTCAGATCGAAACGGTTGCACTTGAGGATGATTGCGCACCGCCGTCGGCACGATCGCCTGGTCAACGGCCGGCAGCGTCGTAGCGGCGCACCATACGATTTCATTCATAGCCCATCAGGGTGCGTTCAGCCAACATCCTCGATCAACTTGAGCGTCGCCTTGCAGCTGGAGCAGCCCGTACCAAGCACTTTCAAGTTTGACATGCGTTCCTCATCGGTGCCGCAGGCGCGGAAGGGTCAGGATGGCGTTCATGAGGCAGCGCGGGTCAGGCGCGCCGGACGGCCTTCGAGCCGGGCGAGTCGCGTACGCGCGCGGCGCAATGTGGCAGGAGGGACGCCACCGTCAGAAAAGGCGCGAAGGATCGACAGCGCTCACCCGGGGACAGTCGCGCTGTCATAGAACATCCGTCGTCCTTCGCGTCGACCAGAAACCCAACCGGCATCTCGAAGAACGGCGAGCTGACGTGAGACGACCGGTTGGACCTCGTCGAGCGCGGCTTCCAGCTCGCAGACGCACAGTGCACCCTCGATTCACGGAGATACTGTGACGCGGCGACGCACGACGCCAAATGTGGCCATGCCAGGCGTGGCGGCGACTACCTCGAGCACGTACACACCTGGATCGACCGGGGCGAGTTCGCCCGTGTATACGCTCTGTTCGCCAGCGTATGCGAGCGGCGCCTCGCGTATCACCGTGCCGTCGCGCACCAGCCGAGCAATGACGTCGCGCACCTCCCACATGCCGCCGGGCTGAGTGGGACATGAGCAAAGCATGCGCACTCGGGCGCGTACCGGCAGGGCGAACGATACCGGGAGAGCCCGAGTGGTATCGGGGATCAGGAGATCGATGAGGAACCCATGCAACTCGAGGACGATGCCGTCACCTGCGACGTCGCGCCCAGGGAGAAGCAGGAGCCGCTTGGTGGCGCGCGCCATCTGGTCTGGATACCCGAGCGGCCCTTCAGCGGAGATTTCCACCATGGTGGGCGCGGCGAGTGCGATGGACGCCTCGTAGCGCGCTCCGTCGGCCGCGGCGAAGAGCGTGTCGCCACGCTTGCGCGGTTCCTGCATGATGCGTTTGGTGTCGCCGGTGGCTCCCTCGTGAAGCCCTTCGGCCAGGACGCGCCCCGTGACGACATCGCGAATGATCACGCGCACTCCTCCAACCGCCGACCCGATGAGCTTTGCATCGTGCGTGACTACGTGCGTCACGACTCGGGTTGGAAGCGGAGTGAAGACGGTCCCCGCCCGCGGTACGGACGAGGAGGCGCAGCCAGCAAGAAGGGCGAGAGCGCTTAGGTTTGTGAACGTGACTCGCATCATGGCGTTCCTGGGAATTGCTCTGTCATGCGGCATATGGACTCGCTGATTCGTTGAGTTCGCGCTCGCGCGCCGAAGGGCATCGTCGTCGTGCAGACGTCGAGCGACGCCGCGACCGTCACTGCACTCCAGCAGCACGCGTCGGAAGTACGCGAGCTGGTTCGCTGTGGCATGGTCGCCCCTCGTTCCCTGCCGCCTCAGGGCAAGGCGGAGCAGGATGCTTGGCCAAACCCTGAGAGCGAGCGAGCCGGCTCCCATCCGCCAGTATAGATAAAGAGACGCGACGTTGGCACGACTCCCTCTGGTCGTCGCTCAGGAAAGGTGAGCAGGACCCCGCCGCGACGACCCAACTCCCAGCCCACGACGACGTCGGTCTGCTCGAGTGATGGTCCGGCGCACGTGGATTGCACCGGTGACCCGAAGAGGTCGGTCACGTGTTGCCGGAGCTTTGCGGCCACCTCGGGACTCATCACCAATTCCACCGCCTCGACGAGTGCACTCGGCGAGGCATGCTCGCCGGACGCTGGTCCGGGCCACACGACGACCGCAACGGCACGAGGTGGTTCGGAGTCGCTCGCCGTGTACATGTTTGGCGAGTCGCCAGGATGCCGCACGCCGAGCGACGGCATCGCACGTCTGGCATCCACCAGCGATCCACCCAACCGAAGGGCTGGGGCCAATTCGCCCAGAAGATGTTCTGCTCGGCGGCTGCGACCTTCGAGATGGCACCCGGCCGCGAGCGCCACCATCGTGAGCATGATGACGAAGCGTCGACCAGCAGCGGTGACGTGCACCCACCGCTCCGGTTGAACCAAGCGACTTTCTCTCTCTAGCATACGCCTCCTGTGGTCTGGCGGAGTCGCGGTGTTATTTCAGAAGCCACGTGAGCTGCCGCGGCGCACGAGTACGTCAACGAACAAACCTCGGCGTGGACGCGCGTGCGTCAAGCTGCACGCTCGCGATGATTGGCTGAGAGCGGCAAGCTTTTGAGGTCGCATGTGGTGCCGCCGGCCAGCGTCGCCCCGCGCAAGAGAAGTCCGCCGGGGACACGCGCCGGAAAACCCCCGCCATCGGTGGCGACGACCTTGGGTAACATTGACGATGGGTATCGTCACACGTCCCTCCTCCCGATCCATACCCGAGGAGACCACTATGTCGAGTCAGAGTTCGCACCAGCCGATCACCGTGACGCACGAGGGAGGCGTCAAGTTCGCGGCGCAGGTCCGGACGCATCGCGTCGTTGTTGACCAACCGGTGCGCGGCGGCGGTGAAGACAGTGCCCCGACCCCGCTCGAGCTGCTTGGTGCGTCACTCGGCACGTGCGTGGCGCTCTACGTGCAGCAGTATTGTGACTCGCGTGGCCTGCCGTACGCCGGAATGAGCGTTGAAGTGGAACAACTCGGCGCTACGAATCCTCGTTTCGCGCGTCGTCATCGGCACGCGGCAATGCCTCACAATGCGCTATCCAAGGCTGACCCATGCGCGGCGTAGCGAACTCCTCGGAATTCGCAAGCAACTGGCAACGTGATGCCCACCGCCAAGCGTCCTGACATCGCCACCGCCTCGGTTCCCGACACACTCGCGGCCCTCCAGGTCAACGCCGACACCGGGCTGACGCGCGCGGAGGTAGACGTCCGGCGACAGGAGCACGGCTACAACGAAGTGGCCGAGACAAAAGGGCACCCCATCCTGAAATTTCTCGGGAAATTCTGGGGGATCTCGGCGTGGATGCTCGAACTGATCATGGTGCTGTCAGCCGTGCTCCGGAATTACTCGGACCTGGTGTTGGTCAGCGCGCTGCTGATCATCAACGCCGCGTTGAGTTTCATGCAGGAGCGCCGAGCCGCTGGTGTCGTCGAGGCACTGCGGAAACAATTGCAGGTGAATGCACGCGTCCGGCGCGAGTCGAGCTGGCAGGTTGTTCCCGCTCGGGAGCTCGTTCCCGGCGACATCGTTCGTGTCCGGCCCGGCGACCTCATTCCGGCGGACGTGAAACTCCTGACGGGCGCACTGAGCGTTGACCAGTCGGCGCTCACCGGCGAATCGAAGGACGCGGACAAAGCGCCCGGCGAAGTGCTGTCGTCGGGGTCCGTCGTTCGCCGAGGCGAGGGCAACGGCGTCGTCCTGCTGACCGGGGCGAAGACGTACTTTGGCCGCACCACGGAACTTGTGCAAGAGGCGCGTCCGAAACTCCACATCGAAGCGGTGGTGAGCAAAGTCGTCCGCTGGCTCTTTGTCATTGTCGGCGCGCTGCTGGGCGTGGTGGTCATCCTGTCGCTGATGCGCGGCGCACCACTCCGGGAGATGATACCGCTCATGCTCGTGCTGCTGTTGAGTGCGGTGCCCGTCGCTCTCCCCGTCATGTTCACGATCAGCATGGCCGTCGGGTCAAAGGAGTTGGCGAAACGCGGCGTGCTGGTCACGCGCCTGAGCGCCGCTGAAGATGCCGCGACGATGGACGTGCTCTGCGTGGACAAGACCGGCACGATCACGATGAATCAGTTGGCCGTCACGGGCGTGATCCCGCTGGAGCACGCGACGGACGCCGACGTGCTGTTCGCAGGCGCACTCGCGTCGCAGGAAGCCAACCAGGATCCGATTGATCTCGCGTTCCTGGCCGCGGCAAAGGAGCGGCACATTTTCGACAACCTTCCTACGATCACACCCGTCTCTTTCGCACCGTTCGACGCGAAAAACCGACGGACCGAAGCCGTGGTCGAGCAGAACGGGCAGCGGCTGCGCGTGATGAAAGGAGCGGTGCGCACCATCGCCGAAGCCTGCGGACTCCAGCCGCCAGCAATCGATGCGTTGGAGGCGCGCGTCAGCGCGTCGGCCGCGAAAGGCTATCGCACGCTCGCAGTTGCGCGCGGTCCCGAGAGAGGCTCTCCCGCATTGGTCGGACTGGTGTCGCTATACGATCCACCTCGACCGGACGCCAAGCAGCTCATCGCCACGCTTCGCGACCTCGGCGTCTCGGTGAAGATGCTCACCGGCGACGCGCTGGCTGTTGCGAGTGAAATCGCGCGCGGCGTCGGCTTGCTCAACATCAAGCGCGTGGCGGACCTGAAGGCTGCGAACGCACGGCCCGGCGAGAAGACGGTGGATCTCTTCGCGGGCGCCGATGGTTTCGCCGAGGTGTTTCCGGAGGACAAGTACATCGTCGTGCAGCACCTCCAGGCCGCGGGCCATGTCACCGGCATGACCGGCGATGGTGTCAACGATGCACCAGCGCTCCGCCAGGCCGAAGTGGGTATCGCCGTCAGCACAGCGACCGATGTCGCCAAAGGCGCGGCCAGTGTCGTGCTGACGGAGCCCGGGCTGACGAACATTGTTGCGTTGGTCGAGCAGGGTCGGATCATATACCAGCGAATCCTGACCTGGATCATCAACAAGATCAGCCGGACAATCCTGAAAGCGGCCTTCGTGGCCGTGGCGTTCGTAGTGACCGGCAAGTTTGTCGTCTCCGCCTTCGCGATGCTGCTGCTGACCTTCATGACGGACTTCGCCAAGATCTCGCTGGCCACCGACCATGTACGCTCGTCCAGAAGGCCAGAGACGTGGAACATCGGCGGCTTCGTCACGGTGTCCGTGAGCCTTGGTGTTGCGATGGTCGCGGAAACGCTTCTGTTCCTGTGGATTTGCTGGTCGCGTTTCGGGTTGGCGACGGGCAACAATGCGCTCTACACGTTCAGCTTCCTCTTGCTGCTCTACTTTGCCGTGTTTTCCGTCGTGTCTGCGCGTGAGCGTCGCTGGTTCTGGTCAACGCTGCCGAGCAAGGCACTCATGGCTGCCCTCACGGTGGATGCGCTCACAGGCACCATCCTGACGCGCGTGGGTCTTCCAGGACTCATTCCTTTGCCGTGGTTGCAGACGCTCGCGATCTTCGCCTACGCCATGGTCTCGTGCCTGCTCGTGAAC
>Ga0208080_1001382_pt1 | contig 11864 bp, 12 predicted proteins | sample NGESurdeep092012_3_FD_184476 | JGI IMG/M metagenome (GOLD analysis project Ga0208080, IMG submission 184476) | Arctic peat soil microbial communities from Barrow, Alaska - NGEE Surface sample 210-3 deep-092012 (SPAdes) | ecosystem: Environmental > Terrestrial > Soil > Wetlands > Peat ...
AGGCGGCTGAGAGGAATGTGAGACGGCCTGGGGCGACCTTTCCGGCGAGCGTGAGCCTGCGATAGAACTCGGTCAGTCCGCCCAGATGAGGGTAGCTCAAGCCATAGTCCAGGCCGCTCAGATATTCCTCGCAGGCCGCGAGCGGCACGCCGGTGTTCTCGTGCGCCTGCTGCGCGAGAACGTCGAGGTGCTTCAGGCCCCAGTTGCGCGACTCGATCAATGAGCCGTGCACGGCGAGCGCCTGCTGGGTATCGGCCGTACGCTGCGCGACCCACACGGCGAACACGAACGGGAGACCCGTCCATTTCTTCCACTCGAGGCCAAGGTCATATACGTGCTCGTACGGCGAGGATATCGCGCCGGTTCCAAGCATGAGCGCTGCATCACCGATCACGAGACGGGCAGCCACCGACGGGTCCGTATCCGGCTCGCGCAGGTCCGATGCCTCGGCATCGCCGGCGACGAACACCGGCTTCGTCTTCCACACGTTGTCGAACAGGAGTTCGAGCAGGTGCACGCTGGTCATCGAGCTGCGGCTCACGAGCACCTGCCGGCCGCCGAGCTCCTCCGCCGGCTGACGCGAGAAGAGCATGACGCTGCGCACGGGCCCGTCGCAGGAGATCGCGAGATCGGGAAGCAGCAGGTAGCGCTCCCAGTCGCGCGCGTACTCCACCGCCGAGACCACGCTCACATCGAGCGTGCCGTCCGCCATGTGCTTGTTCAGCGCGGTCGGCACTCCGTCGACGAGCTCCGCCGCGAGCGGCACGATGCGGCGATCGACTGCTCCGTACACCGGATAGCAGTTGATATAGGGAATGCGACCGACGCGCATGGTGGGTGTATTCATGCGCCCACGGGCTCCGGTGCCGGCGAGTCGAACACGCGGAGCACGTTGTAGAACGAGTCGCGCTCGGCGGGAATCTTCCCCGCCCCGCGAATGAGCTCGAGCAGCCCGTCGAGGGTCATCCCCTGCGGCGTGTGCGCGCCGACGGCGTGGTAGATCTTCTCGCGCACCACGGTGCCCTCGAGATCGTTCACGCCGAAGTGCAGCGAAATCTGCGACAGCGGCTGCGACACCATGATCCAGTGCGACTTGATGTGCCGGAAGTTGTCGAGAAAGAGCCGTCCGACGGCGAGCATCTTGAGGTCGTCGACGCCGGAGGTGGCGGTCCCCTCGCGGTGGAGCTCCGTGCCGAGTGCGTTGTCGTCGGGATGGTACGCGAGCGGGACGTAGGCGAGAAACCCGCCCGTTTCATCCTGCAGGCTGCGGAGCATCATCAGGTGCTCGACGCGATCCTGGTGTGTCTCGACGTGACCGTACAGCATGGTGCAGTTCGTGCGGATGCCCAGCTCGTGCGCCGTGCGATGCACGCCGATGTAGTCCGCGCCCGCGAGCTTCTTCCCCGCGATCTGTTCGCGCACCGCCGCACTGAACGTCTCCGCGCCGCCGCCCGGCATCGTATCGAGTCCGGCCTCGCGGAGCGCGATCAGCACGTCGCGCCAGGTCATCTTCTCGATGCGCGCGATGTGCGCGATCTCGACCGCGGTGAGCGCCTTGATGTGCACGTGCGGGAAGTTCGACTTCAGCGCGCGGAACATCTCCTGGTAGTAGGCGAGTCCGGCCTTCATGTCGAGACCGCCGACGATGTGGAACTCCTTCGTCAGTCCGTCGGCCGCGCTCGCGGCCTCGGCGAGCACCTGGTCGAGCGTGTAACGATACGCGCCCGCCTCCTTCGGGAGGCGCGCGTATCCGCAGAAGGTGCACGTCGTCCGCAGCACGCAGACGTTGGTCGGATTGATGTGCTGGTTCGCGGCGAAGGTCACCGTGTCGCCGTTTTTCGCGCGATTCACCTGGTCCGCCAGCGCGCCGATCGCGATGAGGTCGTGCGAGCCGTACAGCGCCAGCGCGTCGGCGGCGTCGAGCCGCTCACCAGCGGCGATCTTGCCTGCTATGCGCGTGACGACCGGGTCCGCCACCTGAGACAACACGCTACTCCGCGAAGCGCCGGATTACGAGGCAGACGTTATGGCCGCCGAATCCGAAAGAGTTGCTGAGCACCACGTCCACGCGCCGCGGCACCGGCTTGTTCGGCGTGTAGTCGAGGTCGCACTCCGGGTCCGGCGTCTCGTAGTTGATCGTCGGCGGAATGATGTTGTGCTGGATCGCGAGCGTGCCGAGGACGAACTCGACGGCGCCCGCCGCTCCCAGCATGTGGCCGGTGGCGCCCTTCGTGGAACTGACGTTGACGCCGGCCGCGTGCGACCCGAAGACCGCCTTGATGGCCTTGGTCTCGTTCAGGTCGTTCGCCGGCGTGGAGGTGCCGTGCGCGTTGATGTACTGCACGCCGCTTGGCTCGAGCCCGGCGTCCTTCAGTGCACGCCGCATCGCCCGCTGCGCACCCTCGCCCTCGGGAGCCGGTGCGGTCAGATGGTGTGCGTCGCCGGTGGCGCCGTAGCCGCCAACCTCGGCGTAGATGCGCGCGCCGCGACGCTTTGCGTGCCCGAGCTCCTCGAGGATCACGATCCCCGCGCCCTCGCCCATCACGAAGCCGTCGCGCGTGGCATCGAACGGACGACTGGCCGTGGCCGGAGACTCGTTGCGTTCCGAAAGCGCCTTCATGTTCGCGAAGCCGCCGATGGACATCGGGGTGACCGCCGCCTCGGATCCGCCGGCGATCATGACGTCCGCGTCGCCGTACTGGATCGTGCGCGCCGCGTCGCCGATCGCGTGGGCGCTCGTGGCGCACGCCGAGACCGTCGCGTAGTTGGGCCCCTTCGCGTGGAATCGCATCGAGACGACTCCGGCCGCGATGTCGGCGATGAACCTCGGGATGAAGAACGGGGAGATTTTGCTTTGCCCCCGTTCGCGGTACACGTCGTGCTCGTCCTCGAAGCTGCGGAGCCCGCCGATGCCGCTTCCGATGATGACGCCGGTGTCCTCCGGCACGTATCCCTCGCCCTCGCCGAACCCCGCGTCGTGCATCGCCTGGACGGCGGCGGCCATCGCGTACTGGGTGTACGGGTCCGAACGCTTCGCCTCCTTGCGATCCATGCAGCCGAGCGGGTCGAAACCCTTCAGCTCACACGCGAATCGCACGGGCCATCCCGACGCATCGAACTTCGTGATCGGTGCCGCGCCCGACTTGCCGCCGAGAATGGCGGACCACGTCGTCGCGACGTCGTTTCCGACGGGCGTGACGCACCCGATTCCGGTGACAACGACGCGACGCTTCATCAGGCGCCGATCTTCGAGTCCAGATACTTGATCGCGTCGCCGACCGTCCGAAGCTTCTCGGCGTCTTCGTCGGGGATGTCGATGTTGAACTCCTTCTCGAATTCCATGACCAGCTCGACGATGTCGAGGCTGTCGGCGCCAAGATCCTCGATGAAGCTCGCTTCGTTGGTGAGCTTCTCACGCTCGACACCGAGTTCCTTTTCGATGATGTCCTTGACCTTCGCTGAATGGTCAGCCATGACTCAAATCCTCGGTGCGTAGGGGTGAATCAACCTGCGGAAATATAGTTGGAGGAGTGCGAATTCGTCACATTATCAAGCCCCCGTCCACCACCAGCACCTGGCCGGTGATGTACGAGGCGTACTCGGAGCACAGGAACGCCGTGGTCCACGCGATGTCGGCCGGCGTACCGAGCCGCGCCAGTGGGATCTGGGCCATGAGCGCCGTGCGGGCTTCCTCGGCCATCGCGGCGGTCATGTCGGTTTCGATGAATCCGGGCGCGATGGCGTTGCAGAGGATGTTGCGGGAGGCCAGTTCCTTGGCCACCGACTTCGTCAGTCCGATCAATCCGGCCTTGCTCGCGGCATAGTTCGTCTGGCCCTTGTTTCCCATCAGGCCGACGACGCTCGAGATGTTCACGATGCGCCCCCAGCGGCGCTTCATCATGCCGCGGCTCGCGGCCCTGATGGCGAGAAACGCCGAGCGGAGGTTGGAGTCGAGGACCGTGTCCCAATCCTCGTCCTTGAGGCGCAGCATCAGGTTGTCTTTCGTGATTCCCGCGTTGTTCACGAGAATATCGATCGCGCCGAACTCCTTCTCGACGTCCTCGACGAGCTTCAGCACGTCGGCGGGAACCGCGACGTCGCACGCGAAGCCGCGGGAGTCCTTGAGCTCCGCGGACACCGCGTCCGCCTTCGCCTTGTCGCGGCCCACGACGGCGACCTTCGCGCCGCAGGCGGCGAGCGTGCCGGCGATGGCGCGGCCGATGCCGCGCGTGCTCCCCGTCACGAGGGCGCTCTTTCCCGTCAGATCAATCTTCATTGTGATACCCGCTCGAGGAGGGCGTTCACGTCGGCGACCGTGCCGCAGGTCATGGCAGGATTGTTCGGGGCGAGGCGCTTGAGCAGTCCGGTGAGCACGCTGCCCGGTCCCATCTCCACGAAAAGTGCGCCCGGGTGTGCGGCGGCCATCGCCTGGACGACCTGGACCCAGCGAACCGGGCTCGTGAGCTGGGAGAGCAGAAGCGCGCGCGCGTCGGCGGGCGCGGTGACCGGCCGGGCGGACACATTCGAGTATACGGGCCAGTTGGCCGTGGCGAAAGTCGCCGCGGCGAGCGCCGACTTCAGACCGTCCTCGGCGGGCCGCATGAGCGGTGAGTGAAACGCTCCGCTCACGCCGAGCCGCACCGCGCGCCTGGCGCCGGCGGCCTTCGCGAGTTCCATCGCCCGTTCGACTCCTGCCACCTCGCCCGACACGACCACCTGCTCGAGCGCGTTGTAATTCGCCGGGACGACTTCGCCGGCTGCACTGGCTTCCCGGCAGATGTCTTCGATCGGCCGCTGCATCTCGCCGAGGATCGCGGCCATCGCACCGGGGCGGCTCGTGCCCGTTTCGTACATGAGTTCGCCGCGCCTGCGCACGAGACGCACGGCGTCCTCGAGCGAGAGCGCGCCGGCGGTGTGATATGCGGTGAGTTCACCCAGCGAGTGGCCCGCGGCGGCGCGCACGTGCGGCGCGACCTTCTCCTTGGTGACCGCCCAGACGGCCGCTCCATGAGCGAGCAACGCGGGCTGCGCGTTGTGGGTCTGCGTCAGTTCCTCGGCCGGACCTTCGAACGCGAGCGTACTGAGCTTCGTTCCAAGTGCGGAGTCGGCACGATTCCAGACGTCCCGGGCGGCGGGGAAAGCCTCGGCGACATCCTTGCACATGCCGGGCTTTTGCGAGCCCTGGCCGGGAAACAACAGGAGAATTTCCAAACGGGTAATCGGTCGTTGGTCGTTGGTTATTCGTAAATGGCCAACGGCTAGAATCGCACTACCATGCTGCCCCAGGTGAAGCCGGCGCCGAAGGCGACGAACATCACGATGGTTCCGTCCTTCACGCGTCCCTGCGCGATGGCTTCATCGAGCGCGATCGGGATCGACGCCGCGGACGTGTTGCCGAACCGGTCCACGTTCACGAACACTTTTTCCATCGGCACGTTCGCGTGCTTGGCGGTGGCCTCGATGATGCGGACGTTCGCCTGATGCGGGATGAGCAGGTCGATGTCGCTCGACGAGAGCTTTGCGAGGTCGAGCGCGCGATCGCACGCGTCCGCCATCGATCGCACGGCGTTCTTGAACACCTCGCGCCCCCGCATGTGCACGAGGTGTGAACCCTCGGCGAGGATCTCCGCCGTCATCGGGTATGCGGCGCCGCCCTTGGGACGATCGAGCAGGTCCGCGAGCGTGCCATCGCTGCGCATGTAGCTCGCGAGGATGCCGCGCTGCTTGGTGCTGCGCTTCACGATCGTCGCGCCCGCGCCGTCGCCGAACAGCACGCAGGTATTGCGGTCCTTCCAGTTCACGATACGGCTCAGCAGCTCCGCGCCGACGACGAGGACCGTCTCGACGCTGCCGGCGGCCATCATCGCCTCGGCGACCTGCATGCCGTACAGCCAGCCGCTGCACGCGGCGCCGACGTCGAAGGCCACGGCTCGCGACGCGCCGAGCGCCGCCTGCAACTCGACGGACGCGGAGGGCAGCAGCCGGTCGGGCGAGCAGGTGCCGACGATGATCATGTCGAGCTCGGCGGCGCTCACGCCGGCGGCGGCCATCGCGTTGTGCGCCGCCTCCGTGCAAATGGACGTGAGCGTCTCACCCGGACCAGCGATGTGCCGCTCGCGAATGCCGGTGCGCTCACGAATCCACGCGTCGTCCGTGTCGATGCCGATCGACGCGAATTCGTCGTTCCGGAACACGCGCTTCGGGACGGCATAGCCGGTCCCGGCAACCATTGCCCACGGGCGTTTCACGCGATCACCCCCTGTTGCGCGGCCGCACGCTGTGCGAGCCGCTGTCCGATATGCGCGCTCATCCCCGTTTCGAACGTGCGCACGGCCACGTGCAGCGCGTTGCAAATCGCGGTCGCCGACGACTTTCCGTGCGCGATGATGCTCACGCCCCGCACGCCGAGGAGGGGCGCCCCGCCGGTGGACGCGTAGTCGAGGGTTTCCAGCGCGCCCGCGAGCACCTCCGGGGCCACGCCGCGCTCGCCGATCAGCTTCACGATCATCGGTGCGACCGATTCGTAGAACTTGAGGATCACGTTGCCGACGAATCCGTCGCACACGACGACGTCCACGGGGCCGCGATCGCTCGCGCCCATCGGCAGGTCGCGGCCTTCGACATTTCCCTGGAAGTTCAGCCCCGCCGACGCGAGCAGGGCGTTCGCTTCCTTCACCACCGCGTTCCCCTTCTCCGGCTCCTCACCGATCGAAAGCAGGCCGACGCTCGGGTTCTTCCGGCCGAGCACGTCCTCGGCATATACGCAGCCGAGACGCGCGAACTGCACCAGCTCATCCGCCGAGCAATCAACGTTCGCGCCCGAGTCGAGCACGACGATCGGAATGCGCGCCGTCGGAAAGAGCGTCGGAATGGCCGGCCGCGTGAGCCCGTCGTGAAGCTTGAAAATGAAGATCGACGCGGCCATCTGCGCGCCGGTGTTGCCGGCCGAGACGAACGCGTCCGACTGGCCATCGGCCTGCATGCGCAGCCCGACGACCATCGAGCTCTTCGGCCTTCCACGGATCGCCACGGTCGGCTTGTCCGACATCGCGATGACGTCGGGCGCGTGGACGATCTGCAGGCGGGCGGCGTCGGTCGCGCGGCCTGCGAAGTCGCCCGCGAGCTGGCGCTGCAGTTCGGCGCGAATGACCTCTTCCCGCCCGACGAGCTGGATTACGTGTTTCGATCCAAAATCGCCAAGAGCGAGCAACGCGCCCGCGACAGTTGCCGCGGGCGCGCGATCTCCTCCCATCGCGTCGAGCGCGATGCGAGCCAAGGTCAGGCTTCCTTTGCCGCTACCCGCAGTTTACCGGCGTAGAAGCCGCATTCAGCGCATACGTGGTGCGGACGCTTCTGTGCGCCGCATTTCGTGCACTTCTGGATGGCGGTGGTCGCCGCCTTGTTGTGCGTGTTGCGAGCACGCTTCTTACGCTTCGATGTACGTCGCTTCGGAACGGCCATTGTTCACTCTTTGGTATTCTGGGCGCAGCTGCAGGCGCCGAGGTTCAGGTTCGCACCGCACGTCGGACACAACCCCTTGCAGTCGGGGCGGCACAGAACGAACGCGGGAGCTTCGAGTAGCCACTGTTCACGCAACGCGGGACGCAGATCGACTTCCGCCCCGCTGCGCCCTCGGCCCAGTGGGAAAACGTCGGGATCTTCGCCGCCTTCTTCTTCAGCTTCGGTGTCGGCGAAGATGAGGTTGGCGTCGCCGACAACCTCGGTCCTGACCTCTACCAGGCAACGTCGGCACTCCCCCAGCGTGGCACCGGAAAACTTGCCATGGAAGTAGTACCGCCCCGCCCCAGCCGTTGAAAGCCGTCCGGTGACCAGGACGTCCTCGACGGGACACACATCTCCCTCGATCCAGACCTGATCGTCGCGGTCCAAACTGCCTTTGACCTGTATTGCCGCGACGGCAAGCGACTGGGTTGGAAACGACAGCATAACTGCGAATTATACCCGATGCACCCGCGTCGGGCAACTCCGCGTGTTTCTGTGACTTAGCTGTCGCGCCCCTCAGCGGATCAGGTCGGTTTCCGCGAAGAAGAACCGGGCTTCCCTGAAGGCGTTTTCGTCGGAGTCCGACGCGTGGATCGCGTTACGCCCCTTCGACTCGGCGTAGAGCTTCCGCACGGTGCCCGCGGCGGCCTCGGCGGGGTCGGTGGCGCCGATGGAGTCGCGAAGCGCGAGAACGGCGTTATCGCGCCCGAGAACCATCGGCATGCAGTACCCGCTCGTCATGAATTCCACGAGTTCCTGATAGAACGGCCGGCCCTTGTGCACCGCGTAGAACTCACCGGCCTGCTCGTGGGTCAGTTTCATCACGCGCGAGGCGATGAGCTTGAAGCCGCCCTTCTCGAGATGCGCGAGAATGAGGCCCGCCTTGCTGCCGGCGAACGCGTCAGGCTTGATGATCGCAAGGGTGCGATTGGAGGACATGAACTGCAGCGGGGAGTGGGAAGTGGGGAGAGACGCGGGACTACTTGAGTCGCGCCCTGATGAGGTCGACGAAATCGATCGGCCGCCTGGCGACGCCCACTCCGGCGGCCTCGAACGCCTCGATCTTTTCCGCCGCCGTGCCCGCCGATCCGGAAATGATCGCGCCCGCGTGGCCCATCCTGCGGCCCGGCGGTGCGGTCTGTCCGGCGATGAATCCGACGACGGGCTTCGTCATGTGCTGCTTGATGTACGCCGCGGCCTCCTGCTCGTCGGTGCCGCCGATCTCGCCCATCATCGCGATGGCCTTCGTCTGCGGATCCTTCTCGAACGCGGCGAGGCAGTCGATGAAATTCGTGCCGTTGATGGGATCGCCGCCGATTCCGACGCACGTCGTCTGCCCGATCCCTGCTCGCGTGAGCTGGTAGACGATCTCATAGGTGAGCGTGCCCGAACGGCTCACGACGCCGACGCTGCCCTCGGCGCAGATCCGGCCCGGAATGATCCCGACCTTGCTCTGCCCCGGCGAGATGAGCCCCGGGCAATTCGCCCCGAGCAGCCGCACGCCGCGCTCCTTCACGAAGGGATAGACCCGCGTCATGTCGAGCACGGGTACGCCCTCGGTGATGCACACCACGAGCTGCACTCCGCTCGCGGCGGCCTCCATGATGGCGTCGGCGGCGAACGGCGGCGGCACGTAGATGACGCTGGTGTTCGCGCCCGTCGCCTTCACGGCGTCTTCGACGGTGTTGAAGACCGGCACCATGATAGCCTCGCCTCTCGGCGAGACCGCCTCGAACTTCTGGCCGCCCTTGCCCGGCGTGACGCCGGCGACGACCTGCGTGCCGTACTCGATCATCTGCTTCGTGTGGAACGAGCCGTCGCGGCCCGTGATCCCCTGCACGACCACCTTGGTGTTCTTGTCGATGAAGATGCTCACGCGGCCTTCTCCCCCTTCACGATCGCCACGACGTGGCGAACGGCTTCGTCCATGTCTTTCGAGGCGGTGAAGCCGTTGTCGGTGAGGATCTTCATCGCGAGTTCTTCGTTCGTTCCGGTGAGGCGGATGACGAGCGGCACCTTGAGCGGGTTCGCCTTCGTCGCGGTGACGATGCCGTTCGCGACGTCGTCGGTGCGCGTGATGCCGCCGAAAATATTGAACAGGATCGCCTTCACATTCGAATCTTCCGTGATGATGCGCAGCGCATTCACCACTTTCTCGGGATTCGAAGATCCGCCGATATCGAGGAAATTCGCAGGCTCGCCGCCGTAATACTTCACGAGATCCATTGTGGCCATCGCGAGGCCGGCGCCGTTCACCACGCAGCCGACGTTGCCCTCGAGCTTGATGAACGTGAGGTTGTGCTTGCGCGCATCGACCTCGCTCTGCTCTTCGCTCGATTCATCGCGAAGGGCTTCGATATCCGGCCGGCGGTCGAGCTCGTTATCGTCGATCACCATCTTGCCGTCGACGGCGAGGATCTCGCCCTGCGGCGTGACGACGAGCGGGTTGATCTCGGCGAGCGAGCAGCCGCTCGCGATGAACGCGGCGTACAGCTGCTGCATCACCTTCGCCGCCGCGCGCGCCAGCTTCACGTCGCTGTACAGGAAGAAGCCGAGCTGCATCGCTTCGTACGTCTGCAGGCCGTAGCGCACGTCGACGGGATGATAGCGGATCTTTTCCGGCGTCTTCGCGGCAACTTCCTCGATATCGATGCCGCCGGCGGCGCTCACCATGAAGACGGGCTTCTTCGACGCGCGATCGACGATGATGCCGACGTAGGCCTCGCTGCCGATGTCGGCGGCGACCGTCACGAGGACTTTCTCGACGGTCAGTCCCTTGATCTTCATGCCGAGGATCGCGGCGGCCTTTTCCTTCGCGTCGGCGGGCGTCTTGCAGAACTTCACGCCGCCGGCCTTCCCGCGGCCGCCGGCGTGCACCTGCGCCTTCACCATCACAGCGGTGCCGAACTTCGTGGCGATCGCCTCGGCCTGTGCAGGTGTGGTCGCGACCTCACCCGGGGGAATCGCAACGCCGAATCGGCGGAGGATTTCTTTCGCTTGATATTCGTGGAGATTCATGGCTCTAAATCTAACTTATGGTGCCGATCTGAGAAGTCTCCCCAGCTGGGAGTACGCGTCACCGAACGCGCGCCAATCGCCGCGCCGCATGGCCGCGCTCATCGCGTCGTACAGCGCGGCGACCCTGGAGCGAAGCGACGCGGTTCCGCCGGCGGGGATCGGACGGGTCACGCCGAGCGCCTCGCTCAGCGACGCGCCGGTCCTGATCTCGCCGCGCTGCAGCACGACGACGCCGGCGATCGAGGGCGGCGCATCGGGAGGCCATTCGTAGAAGGTCTGCACGTAGGCCATCCCGGTTGCCGCGGGGATGAGCTGGACGCGGCCGCGCCGGGCGTAGCGCCGCTGGTGACCGAAGCCGGCACTGTCAGCTCCGCGCTGCAGCGTCTCCAGCAGTTCGTTCCATCGCAGCGAAGGAGGCGTCCGGTGCCACTCCGTGCGCGGCGTGTCTCCTCCTCGCGCGACGAGCGTGCCGAGCACCCGTTGGCTGGCGTCCACCACGCCGAGCGACCACGCCAGCGGTCCGCGGTCGCCGAGCGGCGCGAAGAAGGTCGGACCGTTGTCGGTGACCTCCGCGTCCGCGTCGTCGTTCGGGGCGAGCGACCGCGGCAGGATGCTGTCGCGCGGGAAGCCCGTTCGCGCGAGCGCGTTCCCCTGCACCGTCGCCCAGTCGACCGACGGCGGCCGCAGCGCGTCGAGTCCCGCGGAGACCTCCGGGTGCGACACGAAGAGCCACGGGAATCGTCGCATCCAGCTTTGCGTCACGACGTCCGGATGCGCCTCGGCCACGATCGTCACGCGCCCCGTCTGCGCCTGAACGAACGCGGTCGCGGCCTTGCGCACGTAGTGTCGCGGCGAGCCCGCGAACATCACGGCTTCGGAAAGCGGATAGTCGTCGCTCGCGACGAAGAGGTCCGCGACCCAATAGAGCGAGTCGCCGCGCACCGCGGTCAGGAGCGTGGGACCGACGGTGAAGAACGGCGCGAGCGCCTCGATCCGTTCGCGCGCGTCGCGATGGAACACGATGCGCGGACGCGGCTCGGGCACGTCCATCGCCATCAGGCGCGGACTCTGCAGGTGCCACGCGTGCGCGAGGCGTTCCCACCACGTGCCGAACGGCGGCGCCGCGAGCCTGCCCGAGCTGTCGGCGACGACGGACCAGCCCGACGCGTTCTCGTCGACCATGACCGCCGGCATTCCGCCCTCGGTGGTGGCCGGGAAGTCCGCGAGCCGGGGCAGCGCACGCCCGCGCTCGTCGGCGCTCGTCGCATCGATGCTCGTCAGCGTCCAGGCGCCGCCCGCGCCGCCCGCGCCGCCCGCGCCGCCCGCGCCGGCGGCGCTATTCG
>Ga0208080_1001383_pt1 | contig 11859 bp, 8 predicted proteins | sample NGESurdeep092012_3_FD_184476 | JGI IMG/M metagenome (GOLD analysis project Ga0208080, IMG submission 184476) | Arctic peat soil microbial communities from Barrow, Alaska - NGEE Surface sample 210-3 deep-092012 (SPAdes) | ecosystem: Environmental > Terrestrial > Soil > Wetlands > Peat ...
CTGGCTCTCCGTGGCGGCCGCACCAACAGGGAGGGGATTCTGGGGTTGGTGGGGGGAAGCGCCCCGCTAGACCCCGATGCGAACGGCAATTTCATCACCCAGGCCTACCCTGGCGTGTACCGGATCTTTCCGCTGTTGCAGCCGCCCCCGCCGCCCTATTACCTGGATGCGGTCCGGGTTGGCGACGCGGATCTGGCCACGCAAGAAGTGGAGATTTCCTCTGACGCCGCGATCACCGTGGTGTACAAGACCGACGGCGGTTCGGTACTTGGCAGGGCGGAGAACTGTGCCTCGGGCGGAGTGGTGTTGGTTCCCAGCGACCCAGCCCGTCGGCGGCCGGGATTCTCCAAATCGGGACCCTGCGATTCCAGCGGCCATTACGAAGTTCGCGCGGTGCGCCCTGGAGACTACTATGCGCTGGCCTTCGCCGGGAACGGCCCCGTGTTGGCGTTGGATGAGGCCCTCCTCAACCAGGCCGTCAAAGTCACGGTACGGGCTGGCGAAGCGTCGTCGGCCGACCTGCGGACGATTACGCGGCCGGTGTATTAAGTTCCTCCCGATAGATGCGGTGAGGCGAAAAACCCAAGCGCTGAACGAAGCGCGGGCCGGAAAATGGGTGCCGAGGCCGGTTTTGCCGAGATCGAGCCGCTCACGGCCCCGCGCAAATGGGGGGCAGTTTTGAAAGGCTCCGGCTGCCATCCCAATGATTCATTGTCTGTTCATCTGCCAGATACTATACTGGACGTTCCCAATGCCGCGCATACTGCCGATACTGGGCCTCGCCCTGGCCCTGCGCTGTGGCGCATTCGCCCAGACTCCCGCGCCCGCGCTCACCCTGACCTTGCAGGAGGCCATGGAGCGCGCCCGGGCCAACAGCCAACAACTGCTCTCCGCCGATATTGCCGCTCGCCTGGCGCGCGAAGATAAAGTGCAGGCCAAAGCCGCCCTCCTGCCCAGCGTCAACTGGGAGAACGGCTTCAGCTACACCCAATCCAACGGCTCCGATAACAGCCTCACCTTCGTGACCAACGACGGCCCGCGCGTTTACACCAACCTGGCCAACGTGCACGCCGATGTCTACGCGCCCGGCAAGCGCGCGGACTACCAGATGAGCATCGCCGCCGAAGCCATTGCGCGCGCCAAAGTGGAAATCGCGGCGCGCGGATTGACCGCCGTCGTGGTGCAGAACTTCTACGCCATGGCGGTGGCGCAGCGCCACTACAACAACGCGCGCCTTAGCCTTCAGGAGGCCCAACAGTTCGTGGATATCACGCAGAAGCAGGAGGCCGGCGGCGAAGCCGCCCACTCCGACGTGGTCAAAGCGCAGCTCACCCTGGACCAGCGCCTGCGCGACGTGCAGGAGGGGCAACTGGCCTACGACAAAGCGCGCATCGGCTTCGCGGTCTTCCTCTTCCCCGACTTCCGCCAGGACTACACCGTCGCCGACGACCTGGACCGCCTCACGCCGCTCTCCGCCTTCCCCGAAATTGCAGCGCTGGCCCAGAAGAGCAACCCGGAAATTCGCGCCGCGCAATCCACCGTCACCCAGCAAACCTTCGGCATCAAGAGCGCCCGCTCCGGCCTGCTGCCTACGCTGTCGGTGGATTATTGGGTTGGTCTTCAGGCCCGTCAATACGCGCTGCACAATGAATTCGGCCAGAACAACATCGGCAACTACGTGGTGGCCAGCCTCAATGTTCCGGTGTGGAACTGGGGCGCGGCGCGCAGCAAGGTGAGGCAGGCCGAACTCAAACTCCAGCAGGCGCGCACCGATCTCAGCTTCACGCAGCGCCAACTGCTCGCCAACCTGAATGGGTTTTACCTGGAGGCCAACGTCGCCTCCAGCCAGATGGCCTCGCTCAAGCACTCGCTCGATCTGTCGGAGGAAAGCCTCAAGCTCACCACGCTGCGCTACCAGGCCGGCGAAGTCACCGTGCTCGAAGTGGTGGACGCGCAAGCCACGCTGTTCGGCGCGCGCAACGCCTACGACGACGGGTTGGCGCGCTACCGTCTGGCGCTTGCCGCCCTGCAAACTCTAACCGGGGTCTTCTAGCCCATGAATCAGAAACCTCTCCTGCTCATTCCGCTCCTCCTCCTTGTCTCCTGCTCCAAAAAGGAGGCGACGGAGGCCGAAGCGCCCGCCCCCGTCCAGGTGACCGCCGTCACCCAGGACACCATCCGCCGCATCGTGGCGGGCGATGGCATGCTCTTCCCGCGCGACCAGGCTGGGGTGACGGCCAAGATCGCGGCGCCGGTGCAGCGCTACCTGGTGCAGCGCGGCGATCACGTCAAACAGGGCCAGTTGCTCGCCGTGCTCGAAAGCCGGGATCTCACCGCCGGCGCCGCCGAAAGCCAGGCGCTGCTCGCCCAAACCGAGGCCAACCTCCGCTCCACCACCTCCGCGCAAGTTCCCGAAGCCGTATTCAAGGCGCAGACCGACGTGGATACCGCCAAACAGACCGAGGACGCCGCCAAGAAGCTGCTCGACAATCGCGAGAAACTCTTCCAGCAGGGCGCGCTGGCCCGCAAACTGGTGGACGATGCGCAAGTGGCCTATGCACAGGCCCACGGCGCGCTGCTCTCCGCGCAGGAGCATCTGCGCGCTCTCGAATCCGTCGGCAAGCAAGAACAGATCAAGACCGCAACCTCGCAGGTGGACGCCGCGCGCAGCCATCTGCAATCTTCTCAAGCCCAGGTGAGTTACTCGCAGATTGTCAGCCCGATCTCCGGCGTCGTCGCCGATCGCCCGCTCTACGCCGGCGAGATGGCCACGCCCGGCGCCCCGCTGGTCACGGTGATGGATATCTCCAAGATCATTGCGCGCGCCAACGTTCCGCAGAACCAATCGGCATCCGTCAGAGTCGGCCAGCCCGCCACCATCACCCAGATCGATACCAACCAGACCGTCACAGGCAAGGTGACCGTGGTCAGCCCGGCCACCGACCCCAACAGCACCACCATTCAGGTCTGGGTGCAGGCCGAGAACCCCGGCGAACAACTCAAGCCCGGCACCAGCGTGCACGTCACCATCATGACGGAGGTCATCAAGGCCACACCGGTGGTTCCCATCGCGGCGATCCTCCCCGGCGAAGAGGGCGGCACGGCCTGCCTGGTGATCACCGCGGATAACATCGCGCACCGCCGGAGCGTGAAACTGGGCGTACGCGAGGGCGACAAGGTGCAGATCTTGAACGGCGTCCGCCCCGGCGAAGAGGTGGTCATCGTGGGCGGCGTCGGCCTCGACGACAAGGCCAAGGTCAAGGTCATCGACACCACGGTGAAGGAAGCCCCGGACGAAGACGAGAACGCTCCGCCGGAACCGGGGGGCGCCAAGGACCAGAAGAAGGACGAGGCCAAGCCGAAATCCAAATGAGCGACCCGATCAGCCCACAGATCACGACGCCCGACGCGCCGCACTGGACGGCCCGTCACGGTAAGCCCATCATCTTCGTCATCCTTACCCTGATCGCCGTGGGCGCCTATCTCGCGCTCACCATTCCGGTCTCGGTGTTCCCGGAGACGAATTTCCCGCGCATCGTAGTGGGCATCGACAACGGCGTTTTCCCCATCGACCAGATGCTGGTCACGGTCACCAAGCCCATCGAAGAGGCCGTCAATACGGTGCCCGGGCTGGATCATCTGTGGAGTCTCACCAGCCGCGGCACGGCGGAAATCGACCTGTTCTTTTCCTGGAAGGTGGATATGTACCGCACGCTGGAGCTGGTCAACGCCGCCATGGCGCGCGCGCAATCCAGCCTGCCGTCCACCGCCAAGATTACGGTAAACCGCCTGACTTTCGCCGCGTTTCCCATCATGGGCTACAGCCTGACCTCGGACAAGTTCCCGCAGGACAAGCTCTGGGAAATGGCCAACTATGAACTCAAGCCCCGCCTCAACCGGCAGGACGGCGTTTCCTCCATCATCGTGCAAGGCGGCCAGGTGCCCGAGTTCGAAGTCCAACCCGACCCCGCCAAACTCGTGCAGGCCGGCGTCACGATTCCCAACATCCTGGACGCCATCGGCCGCAGCAACATGATCGATTCGCCCGGGCTGATCGAGGCCAATCACCAGTTGGTGCTGAGCCTGGTCAGCGGGCAGGCGCGCACCTCTGGCGACCTCGGCGATATCGTCATCAAGACCACCCCCGCGGGAGCGCCGCTGCGCATCGGCGACGTGGCCACCGTCGGTCCCAGCGTGATGCCGGTCTACACCGTGGTCACCGCCAACGCCAAGCCCGCCGTACTGCTCAACGTCTACCGGCAGCCGGACAGCAATACCGTGGTGGTGGCCGGCGCGGTGCACGCCGAGATCGAGCGCATCCACCAGGAACTGCCCAAGGGCATCGACCTGCGCCCGTACTACGATCAGTCGGAAATCGTCACGGATTCCATCGCCAGCGTACGCGACGCCATCCTGATCGGCCTGGTACTGGCTTCGCTGATCATGGTGCTGTTCCTGCGCGATTGGGGCACGTCGCTGGTCGCGGGGTTAGTCATCCCCGCCACCATCGCCATTACCTTCATCGTGCTCCGCGTCATGGATCAGAGCTTCAACCTGATGACGCTGGGCGGGCTGGCCGCCGCCGTGGGCCTGGTGATCGACGATGCCATCGTGGTGGTGGAAAACATCGTCATGCACCGCGACAGCGGCCAATCGCGCGCCGAAGCCATCTCAAGCGCCATCCGCGAAATTCGCGCCCCGCTGGTGGGCTCCACTATTACGCCGATCGTGGTCTTCCTCCCGCTGATCTCCATCACCGGCGTTACCGGCGTCTTCTTCCGCGCGCTGGCGGTCACTGTGGGCGTGAGCTTGCTCACGTCGCTCGCCCTGGCGCTGACCTGGACCCCGACGCTCAGCCACTACTTCATCCGCAAACAGAAACTCCACCCCGACGCCGCCAGCGGGCCCGGCCGGCTGATGCGCATCTACCAGCGCACCCTGCGCACTACCCTGGAACACCCGCTGATTCTGGCCGTCTTCTCGCTTGCCCTGATCGGCGGCAGCTATCTCTGCTATACCCACACCGGCAGCGATCTGCTGCCCGCCATGGACGAAGGCGGCTTCATCATCGACTACATCATGCCCGCCGGCTCCTCGCTCGAAGAGACCAATCGCGTCATCACCCACGTGGAAGAGATGCTGCGCCAGATGCCGGAAGTGGAGAGCACGTCGCGCCGCACCGGCATGCAACTGGGACTCGCCCAGGTGACCGAAGCCAATACCGGCGATATCTCGGTCAAGCTGAAGCGCGGCCGCAAACTGAGCGGCGAGGAAGTGATCGCCGCCGTGCGCGCCAAGATCAAAAAGGCGGAACCGGTGCTCGACGTGGAATTCCCGCAGCTTTTGCAGGACATGATCGGCGATCTCACCAGCGCGCCCGAACCCGTCGTCATCAAGCTCTTCGGCCAGGATCCGGAATTGCTGCACGCCTGGGCTCCGCAAATCGCCGGCGCCATCAAGAAGATCCCCGGCGTAGTCGACGTGCTGGATGGAATCGAAAACACCATCAGCGGGCCGGCCACGGTTTTTAGCGTGGACCCGGCCGCCGCCGCGCGCGCCGGATTTACCGCGCAGGAAGTGGAACTCGATGCCAGCGCCATGCTGCAAGGCGAGCCCGCTCCGCCGCCCGTGGTGGTCAACGACCGCTCCTATGGCATCCGCGTGCGCTTCCCCAAGAGCACCCGCGCTTCGCTCGAAGCCATCCAGAATACGCTGCTGATCAGTGGCACCGGCAAGACCGGCACCATCGGCACGCTGGCCGGCATGCGCGAGATCCCGGGCCAGACCGAAATCCGCCGCGAGAACCTGCAGCGCGACGTGCAGGTGACGGCGCGCTTCGAAGATATGAATCTGGGCGACGGCATGGCCAAGGTGCAGCAGACCATCGACGAATTGAAGGTGCCGCCCAGCATCCACGTGCAGTATGGCGGCCAGTTTGAAGAGCAGCAGAAATCGTTTAAGGACTTGGCATTCGTGCTGATCCTGGCGATTTTGCTGGTCTTCGTGGTGCTGCTGTTCGAGTTCGGCAATTTCGCGGCGCCCGTCGCCGTGATCGCTTCGGCGCTGCTCTCCACCTGCGGCGTCTTCCTGGCGCTGCTGGTCACTGGCACCACCTTCAACATCTCCTCGTTCATGGGCTTGATCATGGTGATCGGCATCGTGGCCAAGAACGGCATTCTGCTGCTCGATGCCGACCAGAAGTTCCGCGCCGAAGGCATCGGCGCCGAAGATGCCATGATCCGCGCCGGCGAACGCCGCCTGCGCCCCATCATGATGACCGCGCTGGCGACCGTGGCCGGCATGATTCCGCTGGCGCTCGCTTTGGGCGCCGGTTCGCAAATGCTCCAACCCCTGGCCATCGCGGTGATCGGCGGCATCCTCGCCTCGATGGTTCTGTCGCTGGTGGTGACCCCGGCGGTTCACTACTATCTGAGCCACGGCGGGGCGCCCTCTGGGTCCGAAGTGATTGTTAACTAACGTATGCTAAGGAGTAACAACAATGAAGAAGCTTCTAACTCTCGGATTACTCGGCCTCGCCGCGTTCAGCGCCGAAGGCTACAAGGTTCTCAACAAGATCAAGGTAGGCGGCACGGGCGGTTGGGATTACCTCTCCGTCGACCCGGTCACGCAGCGCATCTTTGCTTCGCACGGCGGCAATGTGGAAGTGGTGGATATCAAGGCCGGCAAGGTGGTCGGACAAATCACCCAATTGCACGGCGTGCACGGCATCGCCGTGGCGAGCGACGTGGGCAAGGGTTTCATCTCCAACGGGCAATCCAACTCGGTGACCATTTTCGATCTGAAGACGCTGGAAAAGACCGGCGAGCCCGCTACCGGGCAGAATCCCGATGCCATCTGCTACGAGCCCAAGACGCAGCGCATCTTCACCATGAATGGCAGGAGCAACGACTCGACCGCCATCAACGCCAAGAACAATGAGATCATCGCCACCTTCCCGATCGGCGAGAAGCCGGAAAACTGCGCCATGGATGGCGCCGGCAAGCTCTACGTCAATATCGAAAACTCCAGCGAAGTCGTCGAGATCGATGCCGCCAAGCCCGGCGTGACCCGCCGCACGTCGCTAGCCCCATGCGAAGGCCCGTCCGGCCTGGCCATCGACGTCAAGAACAAGAAGCTGTTCAGCGTGTGCAGCAATAAGATGATGGCGGTCACCGATATCGCCACCATGAAGGTGATCGCCACTCCCGCGATTGGTTCCGGCGCCGATGGCGCGGGCTTCGATTCCGACCTGGCTTTCAGTTCCAACGGCGAAGGCAACATGACCATCGTCAAACTGGTCAACGGCAAGTATGAAGCCGTGGATACCGTGACCACCGAGCGCGGCGCGCGCACCATGACGGTGGACCACGTGAACCACAAGATCTACATGCTGGCCGCCGAGTACGGTCCGGCCCCGGCAGCCAAAGAAGGCCAAAAGGCGCCCCGCCCGGCGGTGCTACCCGACAGCTTCCACGTCATCGTAATCGGCAAGTAGATTCGGTCGCCGAAATGGGGGCGGCAATCTGGCGCAGGATTGCCGTCCCGCACCTGAAAAACGGACATGATTGTCCGGCGCGCCGGACCTAGTATTGTTTAGAGTCAATAGGTTAGCGCATGTAAGCGCCTCAAAAACCGGTCATCCTTGTCCGGTTTGCCCTCCGATTCCTGTAAGAGCGGCGGAGCGGACCTGCCCCCCCTTGATTCCATGTTATGGCACGGGTGTGCGAGTTTTGGGGTCCGGGAGGAGAGGCGAATCCGGATAAGACTCTCCTGGAGAAGGGCTTAGGGGTGCGGAAATTTATTTTATGTTGGTGTCACAGGCGTGGCGGCTTGTACCGGCGCACGCCGGATCGTCAGTGAACCCCTGGCGACCACGCACGTGACCGGCGTCACGGGAGGGATACTGGAAGATCCGAAGCTTCCCAGAAGAGGACTTCGGGGGCGTGGAGCCGGATTGTCTTGTCCCTTGCATAAGGTACTAACGTGTACATCCCCGATGCACCTCATGTTAGGCGCCTCACACTCGGATCTAACCGCAGAAACATTCCGCTAATATATCTTGACCCGAATACGGGGCTGGAATAGAATTAAGACCACTTGCTCTAGGGCTGGCAGCCTAATTTATGGCAAGGGAGGGCGTTATGAAAGAGGGTGTTATGAAAGCGGTTACCGTTCGCGTCCCAGCAAACTTGAGTCTGGAACAATCCCAGAAAGTCCTGGCTACTGTGCTTGGAAAAGCCGGGCATCCCAACTGTTATTCTGGGTTCAAGATCAGTTTCGAAAGTGTAGTCGATCCGGCCAACGTTCTTTTGCACGTTGACAAGGCCCTCAACGTTAACGAGGTAGGCGGCTAATCCGGCGGATGCCTTTTCAACCTCCGCGGCTCGGCCCTGGCGCAATTTATCTTCGGTCTCTTGACAGCCTGTTCTGGTCCAATGCCGACCTGATCAGAGTCGCTGAGGTCGAGCCGCAAAGCTTGTGGACCAAGGGGACCAGACTTGACTCGCTGCCGCGCGGTAGTCCGTTCGAAAGGCGTCGGCTGTCGACGCTGCCGCAGCGGCTGTTGATACACGGCGTCGGCTACCCCATCGGTGGAACGGTCTGCGATCAGGAGCGCCATATCGGCGAATTCCGCCTGTGGACCGAAGAAGTCGCGTCCCCATGGGTCAGCGAACATCTGAGCATCATGCATGTGCACGGCTCCGGAGGGCTCCAGTCCTGCGGTTTTCTCATGCCGCCTCTGCAAACGGATGCGCAGGTCGAACTCGCTGCGGGAAATATCATCCGTCGGACTGCGGCCGTAGGTCGACCCTTCGCATTTGAAACAGGCGTAAACTATTTTGTCCGGCAAGATTGCGAGATGTCGGATGGTGATTTCTTTGCGGCGGTCGCCGACGCCGCCGATTGCGGCATCTTACTCGACCTTACCAACTTATGGGTCAATCATAAGAATGGCCGCGCCAAAATATGCGACGTGCTGGCCAGGATTCCCCTGGAACGCGTTTGGGAAGTACACCTGGCCGGTATAGAATTCGCGTACGGCCATTGGCTCGACGCCCATTGCGGCGAAATCGACCCCGACCTGGTCGAGATTGCCGCCGAATTTCTCCCCGGGCTCCCCAACCTCGGAGCCATCATTTTTGAGCTGGCCGCGGATCGCGTTTCTCTTTTCGGCGAGAAGGCATTCCTGCACCAGATCGAGACGCTTCATCGTCTTTGGGAGACAACGCGGTCGCCGTCCGCGTCCAGCGTGCCGGTATCCGCGCGTCCGCCATTGACCGAACTGCCCGGGCTGACACCGGAGGCATGGGAACGGCTGATTGCAGATCGAATGCTCCCTGCAGCCGATCGTCCGCCGAACGGCGTCCCAATCGAAATCAGAACGGCCGACGAGCGGAGCTTTTCGCTATATGCGCGCCTGGCCGCTTCATTTCGGGCCGGCGCGATTGCGGAACTCCTCGAAAACACAACACGCCTGCTCCTGATCGGAATTGGCGAGGAGGCGCTGCGCGATCTTCTTGACCGCTACATATCGGTCACACCTCCGGTCGCTTTTCCCACCGACGAAGTAATCAGATTCCGCCGATTCATGAATGCCAATCCGCTTTCGGTTCCGGGACTCGAGGACCTGCTGCGATTTGAAGCGGCACTGGTGGAAGCGGCGGCGGACAGCGCTACGATCCAGGTCACGCTTGCGAAGGATATTGACGCGATGCTCACCGACCTCGCCGCGGGCAGGCTCCCCGGTCCTTCCTCGGATTGCCCGCCGACCGTTATTGAAATCGGTGTCGATCCCGCGCCGTTTATTCGAATACTTGAAAAACGGCTGGAGACGGTACCCCGATAAGCACTGCGACGCCGTTATGGATGCGCACTCCGTCCAAGCGCACGTAACGGCATTCCAGCAGGCGCACGCAGTGGTACGCAGAGCGCGTCAGAAAAACGTCGCGCACCAGCAGGTTGCGGCAGCGGTAGAAGATCGCCAGGTGCGGCCGCTCTCCGGCGCATTTCGCGCCGGACCCCTGACATTCCGCGTGGGCGGGCTGCCCCTCGTGGAAAACGCTCCGCTCGCCATGGATCTGCGGCCCATCAGTCAACTCGAGGGTATCGAGATCGCGGGCATCCTGGGTTATTCGATGCTGAGCAAATCGCCGTTCACCATCGACCTCCGGACGGGCATCGTGGAATTTGCCCGGCTTGCCTCCCATTAACGTAGGGAAGCGTTGCCTGTCCTTCCGCATCGGGAGTATCCTCTAGTTGCATGGCAGGTGAAACCATCATCGTTGTGGACGACGCGCCGGTCAACCTGAAGCTCGCCGCCGCCGTGCTGCGCAGCGAAGGCTACAAGGTGCATCTGGCGTGCAGCGCCGAGGAGGCGCTCATGACGTTGCGCACCATGGTCCCCGACCTGCTGCTGGTGGACCTCCAGTTGCCCGGCATGAACGGTCTGGAGTTGACCCGCCGTCTCCGCCAGGATGCCCGCACCCGCGAGATGCTGATCGTGGCTCTCACCGCCTCGGTAATGGCCGACGCCCAGCAGCAGGCTTTCGATGCGGGTTGTGATGGCTTCATCGCCAAACCGATTGACACACGCAGTCTGGGCCAGCGGCTCCGCTCATTCCTCGACGGCCCGTCGGACGCCGTCCCCGAAGCGGGCATCGAAGAGGGCGGGCTGCCCACCGGTCTTTCGTTTTCAGGCCCCGAAATGGAAGGGCTGCGCCGCAGTTTCCTGGCCGACGGCTCGCGCCAGGTCCGCCGCCTGCTGGAGTTTGCCGACGCCCGGTTGGATATTGGCGAGGCCACCCGCATGTTCCATCAGTGGGTGGGTTCCGCCGGCGCACTCGGCTACATGGAACTCGCCGAAAAGGCGCGCGCCGCCGAAAGCCTGCTCCACACGCCCGGCTGGACCAAGAGCGATCTGCGCGACGCCCTGAGCTCCCTCGCCTACGCCTTCGCCTCGCCCCGCGAAGCCGCCGACACCCCGATTCCCGACTCCATCGTGCAGGAACTCTCCCGCAAGCGCATCGCCCTGATCGGCTTCGCCGACGAGGAAGCCGAGCGCCTGTGCGGGGCCTTTGAACGCGTCCGCGCCCTGCCGCGGCTCTTCACCGGAGACGAACCCCCCGAGTCGGATTCCATCCGCGATTGCAGCGTGATCATGGTGCACGTGCGTCCCGCTACGCTGGGCATCCCGTGGCTGCGGAGCGGGTTTCCGCCGTCCCACCCGCTGGTGCTGGTCGGCGGCCGCGAAGATCTGCTGGCCCTGCCTCTCGACGTGCAGGCGCGCGCTTGCGAGTTCCTGATCGATGGCTGGCAGCCCGAGGAAGTGATCATGCGCCTGAGCTTCGCCCTGGCGCGCGGCACACGGCCGCCGGCAACCGGCGTGGGCGATGCGCCGGCCGCCCCGGAACCCAAGGGCCGCAGCCTCTCCGGAAAACCCGAGATTGTCATCGCCGACGATGACATGCACGTGCTGGCCGTGGTGCGCAGCGCGTTAGAGAGCCTCGGCATGGAGTGCCGCTCCGCCGCCAGCGGCCCCGAGGCGCTGAATCTGATCCGCCAACTCTGCCCGCATGCCGCCGTGCTCGACGTGAACATGCCCGGAATGGACGGTTTCGAAGTGCTGGCCGCCATCCGCCAGGCTGGCCTGCCGTTGAAGGTCATCATGTTGACCGCCCGCCAGCGCGAACGCGATGTTCTCCGCGGCTTCGAACTCGGCGCCGACGACTACGTGGTCAAGCCCTTCAACCCCCTGGAACTCGCCGCCCGCCTCAAACGCTTCCTGTAGGGGCGGGAAACCCGGGGACAGCCCCGCTCCCAGGAAACCCGGGGACAGACCCGCGCCCAGGAAACCCGGGG
>Ga0208080_1001395_pt1 | contig 11810 bp, 8 predicted proteins | sample NGESurdeep092012_3_FD_184476 | JGI IMG/M metagenome (GOLD analysis project Ga0208080, IMG submission 184476) | Arctic peat soil microbial communities from Barrow, Alaska - NGEE Surface sample 210-3 deep-092012 (SPAdes) | ecosystem: Environmental > Terrestrial > Soil > Wetlands > Peat ...
CCGAAATAATTCCTTGTTCTGTTGCGCAGGGAATTCGGCTGAAAGCCTTTGAATTTGCTCGCGTGTTAGCTTTCATAATCTCCCATAGAGAGTGGATTCGAAGAAATTCCCTGTTCTTTTCCCTGTTAGCAGGGAATTTGGGAGTGGAAACGGGTTCGACTACGACTGCGTCCGCCACCACGCAGTCCTATTAGTGCTCAAAGTCTCTAGCGCGACCGCAAAGGCCTCGAATCTCCGCGCATTTGCGGGTTGATATCCGCGAGGCGCGGTCTCTGCAGATACGTAAAGTCGATTGGAGGCAGTTTTTGGCCTTTTGTCTCTGCCGTCGGGGAAGCCGTTGCCGGCTTATCGTGGCGGAGCTACCAGTGTCATCCAAATTCGTCCAGCCAGATTGTCCGCTTACTTCTTGAAAGCTAGCGGGGACGTAAGTGGCGCATCCGGCCATTCCAGCTATAAGTCGCTGTTTGGTCGGTGAAAGAAGGATTCAATGTCGAAGCCATTAGAGTGGCAGGGCAAGCAGTTTCGTCTTGAAGAGGCGACGATCGGTGACCTACACCAGGCAATCCGGGCCGGAAACACATCCTGCCTCGCTGTCGTTCAGTATTATATAAAGCGTGTCCGTGCCTATAACAGCGTCGCCAGCATGCTTGTGACGGAAGATGGCGCGGAAATTTCCGAGGCGTATGGCACCATCCGCGCGATGGCACCGATCCGCTTCCCCACAATGACCGTTAAGGCGTCCTTGTTGCTGCCTGATCTCGACAAGTACAAAGGACCGCCACTCGAATACGGACGGATGGAAGCGACCGGATCGGACCCTTCCATACAGCAGCAGTTTGGGATGATCGTCGGCATTCCAAACGCAGGGCAGGTCAACGCGCTTGCGACGCTAAACATCCGCGGCGAGCGCTCCGTGACCTGCCGCGGCGACTTCGATCTGCATCCGTCGAAAGGGCCGTTACCCAAGGGCGCGCCGCCGGCGTGCGAGTTTTTACGGCATTTGCCGGATGCGCTCGAGCGCGCTGCGGAGCTTGACGCGACCTACGGGCGCAATCCGAATCTTGAACAGATGCCGATGTACGGCGTCGTATTCTCATTCAAGGATCCATTCGACACCAAGGATATGCGTTCGACCGGCGGTGGCGACGCGGCGTACGACGTCGATTTTCCAGCGCGTGATCACATCCTCGTCGATCAATTACGGAAGAAAGGCGCAATCATCTTCGCCAAGGCGGTCAACACCGAATATAACGGCCGCGCCGGCGATCCGGGCGGCCGCAACAAGCCGACAAAAGTTCTTGCCTCGACGCTCGGTTATCAACGTAGTACCTGGGGCGGCAATCCGTCGAATCCCTACGACACAACGCGCGCGGCCTCGCTCGGCTCGAGTTCTGGCTCGGCACTCTCGGTCAGCACAAATATGGTAATGGCGAGTCTCGGCGAGGAGACGCGCGCGTCTTGCCGCGGACCTTCGAACCATAATGCTGTGGCATTGATACTCCCGCACAAAGCGATGCTCGGCTTCGATGGCGGTGCAATCGGCGCAGATATTTATTGCGACCGCACTGGAATTCACGCGCGCAAGCTCGCCGACTGCGCCAAGATTCTCGATGCACTAAAGGACCCGGAGGAGGGCTATTACGATCCACGGGATGTCTACACGACCGTGCCGCGTTCCTCGGTCCTCAGTACGCCCTATGCGGATCACGTGAAGGGGTTGGGGACTCTCAAGGGCATACGCATCGGCGTCATCCGCGAGTCGATGCTTATTCCGAAGGGCTCGAAGACCGAAGAGCCGATCGTCACCGCGGCGACCAAAGAAATCAAATCCGTGCTCGCCGGAACTCTCGGCGCGACGCTGGTGGAATCATCCGATCCGCTTTGGCCGCGCGATCTGGATTTCGAACAGATGAGGGTCGATTATCGCCGCGCGCTGGCGCGGCTGTTGCCGGTCTTCATGCCGGACCTTTTGTTTCGGCTTCGCCGCGACGGTCAACCGCTCTTTAAAGAGTTCGCGGCCGCAATCGTTCCGACCGAGTTCCTGCCGGGCAGGGTGTTCGGAACCGGCACCATTCAGCCCATCGATTATTGCGTCGCTATGGCCGAGGGGCGAATCGAGCCGCCGTCCAATCTCGACCTCGGCACCATCCAGCAGCAGGAGCTGGCAAACACGTTCCGCTTCCACATTTCGCAGTACCTGATGCGCCGCGCGGCCGATTGGAAGGCGAAGGGAATTGAAGAGACGCTGGTTGATTGGCATTCGCTGAATGCTCGCTCCAAGTTCTGGGGCGACGATCAGCGCGCGGCGTTCAAGAACTGGGAAGAGGTTAGCGATCCGCGCAACCGGCTGGACGGACGCCAGGGCATCAACGAACGCATTATGCTGCGCGAATTGCTGCGGCGCGCCGACATGATGGTGATCCTCGAAAACAAGTTGGACGCGCTCGTGCGCCTGCATACACCGTGGCCGCCGGGGCTCATCGGCCACCCGCACCAGTACGACATCCCCAGCAACCTGGCTCCGGAGTCGCTGAGCGGACCGAACGCGGGGCTGACGGAAGTGCTGATTCCCGCGGGCTACGTGACGACCGTGTACGACCCGGTATTTGCGCTGTCGGCTGACGGCACACGCTACGTCTCGAAGCCGTCGCACACGCCAACTATCCTTCCCGAACCCGGCCTGCCATTCTCTTTGGTGTTTCGCGCGGAACCGGGCAAGGAGGATGTGCTACTGAATATAGCGTCGGCCTATGAAGCGGCTTCGCAACGACGGATCCCACCCCCGGCTTTCAATCCATAGCGGCGCTAACGGGCTTTCATCGACGTGTTGATCACGCTTACCGGGGTGTAGATGAAGCAGGAACAATCAATCCATGGCGCGCTTTGGGGGCGTTTCGCTGCCCGTTCTTCAGGTCAGAGACCGGTTCGTACTGGACTGCGTGCCTGGCACGTAGTTTGAGTCCTCTCGTCTCCACCACGCAGTCCTCTTAGTCCCCAAAGTCTCTGCCACAGCCACAAAGGCCTCGAACCTGCGCGCTTTTGTGGGTTGAGATCGGCAAAGCGTGGTCTCTGCCGAGATGTAAAGTTGCTTGGAGGCAGTTTTCGGCCTTTTGTCTCTGCCGCCCGGGAAGCCATTCCCGGCTTAGGCCGTGTACTCATAAAAATTGGTGAGCAGCGATTGGCATGTCCGCTTGAGGCCGCGACCGGAAGTCAACGCGGGGTCTATCGAGCTAAAGGATTTGCCGACTCTATTGCAATCGGAAACGCATTCATCGGCATTTTACTCTTTTACAGCACCGGTCATCGCCGAGACGTAGTGTTCGACGAAGAAGGCATACAGGATCACCAATGGCAGCGATCCAACCAGCGCGCCGGCCATCAGCGAACCCCAGCGGTAGATATCGCCGTCGACAAATTCATTCACGATGGCGACCGGTACCGTCTTGTTCTGCGTTGAGGACAGGAAAGTGAGCGCGTAGATGAATTCGTTCCAGCACAGCGTGAAGCAGAAGATGAAGGCCGAGATCAGTCCAGGAATCGAAAGCGGCAATACGATCTTGGTCAAGATTTGCCACCGGCTCGCACCGTCGATCAGCGCGCACTCCTCGAGCTCGAACGGGATGGTCTTGAAATAGCCCATCAGCAGCCAGGTCGAGAATGGAATGAGGATGGTCGGATAGGTGAGGATCAGCGCGAACGGCGTGTCGAACAGGCCATACTGGAATACGACCGACGCCAGCGGGATAAACAGGATCGAAGGCGGCACCAAGTAGGCCAGAAAGATCGCGCCGCCGACCCACTGCGCGCCTTTGTAGCGCAGCCGTACGATGGCGTAGCCGGCAAGCACGCTGGCGATGATGGAGAGCACGGTCGCGGAGACCGCGACCAGCATCGTGTTCCATAGCCAAAGCGGATAGTAGGTCTCGAACAGCAGCTTGTAGATGTGTTTGAAGGTCGGATTCCTGGTCCAGAATGGATTGAAGCGCTCAAGATCGAGCAGTTGCTCGTCCGGTTTTATGGCGGTCAGCGCCATCCAATAGAACGGGAACAAAAGCACAGCGATGATGATGAATAGCGGAAGATAGAGCGTGATCAGTCGCCGCGGCAGCCGCTCGAGATAGCTCATACCCTCGCTGTGGTCCACCGCCGGCGATGAGCCGGAGAGCACCTGCTTCGGCGCGGCCAGTTCGGGAGCGAGCGTCTCAGTCATTGCTCTCCCCTTGCTGCCATTTGCGCCGCTGCAGACCGAACCAGGAGAATAGGATGGCGGCCAGCAGGAACGGAATCATGGCGGTGGAGATCGCCGCACCTTCGCCGAGTTGACCTCCCAAGATCGCACGCTGATAGGACAGCGTCGCCATCAGTTGCGTGGCGTTGACCGGTCCGCCGCGGGTCAACACCCAGATCAGCTGAAAGTCCGTGAAGGTGAACAGCACCGAAAATGTCATCACGACCGCGATAATCGGCGTCAGCAGCGGATAGGTAACGTAGCGGAAAATCTGCCAGCGGCTGGCGCCGTCGATGGTCGCGGCTTCATAGAGCGACGGCGAGACGGTCTGTAGGCCGGCGAGCAGCGTAATGGCGACGAAGGGTACGCCGCGCCAGATATTCGCGAAGATCACCGCCCAGCGCGCGTGCCAGATATCGCCGAGAAAATCGATATTGCCGGAGATGAGCCCGAGATGTCGCAGCGACCAGGAAATAATGGAGAATTGCGCGTCATATATCCACCAGAAGGCGATGGCCGAGAGCACGGTCGGCACGATGAACGGAATGAGCACGATCGCCCGCAGCATCGCCTTGAACGGCAGATTTTCATTGAGCAGTAGCGCGAGATAGAGGCCAACGGCGAATTTCACCGCGCTGGCGACGATCGTATAGAGCAGCGTGTTGAACACTGAGAGCCAGAACACGGTGTCTTCCCACAGCCATTCGTAGTTCTCGACGCCGATGAAAACACCGCTGCGGCCGATCTTGGCGTCGGTGAACGATAGCCATACGCCGAGCCCGAGCGGATAGGCGAGAAATAAGACCAGAAACGCTGCCGCCGGCAACATGAACCAAATCGCGAGCCAGTTACGATTCGTCTTGAGCCGGTCCCACGCGGTGATGGCGCGCGGCGACGGCCTGCTGGTGTTGATGGCGAGGTCGGTCATTGACGAGGGCCTCATGGCCCGGATGCGGCGCAGCGCGATGAGCGCTGCGCCGCATCCGCGGCTCAAGTCATCAGCGATAAATCCGCTGCAGTTGCCGTTCGGCGATCTTGATCGCGCCTTTGGCATCCTCGCGGCCGGTGCAAAAGCTCGCAAACATGTCGAGCACGACGAAATCGGAGATGGTCGACGCCGCTTTCTCGCCGACCGATCCAAGTCCGCCGGCGGTCAAGGTGCGTTTGCCCGCTTCACCGAAGATCGTGTTCTTCGGATCGGCGGTCCAGACCGGGTTCTTGTCATAGGCGTTGAGGCAGTGGGTGAGATAACCTTGCGCCGCTTCCAGCCATTTATTGAACTGATCCGCCTCCAGCATGAAGGCCATCAGCGCCTTGCAGGCCTGCGGATATTTAGTGTGCGTCATCGCCAGGATCGGATACATCAGGTGCAGCTCGGTCGGCTTGCCAATCGGTCCGACCGGCCAGACTGCGTGATCCATGTCCTTGGCGATGTCGTTCTTGGTGGGATCTTTTTTGGCGGCGACATAGATGGAGATGCCGTTGTCGGTCCAATTAACCTCGCCGGCGAGGAACGCCTTGTTGTTGGAGGCATCGTTCCATGCGGCGGTGCCGGGGATCATGTTCTCATACAGCTGTTTGGCGTAAATGAGCGCCTTCTCGGTCTCCGGCGTGTTGATGGTCACCTTGTCGTTCTTGTCGACGACGTTGCCGCCGTGCGCCCACAAGGCCCAGTACACCCAGGCATTGCCGTCGCCCGAAGCATGCCCAAGCGCGAAGCCGCCCGGCGTGTTGTTCTTCTTCATCGCCTTGGCGTATTCGAGGAACTCGTCGGTCTTGGTGGGGAATTTGGAGAAGCCCGCCTTTTTTGAGGCCTCGAGCCGGTAGTTCAGCATATTGCCGCTGTAGCAGATCGGAATGGCGATCCACTTCTTACCGTTCATGGCGTATTTCTGCGCCGACTCGACCCAGCCGCCGTATTTCTTGCCGAGGTAATCGGCGACGTCGGTCACGTCGACGCATTTCTGCGGGAACAAGTGCGGCAGCGAATAGAGGCCCCAGAACATGTCCGGCCCCGCGCCGGTATTGGCGGTGACCGCCGCCTTCGGCTGTACATCCTCGTAGGACTCGCGCGAGATCGTTACCTTCACCCCCATGGCCTGGGTGAAGGCATCGATCAGCTTCACGAACTGGTCGTCTTCCGATTGCACGAAATATTTCCAGCGTAGCATGGAGAGCTGCGCGCCCTTCTCGGGCTTCCACGGAGCCGATTGGGCCCAAGCTTTGGCCCAGTCGAGTAAAGCAGGCCCGGTGAGCGCACTGGCGGCGCCAAGCGCCGTGCCGCCTTTCACCAAGGTGCGGCGAGTAAACATTGTCATGGTCGTTCCTCCGTTTGTGTTCTCAGGCAATGAGCCGTTGCCCCGATCCGGCATCGAACAGATGCACGAGTCGGGGATCGGGTTTGAGCCGGATCTTGTCGCCCGGCTTGAAGGGATGGCGTTCGCGAAAGGCTGCGATGATCTCGGTATCGCCGAGCTTGGCGACGATCTGAATTTCCGAACCGGTCGGCTCGACGACGCGGATCACGGCTTCGGCACCATCGTCGGCGATGGCGAAGTGCTCGGGCCTCACGCCATAGATCGTTTCGCGACCCTCGCTGCCGCGCGGCGCTGCGGCGAGCGGCAAGCGCGCGCCGCCGGGTCCTTCGAATTCGAGTTTTCCATTGGCGCGAATGGTGCCGGGCAGGAAATTCATCGCCGGCGAGCCGATGAATCCGGCGACAAACAGATTTTGCGGCCGGTCGTAGAGTTCCAGCGGCGCGCCGATCTGCTCGACGCGGCCATCGTGCATGACGACGATCTTGTCGGCCATGGTCATGGCCTCGATCTGGTCGTGCGTGACGTACACCGTCGTCGTCTTCAGCCGTTGATGTAGTTCCTTGATTTCGGTGCGCATTTGTACCCGCAGCTTGGCGTCGAGGTTCGACAGCGGTTCGTCGAACAAAAATACTTGCGGATCGCGCACGATCGCGCGGCCCATGGCGACGCGCTGGCGCTGTCCGCCCGAAAGCTGCCGCGGATAGCGCTCCAGCAGTTGCCCCAGCCCGAGGATTTCGGCCGCGCGGTTGACCCGCTTTTCAATTTCGTGTTTCGGCGCGCCGCGCAGCTTCATCGAAAACGCCATATTGGCGGCGACGGTCATGTGCGGATACAGCGCATAGTTTTGGAAAACCATGGCCACGTCGCGCTCTTTTGGAGGCAGGTTGTTAACGACGCGATCGCCGATTTTGATTTCACCGGCGGTAATGTTTTCGAGGCCGGCCAGCATGCGCAGCAGTGTCGACTTGCCGCAGCCGGAGGGGCCGACCAAAACGACGAATTGGCCGTCGTCAATCGTGATGGAGACGCCGTAAAGCACGGGCGTCAGGCCGAATGCCTTGCGCACGTCGTGAATGACGACGGACGCCATTGATCCTCCCAACTGCGGGTCTCTGTTTTCTCGTTGGCCCGCTATTAGCGTGGTATTCTACCGGGTAAATTGCAAAACCAAAGCGCTTTCCTGCCTGGTTGGGCAGCGCCATCTGGCCAAGTGGGCGGCAGATGGCACATCAGAGCGTCATGCCACCATCGACGAGGTGCGGCTGGCCGGTGATGTAGCTCGCCTCGTCGGAGGCCAGGAAAACCGCCAGTGCCGCCACTTCCTGCGCGGTTCCCAGCCGCCCGATGGGCTGACGGGCGATAAATGCGTCCCGGGCGGCCTCGACAGATTGTCCCAAGGTCTTGGCGTTGGCGGCGACGCGTTCGTCGAACGACGGCGACTGGATGGTGCCGGGGCAGATTGCGTTGCAACGGATGCCCCGCCTGATGAAGTCGGCCGCGACCGCCTTCGTTAGCCCGATGACCGCGGCTTTGGTGGCGCCATAAGCGTACCGGTTGGGTACACCCCGGATCGACGACACTGCCGACGAGATATTGATGATGGAGCCGCCGCCGTTCTTCAGCATGGCCGGGAGAAAGGCGCGCAGCGTGCGATGCATGGACTTTACATTTAGATCGAACGAAAAATCCCAATCGTTATCCGAGCAACCGAGCACGCTGCCCTGATGCACGTAGCCGGCGCAATTGACCAGAATGTTGGGGGCGCCAAATTTTCCGATCACTGTCGCCGCCAGCGCGTCGATTTTCGCTGTCGAGCGAACGTCAAGCTCGAAACATTTGTCGGTCTTCAGCTTCGTAAGCTTGTCGGCAGCGAGATCAGTCGCAATGACGCTAGCGCCTTCGGACAGGAACGCCTCGGCGATCGCAAAGCCGATGCCCTGTCCCGCGGCGGTGACAAACGCTAGCTTGCCTTTTAGCCGTTCACTCACGCGACCGCAGCCTTGGTTTAGTGATTGTCTCTCGGAATGCTATTCTGCGCAACGCGGTGATATTTGACCGCCGGCTTGAGCACCATTCCATCGGCGAGCTGGTCGACGATGGCGCGCTGAATTTCCTGCCAGGGCGTCTGGCTCGCGGGATAGTCGAGGCCACCTCGGTTTTCGAGAGCGGCCCGCCGTCGTGCGAGTTCCGCTTTGGAAACCAGGATGTCGACTTGCCCCTTGGCAAGATCGATGCGAACGCGGTCGCCGGTTTGCAGCAGCGCGAGCCCACCTCCCGCTGCCGCCTCCGGCGAAGCGTTGAGAATCGACGGCGAGCCGGACGTGCCGGATTGCCGGCCATCGCCGATACACGGCAGCGCGGTGATCCCCTTCTTGATCAGAGCCGCTGGTGGCTGCATGTTCACAACTTCGGCCGAACCCGGATAACCAATCGGTCCGACGCCGCGAATGATCAGCAGCGTCTTCTCGTCGATCTTCAGGGACGGGCTTTCAATCCGGCGGTGGTAGTCTTCCGGGCCTTCAAATACGACCGCGCGGCCTTCGAACGCGTTCCGATCTTTCGGATTCGAAAGGTAGCGCTGGCGGAACTCCTCCGAGATCACACTTGTCTTCATGATGGCGGAGTCAAAGAGGTTACCCTTGAGTACCTTGAAACCGGCCTGCGTTTTCATCGGCTTGGCGTAGGGCCGGATCACATCGGGATTCTGGACCTTCGCGCGTCGAACGTTCTCGGCCATCGTTTTGCCGTTGATGGTTTTGGCGTCGCCGTGAATGCGGCTGGCCTTAAGCAGTTCGTGCATCACCGCCGGCAGCCCGCCGGCGCGATAGTAGTCTTCGCCGAGATATTTTCCGGCGGGCTGCATGTCGACGAGCAGCGGCACGTCGTAGCCGATCTTCTCCCAATCCTCGATCGACAGCCTCACCCCGACGTGACGCGCAATCGCATTAATGTGAATCGGCGCATTGGTCGAGCCGCCAATGGCCGAACAGGCGACGATAGAGTTCTCGAACGCCTTGCGGGTCAAAATATCCGTCGGCTTGAGATCTTCGCGCACGATGTCGACAGCGCGGACGCCGGTTTCATAGGCGATTTGCGCGCGCTCGCGATAGGGCGCGGGTATAGCCGCGCAGCCCGGCAACGACATGCCGAGGGCTTCCGCCAGCGCATTCATGGTCGAAGCGGTGCCCATGCTGTTGCAATGGCCGGCGGAGGGTGCCGAAGACGTGACGATGTCGATAAACTCGCCGTATTCGATCTTTCCGGCGGCATGGTCGGCGCGCGCCTGCCAAACCACTGTGCCGGAACCGGCACGCTCCCCTTTCCACCAGCCATTAAGCATCGGCCCGCCCGAGAGCACGATTGCGGGGATGTTGACTGTTGCCGCCGCCATCAAGCAGGCCGGTGTGGTCTTGTCGCAGCCCGTCGTCAGCACGACGCCGTCGAGCGGATAGCCGTAGAGAACTTCGACCAGGCCGAGATAAGCGAGATTGCGGTCAAGCGCGGCGGTCGGCCGCTTGCCGGTCTCCTGCAGCGGATGCACCGGAAATTCAAAGGCGATGCCGCCGGCCGACCGAATGCCGGCACTTACGCGCTCGGCGAGCTCGAGGTGATGGCGATTGCAGGGCGATAGATCCGACCCGGTCTGCGCAATGCCTATGATCGGCTTGCCCGACGTGAGCTCTTGCTTGGTGAGTCCGTAGTTCAGATAGCGCTCGAGATAGAGCGCGGTCATTCCCGGATTGTCAGGATTGTCGAACCAGAGCTGCGAACGCAGGTGGCGTCCGCGCGATTTAGATCGTTTAAAGCTCATCGGGACCAGGCTCCTCTTCGCGAGAGCGGCATCTCAGCACATATTTGAACATAAGGCAGCCGAACAAAATCGGCCGTCTGCTCTGGGTTAAAAGCGGACATCCGGCGATGTCCGAGTCACGTCCGGTCTAACGCAACCACAAAGACCTCAATGGTCTCACAGAGACCTGTCGGTTCCGAAAACTCCTCCATTGGATTCGCGATCGCCCGCGAATCAGAACATGATTGCTGGATGTTCGCGATTGCTTTCCTTTTTGTCCGCTTGCTGGGCGACCGTTTCAAGTCGCGACTACGACCTGAAGCCGAAATCCTGGTGCTGCGGCATCAACTCAATGTCCTGCAGCAGCGTGCGCCACGTCGGCAGGGGCGCTGAATGCATCGGTAGCGAATGACGGCAAGCTAAAGCGGACGTACACGGCGGTCGGCGGCAATATCTGTCCCTATTCAAAACTCTGAAAGCCAAAGAAATCCTGGCGTTTTTCGGCATTCAGAGTTTTGAGTAGGGACACGGCCAGCACCAAACATAGCAGCGCGATCATAGTGTGCTGACGTTAGGCGATTCCTTCGGCTAATCAATACGGATGAAGTTCTCGGTACACACAGCTCGAAAATCTTCGGGCGCGCCAAATCTCTGTTTGAATTCAAACATCGGATTGATGTTCATTCCGTTGTTGTAGCCGATCGGAATCCGCTATGCGTAGCGGTTCAGTTTCGCGCAGGCATCTTAGACTTCGTTGCGCCAGAGCTTGGTAAAGGCGGGTTCCCGCCATCTTCCCTGCCAGATCCTCCTCGTTCAGCGACCGAACTATCTTGGCGGGAATGCCGGTAACAAGCACACGCGGTGGCACTTGGAAACGGGCTTTTACATAGGCCATCGCACCTACGATGCTGTCTTCTCCGATCTGCGCGTCATCCATTACCGTAGCGTTCATTCCAATCAGTACATTAGGCATCAGCCGGCAGCCGTGCAGGATCGCACCATGACCTACGTGCCCATTACGGCCGATCAGAGTTTCAGTACCGCGACCAGTGTGTATGGTGCAGGAGTCTTGGACATTGCTACCGCTTTCAAGGATGATCCGACCAAAGTCACCACGAAGGGACGCGAATGGCCCGACGTAACAGCCGGGCCCGATAATCACATCCCCGATCAGGGACGCGAGTGGGTGTATGTAGCTGCTGAGGTCGACGACCGGAACAATGTCGTCGATCGAATAAGTCGGCATGCGATTCTCCGATCTCAAATCTACACTTACCCGCGGGATAGTGTTAGCGCCGTTCGCAGCTTACCCATTTCTGGCCGATTCAGAGTCTGCATGAACTACCTATTTCAAAACGTGAGCACGTGTGTGTACCGAAAACCCTATCCGGCGAAGATTTTGCCATAGTGAAGGTAAGCGTTTTACACGAATTGTGGGGGCAGTATAGTTGATCTGTTTTCGCCGACTTTACAG
>Ga0208080_1001396_pt1 | contig 11795 bp, 6 predicted proteins | sample NGESurdeep092012_3_FD_184476 | JGI IMG/M metagenome (GOLD analysis project Ga0208080, IMG submission 184476) | Arctic peat soil microbial communities from Barrow, Alaska - NGEE Surface sample 210-3 deep-092012 (SPAdes) | ecosystem: Environmental > Terrestrial > Soil > Wetlands > Peat ...
CCTGCGCGGCTTGTTGCTCCGGAGTCGCAGGCCCGCGCCGGCCTCCTGTCGCGGGCGGCGCGCCTGGCGATCCAAGGAAAGACTCGATGGGCTGCGTCCGCAGCTCCACGGCGCTGAGTCCGAGCTGCACCGTATTATTGAGCGTTTCGTCCGCGCTCATATTATTGTTGCCGTAGCTGTACGGCACGTTGATGCCGATTTGCACTCCGCCGAACTTGGAATTCGGCTTTGCCAGGAGGCGTGCGGCGGGGAGAGCCGCCAGCGCCATCCTGCCTATGTCCCTTCTCGTGCAGATCATTTCGCGTCCTTTCGATCTCGATCTAAACAGAACATCATAACTAATTGCGCATCCGCTCGCTGACGTTCGCGGCTCCGAATCGTCGTACGGAGCCGCGCGCGTAAGCAAGCGGTTTTGGCGCAAAACAACAGCGTCGCCATGTTTACAGTTTCAATTCCCAGCCCTTCTGGAATACCGGCTTGACGAACTTGTTGCCCTCCGCGCTATTCGTGAAGCGCTGAAGCTTGCTGTCCCAATCCAGCTTCCCTGGGACGTGCAGCGCGATCGCGGTCAATGCCAGCCACTCGGCGTAAGGGGCCGTGATGCTGAAGTCGGAACATCCCGGGTCGCCGCCCTTGCAGGCGCGCACCCAGTCCAGCATGTGGCCCGGAGACCGCGTCAGCAGTTGCGGCGGCAGCACGTATTCCGCCCAACGCGCCGCCGGCAGCAGCCAGACGCCTTCGCCGCGCGACGAGGTCGCCATGATTCCCTTGGTGCCGATGAACACGCTGCCGTTCCCCGTCAGAATGCCGGGCTGCGACGGTCCCGCCGGCTCGCCGAACACCTGCACGCCGGAACCGCCCGGTCCCTGCCGCGGGCGCGGAGCCGCTCCTGCCGCCGGAGGCGCCGCTCCACGACCCGCCGCGCCGCCGCCACCACCACCCGCGCCGCGGCCGCCACCGCCGGCGCCGCGCCCGCCCATCGGACGGCCCTTGTCCGCCAGATTATTCGTCGGCGGCAAAATCGTCTCGTTTTCCATTCCCGGAACGTGGTACAAATCCGGGTCCATGGCCCGCGTCGATTCGTGATAGTACACCTTCACCGGCGGCATGCCACCACGCGCCGGAAATTCGATCCGCACCGTCGCCCGCACCGGGTACGTGATCTTGCTCTCCCCCGCCACGCTGATCCGCTCCAGGCTCGTCGGCGCGCCCAGTTGCAGCGCCGTCTGCAGCGGACCCGCTGTGTGCGTCGCCCAGTTGCCGATCTGCCCCGTGCCGAAATCCAGGAACCCGCGCCAGTTGTACGGCGTGTAATATGTGCTGTAAGGCCGCATCGCCGCGCCGCCCAGCCAGGCCGGCCACTCCAGCGTGCCCGGCACGGCCGATTCCGGCGGCGGTCCCTGCAACTCCGTCGGGAACGTCCCCGGCCCCGTCGAGAAGTGCGCCTCGGTGACATCGCCGATCGCCCCCGACCATACAATTTCCGCCGCCACCCGGTTGCACTCGTGGGAGAAGCCCTGGTTGCCCATCTGCGTGGCCACTTTGTACTTGGCCGCCGCTTCCATCAGCAGGCGCGCTTCCCACGGAGTCCGCGTCAACGGCTTCTCCAGGTAGACGTGCTTGCCGTGCTGCATGCAGGCCAGCGCCACCGTGGCGTGCATGAAATCCGGAATTCCGATGGTGACCGCGTCGATGTTCTTGCCTTCCTTCTCCAGCATCGCGCGGAAATCTTTGTACTTGGGCTGCTTCTCGAACTTCGTGAAGTTGGCCGCCGCGCGCGCTTCATCCACATCGCACAGCGCCACGATGTTCTCCGTGCGCGCCGCATCGTTGAGATCCGCGCCGCCCTGCCCCCCGCAGCCGATCGCGGCGACGTTGAGCTTATCGTAGAAGGGCTTGTACCCCAGCGCGCGGAGCGACGGCACACTGCCGTACCCGGCCAGCGGAACCGCCCCCGCCAGGAGACTTCCGAAGAAAAAATGCCGTCTGGAAACACCGTCTTGTGACATGGTTCGCCGTCCTTCCGAAAAGGCGCTCGCGGCGAATGCCCCGCGCTGCCCTTCACCCGTGGTATCTGAGATCGCCCGGGAAGTCAAGGGTTTGGTGGGACAGACCATCGTCTTTCGTGGTCTGTCAGGCTTCACCAATCACGGCGGGGTGACAGACGACACAAGGCGATCGTCCGTCCTACCATGCGTTAAACTTGGGATTACGTTTTCCCATGGCGGAGAAACTACAGGGCATCTTCACGCCGACGCTCGTCCCCATCGACGCGGGCGGGCAGATCCACGAGGCGGAACTCCGCCGCTTCCTCTCGTGGCTGATCGAGAGCGGCGTCCACGGCCTGTACCCCAACGGCTCCACCGGCGAGTTCACCCGCTTCAATGAGGAAGAACGCCGCCGCATCGTGCGCATCACCTGCGACGAAGCCCGCGGGCGCGTCCCCGTCCTGGCCGGCGCGGCCGAGGCCAACGTCAAGGAAACCCTGGGTGCCTGCGAAGCTTACGCCGCCATGGGCGCGCGCGCCGTGGCCATCGTCTCCCCCATTTACTACCGCCTCTCGCCCGAATCGGTCTACGCCTACTTCGCCGAGATCGCACGGTTCACACCCATCGATATCACGCTGTACAACATTCCGATGTTCGCCAGCCCGATCGACGTCCCCACGATTCGCCGCCTGGCCGCCGATTTCCCGCGCATCATCGGCATCAAGGATTCCTCCGGCGACCTGGCGTTCATGATGCGCATGATCGCCGCCATCCGCCCCACCCGCCCCGACTTCACCTTCCTCACCGGTTGGGAAGCCGTGCTGGCGCCCATGCTGATGGTGGGCTGCGATGGCGGCACCAACGCCTCTAGCAACGCCGTCCCCGAAATCACGCGCCGCATCTACGAGCTCTGCCGCGCCGGAAAGTACCAGGAGGCCATGCAGTGGAACTACCGCATCCTGGCCCTCTTCGACACCATGCTCTACCCCTTCGAGTTTCCCGATGGGTTCCGCGCCGCCGCCGCCCTGCGCGGCTTCGATTTCGGCGGCGGACGCCTGCCACAAACCGGCGCGCAGAAGACCGACCGCGCCGAACTGGCCAAAGTGCTGCAATGCATCCTGGCCGATTTCGAACTGGTCTCCCGGCCGCCGGAAGGCTGCGCCCCGCGCACCGGCCAGCCGGCCCCAGGCAAGCTGGAAGCCAAGCTGGAGCAGGTGGTGTTTGAAGTCATGCACGAACTGGAGAAACGGGGGATCTTTTGAACGGCGCTTTGGCCTTGATCGAGATCGGCGGCTGGGCCGCGGCCATGGTCGTGCTCGACGCCATGGAAAAGTGTGCCTTCGTGCGTGTGCTGCAAACCGAGCTCAACGACCGCCCCGGCGTGTGCCTCAAGCTGCTCGGCTCCCTGGGCGACGTGCAGGCGGCGGCCGCCGCCGCCGAAGCCACCGCCAGTGCCATGCAAGTCGAGGTGATCGCGCACGTGATCCCGGCGCCTTCGCCAGAGGGCAACGCGGCCTACGAAGCCGCCCGCGATTACAATCCGCTTTTCGAACAGTCCACCGTGCAGTACCCGGAGCAGAGAATGAAAAACGAATCCCAGGCGCCCTTCGCCGTCGGCCTGATCGAGACCCAAGGCTTCACCGCCGTATTCGAGGCCATCGACACCGCCCTGAAAACCGCCGCGGTGGAAGTGCTGGCCCGCGAAAAGCTGGGCGGCGGTTACATCACGGTGCTCATCAAGGGCGACGTCGCCGCCGTGCAGGCGGCCATCGACGCCGGCAAAGCCAAGGTGGAAGGCTTGGGCAAGCTGATTGCCGCGCACGTGATCGCGAGCCCCAGCGAAGGCGTCCTTTCTTTATTGCCGAAATAGACGCGTGGCGCAGGCACTCATGCCTGCCGTGTCGAGACTCGTCTCGACACTCTTATGACACGGTGTCGGACCAAGAGCGTCCCCATGAGTGGGGACGCGGCAGGCATGAGTGCCTGCGCCACTGGCATCGTGACACTGATACAATCTCTATCCATGCGCAAATCCATTTTCATTCTGGCGATTGCCGGCGCCGCGACCCTCGCCGCCGCGACTCTGGATCGAAAGGACGTGGAATACACCCGTCCCGGCGGGAAGCCCGTGCTCCTCGACCTGCACGTTCCGGACGGACCCGGACCGTTTCCCGCCGCCATCCTGATTCATGGCGGAGGCTTCGACGAAGGCAGCAAGAGCACCAACGTCCGGCCGCTGTTCGACGTGCTGGCCGGCGCCGGATACGCGTGGTTCAGCATCGATTACCGCATGGCCCCCGAGTTCCGTTTCCCGCAGGCCATCGAGGACGTCACGAGCGCGATCCTGTGGGTGAAGGCCAACGCCGCGACGTACCACGTGGATGTGGCGAAGATCGCGCTGATCGGCGAATCGGCCGGCGGGTTTCTGGTGAACTACGCCGGGACGCACGAGACGCCGGAGACCAGGGTCCGCGCGGTGGTGGACTTGTACGGTCCGGTGGATTACGGCAAGCTGGCCGAAGAGCGGCGCGATCACGCGGAGCGTTTCAACATGACCAGCATCAGCCGCCACGCGGCCAACGGCGGCGGCATACATTTCTTCGGCGCCGAACAATTGGACGCCGCTGGCCTGGCGAAGTTGCACGCCCTCGCGCCGATTTTCGCGGTCCACAAGGGGATGGCGCCGTTCCTGTGCATTCACGGGACCAAGGACGACCAGGTGTCGTACGACCAATCCCCCGCGATGTGCGACGCCATGAAGAAAGTGGGAGCGAGCTGCGAGTTGATCCCTATCGTTGGCGGCGGCCACGGCATGAGCGGCTGGCGCGCCCCGGAGTTACAACACTGGAAGCCGGAAATGCTCGCCTGGCTGAAGAAGACGATGCAGTAGGGCGGGCGCGGGCAAAGGCTGTTATCGCCTAAAACGAGAAACGGGCGCTGAGCTGGATCTGGCGCGCCGGCGATGCGGCTTCCGTGATGGTGCCAAACTGCGGCGTATTCACGAACCGGTTCGGCGTTCCCAGGTTGGTGTGATTCAGGGTGTTATAGGCCTCGCCCCGAATCTGAAACTTAGCCCCCTCAGTTACCGCGAACTCGCGCTCCAGCGCGATATCGAGTAACTGCATACCGGGTCCGTAGACCGTATTTCGCCCGGCATTGCCGAAAGTATAAGCCGCGGGCACGCTGAAGGCCGCCGGGTTAAACCATTGCCCGGCGGAGCGAGTGCCGGGTCCGAAGACCGGCTGGCCCGTGTAATTTGCCCGGATGGGATTCTCGCCTAAGACCGTGCCCGAGTTTGCGGTGTCACCGAAAACCGAGATCGTGAACGGGAACCCGCTCTGCCACTGGAGCATGGAGGAGAGCCGCCAGTTGCGGCTTAGCGCATGCAGGAACGCGGTGCGGCCAGATGCCGGGATGTCATATACGGCACTCAGTGCAAACCGGTGGCGCACGTCACAAGCCGGCCCCTTTTCCGCATTCAGGTCGCTGTTGTTCTGCGGCACCGACGATTCGAACATCGGCGAGCGAAAATCGGGCGCGTCGCTCAGGTTCTTCGAGAAGGTGTAATTCGCCAGGAGGCTGAGACCATGGGCGTAGCGCCGCCGCAGGTTGAGATAGCCGGCATCGTACCAGCTTCGCGCCGTGTTCTCCAGAAGGTTGACCGTGCTGACGGGGAAGGTGTTGCCGGCCACCTGAATTCCGGCTGGAAAAACCGTCCCATCGATGAAGGTCGCAGTCGGGTACGGCCGGCGCGGCTGGAGCAGACCGGGGCCGGGCAGCGTATTGTTGATCAAATGCGCACGCTGCAGGTGGAATCCGCGGGCTCCCAGATATCCCATTTCGAAAGTTGTGCTCCTGGAAAGAGCTTTTTCGACGGACGCACTCCACTGCTGAATGTATTGTGACGGCGGGTGCGGGTCCAAGGAAGTGAAGCTGACTACGGTTTTCCCCAGCACCGGGGGACCGAAATTGAAGGTGGTGATGGAGGGTACGAAATTATCGCTTTGGTTGGTTTCCGGAAACACGTTGGGCACATTGTGCAACTGGTTGCACCAGGTGTTCAGGTCCACCGGCGTGTAGAAGATGCCGTAGGCGGCCCGGAACACCAGCCCCGCTTTCGGAAGATTATGCGCAATGCCGAACCGCGGCGCGAACCGCAGCTTGTTGGGGAACATCAGCCCGCGCGGCATGCCGGCCTGGCCGCCGATGAAGGCTACCAGTTGGCCGTTCCGATTTTCCAGGTTCGCCCACGGGCGGGAGAGGTCCGCCAGCGGCGACATGAATTCATATCTCAGGCCCATGGCGATCGCCGTGTGCGCGCCGAGCTTCCAGGTGTCCTGGGCGAAAGCGTCCGCCGACCACTGGCGCAGATTCATGCTGGGGACGCCGGCCTGGCGCTGGCGTACGGCCGGCAGCCCCAACTCGAAGCTTGCCAGGGCCGACCCGGTCCCATCGTTGGTTGCGGTTTGAGTGGTGAAGCCGTTGGTGAACTGGTAGTAGCCGCGGTTCTGGAAAAATCCCCACATGGGCCAGATGTACCAGCGATAACTCCCGCCGAATTTCAAGCTGTGCCCGCCGTGCTGCCAGCTCAGCGTGTCGCGCCCTTCCAGAATCGTATCCCACGCGTGCATCGGGGTGGCCGCGTAGGAGTCGCCGAATCCGGAATAACCCTGGACGTTGAACCATGGAGCGCCGTACGCGTTCGGTCCGCCGAAGCCGATGCCCTGAATGCCCAACTGAGACACGATATCGTTATGTGAGGAGTTGTTCTCCGAGGAGCGGTCCATGCTCAACCGCGAGAGCGCCACCGAAGCCGTGTTGACAATGCTGGGCGATACGATTCGATTCCAACTGGCGCCCGCATTCTGCGAACGGTTGTCGTGAAAGGCTCCGAAACCGGGCAGGTTTTGGGGAGTGAATCCGTTCTCGTTGCCGATCGAGTACCGGGCGAACACGCTGTCGCCCCTTGCCAGGATGCGGTCAAGCCGCAGGGTGCCCTGATTGTCCGTGTGCCGCATGGCCCGCACATCCATATAGTTGCTGGAATCGGTGCCCGGCCCGAAGACCACCGGCTGGCCCATCATGGTCATATTCATGCCCATGTCGCCCATCGCGTTAGGTATCGGCACGTAGTTGTTCAGCATGGTCGACGCGACCGGACTAATTCGCGTGGCCGGCATGATGTTCCCGGGAAATGGGGCGCGGACGATCTGGGAGTTGGCGGGAGAAATGGGCCGGGAGGGATCGTAATTGGCATTGGCATGCGAGCCATTCGGGTCAAAGATCGCCACACCCGCATTGGAGAAGTCTCCGCCCATCTCCTCCATGCCGGGCACGGTGTCGATCATGGTCATATTCTGGGTCTGTCGAAAACTCTCGTAGTTCGTAAAGAAGAATGTCTTTTTGCCGAAGAGCGGCCCCCCAACGGCGGCGCCGAACTGGTTCTGCACCAGGTGGCTGTCCCCGGCCAACTCCTCAAAACTCCGCGCGTCGAACAGGTTGTTGCGCAGGTAACTGTAGGCCGTACCGTGCAGCCTGCTGGTCCCGGACTTAGTAATTACGTTGATCTGGCCGCCGCCGGCGCCGCCCATCTCGGCCGAGTAACTGCCGGTCTGCACCTGGAACTCCTGGACCACATCGGGAGACGGACTCAGGTTGGTCGTGTTAAAGGTCGGGTCGGTGTTAGTGAGGCCGTCCAACAGGAAGTAATTCCCGTTCGGGCGGCTGCCACCCACGCTGACGGCGGAGCGCTGGCCGGGACGCCAGTATAGCGGGTTGAGATCGCCGGACTGTGCCCCGTGGCTCAAGTGAGCGCCGGGTACGGTCAGTACCAGATCGATGAGCATGCGACCGTTCAGCGGTAACTCGTGAACCGAACGAGTCTCGACCACCTCACCGACGCTGGCATCGGTGGTCTTGAGCACCTCCGTGATGCCGGCCACGTCGACCGTTTCCGTTTTACTCCCGAGTTGCAGAACCGGATTCACCTCCATCTGCTGGCCCACTTCCAGGCGGACGGCCGCGGCGAACTGCGCAAAGCCCGTTTTGTCAACGTGGAGTTTGTACTCTCCTGGCGCCAGTCCCGCCACTTCGAATCGGCCGCCGGTATCGGCCAGCGTGCCCCGCACCGCTCCCGTAGCGACAGCCACCACCTCCACCCGGGCGCCCTGCACGAGTTGGTGCTGCGAATCCTGGACGATTCCTCCCAGGACAGCCATGTTAGTTTGTGCGACAAGCGGAACAATCGAGACAAGTGTAAACAGAATTCTGCCGACCGGCATTCTGGAGCCCCTCCACGAAAGATCGAGAAACAATTGCGAGTAAGATAGCATTCCCTTCGGGGTGAGGCAATAACAGGAAAATACTAGCGGCCGGGTGCGACGTGGTGCGGATGGTGATGCGGTACGGGGTGCGGTTAGCCGCGATGGGTTGACAGACGAAAGCGTCTGTCCCACGTTGTGGGGCAGGCGCTTTCGCCTGCCAACCGGTTCTTTCTCACATTCTTACGGTCGCGGCTCCGAGCGAATTCTCGACGGGGTACCCTTTGGGTCGGGAGCGGTTTCCCGGTCCCGGCCGAATTTGGGGGCTTTGGAGTTGCCCACCACCTGTATCTTCACATAGGTTCCAGCGCCGTTCTTGGAAAGGAAGGGATCGACTGGTTTGAGGAGCCAGTGCTTCCAACCGGTGACTGTCTGGGAGACCTTGGCCTCCAGTTTCAGCGCGCCGTGAAAATCCAGCACGTCGGCGTTCAGATCGTAGCTGCCGTCGAGGTCCACGTCCGCGCCGTCCACGCCAAAGGTAAGTTCGCGGAATGTGATGACGCTGTCATCGAGCTTGAAGCTGCCTCTCATACGGGAGATTACCTCGTCGATCCCCTCGTTCTTCGGCTGTCCCTGTCCACGCCGGCTGAGGCTATCGATCTGATCCTGAATGGTGGATTTCAGGAAGTGTCCTTCGGTGATATCGAAGCGCCCATCGAGACGCAGTTTGTCCTTCACTTTTCCATCCAGGTTCGGAACCTCGATCGTGGTTTTGAGATTGAGCTTGCCTTCCATGAAGGGCTCGCCCTTCATGGCCAGACGCAGGACGTCCGGCATGCGCCCCCGCGGCATATTTACGCCCAGCTTGATGGAACGGTGACGATCGCCTTCGTGTTTGAAGACGGCGCCGCTGGTGGTGAAGTGCGTGGAACCGAGAGTGGCGACAATGGGCTTGAGTATGACGTTTCCATTGGTGCCATCCACCAGCACCTCGAACTTCGTGCGCAGCGGGACGGGGTTGCCGGAGCGCTTGAGCCGGAAATCCGGCACGTAGGCCTCGCCGCGCGCGGTAATGGAATCCAACTCACCCTCGAAGCGTCCTGTCGACTGCAAAATGCCGGCCACGACGGAAAAAACGCCCAGGTCCGCGTGGTCGAACGTGTAGTCTCCATTCAGAGGGGTATCGCCCGGTTCTCCGGAGTTCCATGGACCGAAAGAGCCGAAGCTGTGGATTTCGCCCGGCGGCCGGGGGTTGGTGAGCATGGCATCATACTTCATGGCCACGCCGGGGCCCGCCGATTGTAACTTGAGGTCATGGATCTCGAAGCGAAGCGGCGTCTTGGCCCTGTCCCTGGGAAGGATGACCAGCGTGGCCTTCTTCATGTCCAGGCGGTCGATGACCACCGATGTTTTGGGCTCGGCCTCGCGGCCGGCCGCATCGGCGGCGCTCTTGCCGGTGCTCATATTGGGGCGCTCTCCCTTAGGCGGAATGTTGATCTCCAGCCCCGTGATGGTGACGACGGAAACGTGTTGGGACGAATCGCCAAGCGCGCCGACGTCGATTCCGGTGACGAACTTCTGGATGGCGAAAAGTGGCGGCGCATCCGGACGGCCCCACATCCGCATGACGATGCCTTTGCCTTCGACGGTGGCGATGGTGCCGCGGCCTCGCGTGAACAGCATGCGCAGGGGCGAGAGCTTCGGCAGGCGAACACGCAGAGACGCGATTCGCACGTCGGCCTGGAATCTGTTGCGCAGATATTGCTCGGCCTGCTGCCGGATGTAGGGCTCGATGCGGCGGCTCAGGATGGAGCCTGCCACGATCAGCCCGATCAGAACGACGATCGCCGCCACTCCAAAGCCGGCGACATACTTCTCTCGGCGCGACATCACTGTTGAGAACAGCACGCTGGCTGCCGTTGTGCGGCGGCGCACTTAGGGGGCTGTCTATTCAACGCAGAGACGCAGAGAACGCAGAGAGAAGCGCAGAGAAAACCAAGAAATAAGATCGAGGGAACGACCAGTTTGCGCTTCTTCCTCGGCCCCTCATTGCGCCAGCCAGCACCGCCTCCGCTTCCTCTGGCTCTCAAGTCTTGCCTTTTGCTTCTCTGCGCTTATCTCTGCGTTCTCTGCGTCTCTGCGTTGAATGGACCCCTTCCCACGTCCGGGCTTCCCCGGGTAAGCCTCTACTGCCTCCCAGGCCCAAAGCGTTCCGTGCGAATCACCCCGGAACCCTCGCGGATGACCACCAGTTGGCCGGCAGCCACTTCCGCAATCTTCTCGACCGCTCCGTTCGGCCAGCGAATCTCCAGGCTCGCGGTGGCCGCGGAGCCGAGCCCGAAATGCAGCCGGCGATCGTTGACCGAAAGATAGGAAGACTGGGCCACCACCGCCTGCGCCTGCCGGCGCTCCCCATACGCAGCCACCACCTGGGCGCCAATCGCACTGCGGTTGGAGGCAACCCCGATCAGCAGGACCTTCAGCCAGTGATTGGTCCCGCTAACGTCATTGCGCAGCAGCGACGGCGGCTCGTTGAGATTCACCACCAGGATGTCGATGTCGCCGTCGTTATCGAAATCGCCGAAAGCCACTCCCCGGCTGCAATGCGACTCGGCGATTCCGGGCCCCGCCAGGTCGCGCAGTTCTTCGAATTTGCCGTCTCCCAGATTGCGAAAAATCACGCTGGGCGTCTTGTAGGGGGCATCCGGCGACTTCTGTTCCACTTCGGGATAGACCATGCCGGTGCTGAAGAAGAGGTCGGGAAGGCCGTCGTTGTCCAGGTCCACTAGCCCAGCGCCCCAACAGACGTACCGGGTTTCCACGCCGAGGCCCGCGCGGATCGTTACGTCGCGGAAATACCCCTTCCCGTTGTTGCGGTAGAGGACGCTGGTGTCGCCGCGAAAATGGGTCTTGAAAATATCCAGATGGCCGTCCGTGTCGAAGTCTCCCGTGGCCACCCCCATGCCCGCCTGTTCCTGGCCATCCTCGCTCAGCGACACGCCGCTTTCCAGACCCTGCTCGGTGAACGTGCCGTCACCGTTGTTGTGGAACAGCAGGCTGGGCGAGGTATCGCACGCCACGTAGATATCCGGCCAGCCGTCGCCATCGAAGTCGGCCGCGATCGCGGTGAGGGCATAGCCCGCCTTCACCGCGGAGATGCCGGATTGCCGGCTCACATCGGTGAAAGTGCCGTCGCCATTGTTGTGGTACAGGCGGCAACTCTCCTGCGGCAACCCCGCCGGCCCGCAGTACACGGGCACGCCGAGATAGCTGCACCCGGGGTCTTTGCCACGCACCGGAATCTTTTCCTGGTCGAACACCAGGTAATGCGCCACGAAAAGATCCAGCCTGCCGTCGCGATCGTAGTCGATCCACGTGCAGCCGGTCCCATAGCGGTTTCCCGCGTGAATCAGCCCCGCCTTGGCCGTCACGTCGGTGAAGGTGCCGTCGCCGTTGTTGTGAAACAGCAGATTTTGGCCCCAGCAGGTGATGAAGAGATCGTCGTAGCCATCGTTGTCGTAGTCTGCCACGGTGATGCCGGTGGCCC
>Ga0208080_1001403_pt1 | contig 11774 bp, 7 predicted proteins | sample NGESurdeep092012_3_FD_184476 | JGI IMG/M metagenome (GOLD analysis project Ga0208080, IMG submission 184476) | Arctic peat soil microbial communities from Barrow, Alaska - NGEE Surface sample 210-3 deep-092012 (SPAdes) | ecosystem: Environmental > Terrestrial > Soil > Wetlands > Peat ...
ACCAGCACGGCTGCGCCGCGTATATGGCCATTCCGCAAACGATTCTTGCTTGCGATTACTCTTGATGTTTTTTCTTGATTGGCACGTACATAAAGCAAACCGGCGGGTAATCATTTTAAGTGGCACAACGTTCTGTTACAATGTCACTACATTCTGTTACAATTATTTTGCACTCACAAATTTAAAGGCGCCATCGGCAGGCGCTAAATAATAATTTGCTTCGCGCCGTCTGCATGATGGTTGCGCAGTATGAGGAGAATGCAATTGCAACTGGAACTCTATCCGGGATTCTGAAATGAATTTCAGAGCACGCAAATCCTTCCCTGCCTTGGCTCGCTTCGAGCCATATCTATTATCTTGGATTCTTGTCACCTTTGCTCTCTTGAGCGGCATCGGATTGATCGTAAGACACTTTGTATTTTGTGCTCATCACCGAATTTCCCTAGGTCAGGGATTACCTCCCGAATACCAACATAACCCTGGCAAAGCAAGCTGGTGTGGATGGCTTTTGTTTGGACACTTTCAAACATATAAAGACCGGAAACATATAAAGGCTGGCTTATGGTTGGAGCACCGTCGCCGTATACTTGCCAAGTTCAGAAAAGACTTCTTTCTGTTGGCCGAATATTGGGGCGAAACTGCAAGTTGGCACGTTCCTTTTTTGACCAAGACGAAGTCGATGCCGGCTTTAACTTAAGTTTCATAAGTTTCAAAGGTGGCTGCGAAGCTTTTGTAAACGGTTGCATCCCGGCAGATGCCTACGTTAGCTGGATTTTGTAGAATTTTATATTTTTTGTTTGGTTCAATTATTTATGCGCAACTCATGGTTTTTATTAACATCTCCACAGAGAGATGATGTTTTAAACCCGGCATCGTGCTGCATGTATTGCCGGAAAAGGCGTAGCGAGATGGCCCTTCACTCCGGCGGGTTCGTCGAGCAAGCCCCCTATTTCAGGGGTACTGGTGCGTGCACCTGACCGGAAGCAGTGGTATTCCCCGGTTTATTCAACCAAGCGGAGAGGAGCGATAAAATGACTAAGAAGATAAAACTGGTTGCTGCAATCGTTATGGCGTTTGCGGCGCAATCTGCGATGGCAGATGTTGAGTTCGGCGGCTACCTGCGTAGCGGTTCCGGGAGTAGCTCCAAAGGAGGCGGGAACAATTGCTTCAGGGTTAATGGCGAATCGGCGTTTAATACTGCGGGCAATTCTGCAGCTGTTGACGGTGCTGGGCGTCTCGGTAATCAGTGCGATACTTACGGGGAAGTCAAACTGGGTGCCACGATGGGCAATAGTGATGGCACCAAGTTCGGTGTCCATACGCTGGTTGCATATGGCACTTCACAAGTTGCTGACTATGAGGGAACCATTCCCGCTTTGCGCGAAGCGTACGGTTCGGCGGAAGGCTTTGGTAGCGGCGCCTTTGCTAAAGCAACTGTGTGGGCCGGCAAGCGTTTTTACAAACGCGAGGATGTGCATATCGTCGATCTCTTTATCCTCCAGGACACAGGTCCGGGTGCCGGAATCGAGAACATTGATGTCGGTGTTGGTAAGTTCTCCTATGCTTTGATGAAAGCTGGGAACGCCAATTATCAAAACTTGATGCCTGATGGCAATAATGGCACTGGCAGTAATCAGGGCAACAATCAAGAAATTGGCCGCGTGACTTTGAATGGCGATCCTTCCCAGCAAAAGACCGACCATGACTTACGCCTGGAAGGAATTGACCTGGGTAAGGCTGGTTCGCTAGGTTTTGGAACAAACATTGTCCGAGGCAATAATCAAATTCTCCCAGGGAATATTGATAATAATTATAACGGTTGGTCGGCGTGGGCGAAACATTCAATCGTATTGTTTGGCGGTGTACAGAACGCCCTGTGGGTGCAAATGGCTCGCGATGCCGGTAATCTTGATGGCAGCGCACTGTATTGGGCCCAGTCCAATTCCGGTAACGGTAGTCCTGGTTCCATGAAACACTCAGCATGGCGGGTCATCGACGCGGCAAACTTCGAGGTTGGCGATAAAGTGAACGGAGCAGTCTTCGTGGGTTACGGGAAGGAAAGTTTTCCGTGGTACGGCAATGGCGCGAATGTTGACTCAGACAGGACGACATTTTCTGTAGTTGCACGGCCCATATATCACTTTACGGAGAACTTCGGTCTTGCGGTTGAGGCAGGTACAGTCCGTGTGAGCGGTTATAACCTGAACTACGATGGCAATCCTAACAAGACCACAAACTACCTGAACAAACTGACGATCTCCCCGCAATTGTCGATGGGTAGCGGTTTCTATGCCCGCCCGGTTCTGCGCGCTTATGTTTCGTACATGAATTGGAACAGAGATACCACCGCGTATGGAACCGAGACCGGAGCAAGTGCGTGTACCGGTCGCGATTGCTCAGTCGGCGTGCAGGGATTTGCTAATGCCACAAGCGCTGTTACGTATGGCGTACAAATGGAAGCCTGGTGGTAAGAGTCGAAGCATTTTTGCTGAGTTAAGTTAGATATGCAGTCGCGGTTCTGTGCATCTGGCGCAGCATGAAACAGACGGGTTCGCCCGTTTGTTTCATCGTTGCTGTTTCAGTGGCGGGTTGTGCATGAAGGGTTAACCAAGACTCCCGAACAAAAGAAGAATTCGAATCAGGGATGGAGTAGACAAATATGTCCGAAGTCGTCTTGCGCGGTATTCGTAAGTCGTTTGGCAATCTCGAAATACTGCACGGCATTGATCTTGAGATCAAAGACGGCGAATTTGTGGTCTTTGTCGGTCCTTCGGGTTGCGGAAAGTCGACTTTGCTGCGAGCGATCGCCGGGCTGGAGGACATCACCGCCGGTGAACTTTATATTGGCGGCAAGCATTGCAATGACATCCCTCCATCCAAGCGCGGTATTGCGATGGTTTTTCAAAGCTATGCGCTCTACCCGCACATGACCGTTGCCGAGAACATGGCCTTTGGTCTAAAGCTGGCGGGGCTGGATAAACATCAAATGAAGGAAGCCGTTGATCGTGCGGCGAAGATTCTCCGGATCGAGCCGCTGATGGAACGCAAGCCCAAGGAGTTGTCTGGCGGCCAGCGACAACGCGTCGCCATTGGTCGTGCCATTGTCCGTAAGCCGGAGGTGTTCCTGTTCGATGAGCCGCTGTCGAATCTGGATGCTGCGCTTCGGGTGCAGATGCGTATCGAAATCACCAAGCTGCATCGCGATCTAAGTTCCACCATGATTTATGTGACACACGACCAGGTCGAGGCTATGACTCTGGCCGACCGGATCGTCGTTTTGTCATATGGAAATGTCGAACAAGTCGGCTCTCCCCTTGAACTGTATCACCACCCGCGCAACCTTTTTGTGGCCGGTTTTATCGGCTCGCCGAAAATGAATTTCATCGAGGGAAAGCTGGTAGCTGCTTCGGATGAGTCCGCGACTGTCCAACTGGCGGATGGCAGCATGATTGTGACTGCCGTGGATGCACGCGAGGGGGTGCCAGGTGCCAAGGTGACCGTCGGCATTCGCCCGGAACATTGGGCATTTGACACGAGCGGTAACACACTCAGCGGTGAAGTCATTGCCGTTGAACACCTTGGCGAAGCGACCATGCTTTATCTTCAAGCACAGGGCGCTTTGGAGCCTCTCGTGGTTCGTGCCGATGCAACTCATGATGCAAAAGTAGGCGAGAAAATCAGCGTGCATCTGCCGCCGGGTCGATGCTACCTGTTTAACGAAGCCGGAGCGGCATTCCGGCGGGTTAGAACCGTGTAGTTTCCTGCATATGATATTAACAACCAAAACGATAGTATTTTAAAAACACACACTGAATGGAGAAATCATGACTTTGACTAAAAAACTCGTAGCGCTTGCATTGGCCTCAGGCTTTTGCTCAGCCCATGCCTCAGAGCCGGGCAAACTCTCGCTCTGGATCAATGCCGACAAGGGATACGCCGGTATTCAGAAGGTCGGCGACGAATTCACCAGGAAGACCGGCGTGCCGGTGATTGTTGAGCACCCCGAAGATGCCCCCGGAAAATTTCAGCAATCTGCCGCCGCCGGCAAGGGACCGGATATTTGGTGTTGGCCGCATGATCGTGCCGGCGAATGGATCGCCGCGGGTCTGATTGACCCGGTCAAGCCGTCCAAGAAATTCCAGGACGAGATCGATCCGATGGCATGGAAGGCCTTCACGATGAATGGCCAAATTTGGGCTTACCCGATTTCAATCGAAGCCATCGCACTCATCTACAACAAGGATCTGGTGCCCAAGCCACCCAAGACCATGGAGGAAATCCCGGCGCTGGATAAAAAGCTCAAGGCGCAGGGCAAGAGCGCCATTCTTTGGGAATACCAGAACACTTACTTCACATGGCCGCTGCTGGCCGCAAATGGCGGTTACCCCTACAGGCAAAAGCCGGATGGTTCGTATGATGCATCCGATTCTGGTGTGAACAATGCTGGTGCCTTGAAGGGGGCTGAATTGTTGGCCAAATTCGTCAAGGAAGGCATCGTGCCGGAGGATACATCCGGTTCTGATACTGAGGCTGGGGTGAATAGCGGCAACGTCGCCATGATGATCAACGGCCCATGGGCATGGGACAACCTTAAGAAATCGAAGATCAACTTTGGGGTCGCACCGATTCCCTCTGTGGCGGGCAAGCCGGCAGCTCCATTCATCGGTGTCCTGGGTTGCATGATCAACCATTCCAGCGTAAACAAGGAATTGGCTGTTGAGTTCCTGGAAAAGAACTTGCTGACCTTACCAGGCCTGGAGGCGATGAATGCCGCAACGCCTTTGGGTGTTCCGGCCAACAAGGCTTACTTTGAAAAACTTAAGAACGATCCCGCCATCAAGGCAACCATGGAATCGGCTGCTGCCGGCCACCCGATGCCGAACAATCCTGAGATGGGGCGTTTTTGGTCGTCTATGGCACCGGCCTTGGGTAATCTCGCCAACGGTCGTCAAACGCCTAAAGAGGCTTTGGATAACGCAGCAAAGCGCATGACCACCAAGTAAGCTTGAGAGCGGCGGAGTGTCATCCGCCGCTCTCATTTGAGCCGTTCCTCGCGGGAAGGCTCGGACGAATCGATTATCCTGACATCTTTGAATAGTCGATTTTTCCGAGCCGGTGACAAGTTCACAAAGGGTGAAAGGACGTATGAGTCGCAGTTTGGAAAAAATTGGCCAGCAACTTGTCTCTGCCGTAGTCGTGATGTTTGGCTTATACGTAGTGGCCAAAGTCTACATGGCGGGCCAGTTCATTCTGGCGCTGATTTGCCTCGCCGTATTGGCATTCGGCGTGTTTGTCTATACATCCTCCCGCGCTTATCCATACCGCTATCTATTTCCAGGGCTTATGGCGACACTGGTATTTGTCATATTTCCGATCGTGTATACCTTTGCCATCAGTTTTACCAATTACAGTTCACGGAACCTGCTGACCTTCGAACGTGCAACTGAGTACTTTCTTGGGCAGACCTATATGGTCGAAGGGGGGCAAAGTTATGCTTTCACCCTGCATCGCGATGGCCACGCTTTCCGCGTCCGATTAGAGGACGAGCAGGGCGACGTGTTTGTCAGTCCTCCCTTGGCACTATATAAGGGACCGATCATAGTCGAAGCCCAAGTCCCCGCTGCTGGGGATGCGCCCCTTGCCGAGCCTGTCGACACGAAAGTGCTTATCAGTTATCTGCCGAATCTCAAATTGGTGTCCTTCCAGTTGCCGAATGGACATCTGTTAAGTGTGACCGGTTTGCGCCAGTATGGTGCTGTCAGCAAACTCTATAAAGCGAATGCTGACAGGTCGCTGACCAACCAGCAGGATAATTCTGTGTTAACGCCCAACAAGAAAACCGGCTATTTCGAAACGTCGTCAGGTGAGCAGTTGACCCCCGGATATACTACACAGGTGGGATGGTCGCAATACACCAAGATATTTTCCGATGCGTCCTTCAGTCAGCCATTTTTTCGGATTTTTGTGTGGACGGTCACCTTCGCCGGGCTGACCGTACTTTTTGCGTTCAGTGTTGGTATTGTTCTGGCGGTACTGATGGAATGGGAAGCATTGCGAGGCCGTGCTTTCTACCAGACGATGTTCTTTATCCCCTATACGGTACCAGCGTTTATTTCCATTCTGATATTTAAGGGTTTGTTCAATCAGAACACCGGTGAAATCAATCAAATCCTGGAGATGCTTTTCGGCCTGCACCCATCGTGGTTTTCCACGCCGATTCTGGCGAAATCCATGTTGCTTATCGTGAACACGTGGTTGGGCTTTCCCTACATGATGGTGGTATCTATGGGGCTGATCAAGGCCATTCCGTCTGATCTCTATGAAGCCTCTGCGATTGCGGGTGCTGGACCCTTTACCAATTTTTTCAAGATAACCCTGCCGCTCATTGCCAAACCGCTTATGCCGTTGCTGATCTCCAGCTTTGCTTTCAACTTCAATAACGTGATGTTGATAATTCTGCTGACTGGTGGACGCCCTGATTTCCTGGATACAAAAGTGCCAGCGGGTTCAACGGATTTGTTGGTGTCCTTTACTTACCGCATAGCTTTCGAAGATTCAGGGGCAAATTTTGGCCTTGCTGCTGCGATTTCTACCGTACTCTTTTTGATGGTCACAGTCCTATCATTAATCAATATGCGGCTGACCAAGGTCAACGCACAGGAAGCGCGTTGAGGATATGAAAAGTGCGAATGAGAATATAAAGGAGAGCTCTCATGGCTGTAGTTCTTGATAAGTCGCATCGCTGGAGGGTCGTACTGGCTCATATCGCGATCATCGGGTTTATTTGCCTGATCATGTTTCCATTCCTGATGATTTTTTCAATCAGCATCAGGCCAGGCAATTTTGCAACAGGCAGCTTTATTCCGCAGACCATCAGCCTGGAGCATTGGGCGTTGGCATTTGGATTTTCCTATCAAGGGGCAGACGGGGCATTGTTGGAGCCGCAGTTTCCGGTCTTGCTCTGGTTATGGAATTCGGTGAAAGTCGCTTCGCTTTCGGCATTGATTCTCGTGGTGTTATCGACCACATGCGCATATGCCTTTGCCCGCATGAAGTTCCTGTTCAAAAACTACATGCTGAACGGACTTTTGCTTTTGCAGATGTTCCCGAGCGTGCTTGCACTTGTTGCAATTTACACAATTTTTGACCGGATCGGAAATTATGTGCCCTGGCTGGGAATTGAAAGCCATGGTGGCCTGATTTTGGCCTATACCGGAGGAATTGCCGTCTATATCTGGCTCATCAAGGGATATTTTGAAACTGTTCCGGTTGAAATTGAAGAAGCTGCCAAAGTGGATGGTGCAACGGCATTCCAGGCGTTTCGTTATGTGCTGTTGCCTATCATAGTGCCGATTTTGATGGTGGTGTTTTTGTTGGCATTTATTGGCGCAATCAATGAGTATCCGGTTGCGTCGATACTCTTGAAAAGCACGGACAATCTCACACTGGCAGTTGGTGTAAAGAATTATCTCTATCCGCAAAAATATCTGTGGGGAGATTTTGCTGCTGCGGCGATTTTGTCGGGTTTGCCGATTACCGTAGTTTTCCTGTTCGCCCAGAAGTGGATGATTTCCGGTCTCACCACCGGTGGAGTAAAGGGTTAGCGTCTTTGGCTGTGCTGCAGGCTATGGAGCGCGATCCATTTTGAAGAAGTACCAACCTCAACCAAGGAGAATCACATGTTGAACAAGATTGATTTCATCAAGACTGCAATGGTTGTAGCCTTCACCGTTACCAGCTTTTCTGCCGTTGCTGCCGATTGTAAAGACGTGCCGCTTCCCGACGGTCAGGCGGGCATCCATTACAACCGCCCGGACGGTAAGTATGACGATTGGGGTGTGCATCTGTGGAAGTCACCCAACATCGGCATTACCAATTGGTTCATTCCGCGTATGCCAACCGGTTGCGATAGCTTCGGCGTTTATTGGCACTTTCCGCTGAGCAAATTTGGCGAGACCAAGGTTGTGAATTACATCATCCACAAGGGTGACACCAAAGAGCAGGGCGGTACGGATATGAACTTCGATGCCAACAAAGGTACCGAAGTCTGGATCGACTCGGGTAATCCAGCAATCTACAGGAGCAAGGATGAAGCGGTGAAGGCTCAGGCAGCGAAATAGTCGCAGATGTATATCGCGCCCGGCATATGCCGGGCGCTCCTCTTTTTTCGTTTGTACTACTGGTTAGGCCAACTCATGCTGCTATTCTTGCGTCCCGCCTTTCTTGGCCTTGTTGCAACATTCCTGGTTGGTTGCGCAACCACTCAACCAAACCTGACGCCGGGGAAGACGTCGGCGGCGGTAAGCTTCGCCGATAATCCCATCGTTTATTTCGCGATAACGGACCGTTTTTATAATGGCAATCCGGCCAATGATCATAGTTATGGTCGTCAAATGGATGGGAAACAAGAGATAGGCACCTTCCACGGTGGGGATCTTGCCGGTCTGACTGTCAAGCTGGAAGCCGGTTATTTCAAGCAACTTGGCGTCAACGCGATTTGGATTACCCCTCCCTACGAGCAGATACACGGATGGGTACAGGGCGGCAACGCTGAATTCAAGCACTATGCCTATCACGGTTACTACGCCCTTGATTACACCAAGCTCGACCAGAACATGGGCACCCCGAAAGAACTGCGCGACTTTGTTGATACTGCCCACGCCCAGGGCATCCGGGTCTTGTTTGATATCGTGATGAACCATCCAGGTTATGCCGACATCCAAACGCTATCGGAGTATTTGCCCGAATTGCTTTGGAAGGGATGGGAAAACTACACGATCAAGAATTATCACAACCAGATCGATTACAACAATTATGACTTTGGAAAATGGTGGGGAGGATCATGGGTGCGTGCTGGCTTGCCCGGCTACCCTGAGGGTGGCAGCGATGACTTGACCAAGCAATTGGCTTATCTGCCGGACTTCCGCACCGAGAGTACGGCGCCGGTCAAGCTTCCTTTCTTTCTGAAAGAGCGCAAGAAGGACACGGTTGCCGTTGATTTACCCAATACCACTGTGCGCGGATATCTGGTGACTTGGTTAACCGACTGGGTGCGCGACTACGGAATCGACGGCTTCCGCTGTGATACCGCCAAACATGTCGAATTGCCCGCGTGGCAAGAACTCAAGAGGGCCGGTACAGTGGCGCTCGCCGATTGGAAAGCCAGGAATCCGGCCAAGAAGATCGATGATGCCCCGTTCTGGATGGTGGGCGAGGTATTTCCTCATGGCGTGGAGCGCGATGCCTATTTCGATAATGGTTTTGACAGCTTGTTGAACTTCGATTTTCAGGATCAGAAGCTGGAGGATACGGCGGCACTGGATCGGCTTTATGCGGATTACGCCGACCGGCTCGCCGCCGGCCGAGGCATTGGCAAGTCCTTTGATGTCTTGTCCTACCTTTCCTCGCATGACACGAAACTGTATCCACGCGATCGACTGATCGATGCCGGTAGCGCGCTGTTGCTTGCCCCTGGTGGCGTGCAAATTTTCTATGGCGATGAAAGCGCCCGGCCTGCCGGGCCTGCAACTTCCGGTGATCCGCAGCAAGCTACCCGCTCCGACATGAACTGGGCTACCATTGATGCTGCGGTGCTGGCGCATTGGCAGAAACTTGGCCAGTTCCGCATTCGCCATGTGGCACTGGCGCGGGGCGCGCACCAAAAGCTCGGCGACGCTCCTTATACGTTTAGTCGCGTCTGGGGCGCTGACAGGGTGGTGGCCGTGCCCAAGGCCAGCGGCGCGGTCACCATCCCGGTGGCGGGAGTGTTCAAGGATGGTGAGATGCTCCGCGACGCCTATGGCGGGGTTGACGTCAAGGTAAACGGTGGAGTGGTTAGCCTGGTCGCCAAAGGTGCAGTCTTGCTGGAGGTAATCAATTGAGCGTTCCCCCGGCCGAAGCCAATGGTTTTAACCTTGTGATGGACAATCGCCTTATATATTTTGTTTGACTAATTTTATGGGAGTCGAAACATGCGCAGATATTCAATGAAATCGAATTTTGAGGTCATCATTGGCCGGAATATTCGCATGTTCAGGTGTATTGCGCGCCTGATCGCGTTTGCCTTGCTCGCTGGAGCGACGCTGTCGCTGAGTGCTTGCAACAGCGGGGGTAGTGGCGCAGGTAGCGGGGGCAGCGGTTCGCTACCTGGCGCCGCCACAATGCGCGTGCACTATTTCCGCGCAGACGCCAACTATACAAACTGGGGAGTGTATTCCTGGCTGGGACCCAAGACGCCTTCGACCGGCTGGCCGGGGAACCGCTTCCTGTTCACGACCACCGACGCCGACGGATGGGGAAAACACGCCGACATCGCGATGGATACCACACAGACCACGATGGCGTTCCTGATTACGCTACCGAATGCCTTAAACACCGATGCGGCCAAGGATTGCGCTAGTGACCAGCATGCGACACTGACTTCTGCGTTGGCCTCAACCGGCCAGGAAATCTGGGTGGTCTCCGGCGATTGCACCGTGTATACACAGGAACCAGGCAAATTGAGATTGAGTAGTGCGCGTGCGGTCTGGGTTACGTCCGATACCCTGATCTGGCCGGGCGCATCTGCATCGAACACCTACCAGTTGCTGGCAGCAGCCAACGGCGGGATAACGGCCAGTACAAACGGGACGGTCAGCGGTGGTACTGCCTATGCGTTGACTGTCGGCACAACAACAGATTTCGCCGCTTTGCCGGCCGCAGTGCAAGCGAAATATCCCGGGGCGACTGTGTTGAAGGTCGCGACGCCATTCGCACCGTCTCTTCTTTCAAGTCTGCTGAACGGTGAAGTGGCGATCGTTCAAAACGCCAATGGGGCAGCGGTCGACGGCACGCAAGTGCAACTTGCACCTGTCCTCGACAGCTTGTTTGCGGCCAATGCGCAGTCCGCAGTACTGGGACTTTCATTTGTTGCCAATGTCCCGACCTTCAAAGTCTGGGCACCCACCGCGAAGTCGGTGTCGCTGAACATCTACGATACCGCAACTGCAAGCGCGCCTTCATCCACCCAGACCATGACCTTCAATTCAAGCAGCGGAATTTGGCAATACACCGCGCCTGACGCCACTTGGACGGACGTGAAGTATTACAGTTTTTCAGTGATGGTCTATTCACGCTCGGCCAACAATGCAGTGGTAACCAATACGGTGGTTGATCCCTACGCAGTTTCCTTGAACGCCCTGGATAGTACCAATGTCGCGACTAGTCTACGTTCAATGGTGCTAAACCTGGTCGATACAACGACCATGCCCGCTGGTTGGAGTAATCATGTTCAAAATTCTCTGCTACCAACTTTGGACGGAACCGATAGCGCGATTTACGAGTTGCATGTCCGCGATTTCTCCGCGAACGACGCAAGCGTCGTTCCTGCCAGCAACAAAGGCAAGTTCGAGGCCTTTGCACCGTCCAATGCGGGCGTAACCAACGGAATGATGCATCTGGCGGCGCTTGCGCAAGCCGGCTTGACCGACGTGCACCTGCTGCCGGCGTTCGAATTTGCGAGCGTTGATGAAGTTCACTGCACAACTCCGAGCATTATTGCATCGATTGGGGCAGCTCTGGCTGCCGAAACGGGGGTTATTGCAACGCAAAACAGCGACTGTTTCAACTGGGGTTATGATCCGCTGGTCTATGGAGTGCCGGAAGGCAGCTATTCGACCAACGCGGGTGACGGCAGCGCGCGCGTACGCGAATTCCGCGACATGGTCATGGGCTTGCACGGCATCGGCCTGCGTGTCGTGATGGACGTTGTATACAACCACACGCCCGCGAGCGGT
>Ga0208080_1001409_pt1 | contig 11757 bp, 11 predicted proteins | sample NGESurdeep092012_3_FD_184476 | JGI IMG/M metagenome (GOLD analysis project Ga0208080, IMG submission 184476) | Arctic peat soil microbial communities from Barrow, Alaska - NGEE Surface sample 210-3 deep-092012 (SPAdes) | ecosystem: Environmental > Terrestrial > Soil > Wetlands > Peat ...
AGCCCGGAAGCCTGATCGGTTGCCGGAACAGCCCGCCCCGGCTATACGGCAAGGGCGAGGTCTTTGAAAAATGTCCGAGATGCGCTTGATCGTTGCGGGGGCCGGCGGCCGGATGGGCCGCGCGCTGACGCGCGTCATCTCGGAAACGCCGGGCGCGGTCCTCACCGGCGCGCTGGAAGCGCCCGGTTCCGAACTCCTGGGCAAGGATGCCGGCGTGCTCGCGGGCCTGCCGGCCAACGGCGTCCAGCTGTCGGCCGATTTGTGGTCGCTGTCGGCAAACGCGGACGGTATTCTGGATTTCACCGTGCCGGGGGCAACCATCGCCAATGTCGCGATCGCCGCCGAGCGCCGATTCGTTCACGTCATCGGCACCACCGGGCTGTCGGCGTCGGATGACGCCGTGATCAAGAGCGTCACCTCGCGCGCTATCGTCGTCAAGTCGGGCAATATGAGCCTCGGCGTCAACCTGCTGGCGGCGCTGGTCAAGCGGGTGGCGCAATCGCTCGACGACGGTTTCGACATCGAGATCCTTGAAATGCATCACAAGGCCAAGATCGACGCGCCGTCGGGCACCGCCTTGATGCTCGGCGAAGCCGCCGCCGCGGGCCGCAACATCGCGCTCGGAGAACATTCGGCGCGCGGCCGCGATGGCATCACCGGCGCGCGGCGGGCGGGCGATATCGGATTCGCGTCGCTGCGCGGCGGCACCGTCACCGGCGATCACAGCGTGATCTTCGCAGGCCCCATGGAGCGCATCGAGCTGACGCACCGGGCGGAGGACCGCGCGATGTTCGCGCAAGGCGCCATCAAGGCCGCATTGTGGGCGCGGGACCGTAAACCGGGGCTCTATTCGATGGCCGACGTACTCGGGCTTTCGGACTTCTGAGGATTTTTACGGCTTTTTCGGAATCGAAACGGAATCACAGGAATGAACGATCGACTTCTCGTGCTCGTGCGTCATGGCCAGAGCGAATGGAACCTGAAAAATCTCTTCACGGGCTGGAAGGATCCCGATCTCACCGAGAAGGGCATCGCCGAGGCCAAGGAAGCCGGCCAGAAGCTGAAAGCGCAGGGGCTGTCGTTCGACATCGCCTTCACCTCGGTGCTGAAGCGCGCGCAGCACACGCTGGACCTTATGCTGACCGAGTTGGGCCAGACCGGGCTTCCGGTCAAAAAGCACCTCGCGCTCAATGAGCGCGACTATGGCGATCTGTCGGGTCTCAACAAGGACGACGCTCGCAAGAAATGGGGCGAGCAGCAGGTGCATGTCTGGCGGCGGTCCTACGACGTGCCGCCGCCCGGCGGCGAAAGCCTGAAGGATACCCTGGCGCGCACGCTGCCCTATTACGTCCAGGAAATATTGCCGTGCGTCTTGCGCGGCGAGCGCACGCTGGTCGCGGCCCACGGCAATTCCTTGCGCGCGCTGATCATGGTGCTGGAAAAGCTGTCGCCGAAGGAAATTCTCGCGCGCGAACTCGCCACCGGCGCGCCGGTGATCTATCGCCTCAATGCCGACGCCACCGTGGCGTCGAAGCTCGATATCGCGGCGTGAAATTTTCCCGTCATTCCGGGGCGATGCGAAGCATCGAACCCGGAATCTCGAGATTCCCCGATGCGCAATTGCGCATCTGAGGTCTGGTGCTAACGCACCATCCCGGAATGACGGGAAGACCTTAATGCACGCCGACCTGTCCGGCTTCCCAGCCCAGCATCGCCTGCTTGCGGGTGATGCCCCAGTGATAGCCGGTCAGCGCGCCGCTTTTGCCGAGCGCGCGATGGCAGGGCACCACGAACGAGATCGGATTTTTTCCGACCGCCGCGCCGACCGCGCGCGACGCCTTGGGGCTGTTGATGCTGGTGGCGATATCCGAGTAGCAGACCGCGCGACCCATCGGGATCTTCAGCAGCGTCTCCCAGACGCGCACCTCGAAATCGGTGCCGATCAGGACCACGCGCAACGGCTGATCCGCCCGCCACATCTTGGTATCGAAGATACGCTGCGCCAGCGCCGAGGTGCCGGCGCGGTCCTCGACATAGCTCGCGCGCGGCCAGCGCCGCTGCATGTCGGCGAGCGCGGCGGCCTCCTCGCCGGGATCGGCGAAGGCAAGGCCGGCCAGGCCACGGCCGCTGGCAATGACAACCGCGGTGCCGAATGGCGAGGCATGAAATCCGAACCGCAGCGTCATGCCGGCGCCGCCGTTCTTCCATTCGCCCGGCGACATCGCCTCGTGGGTGACGAACAGATCGTGCAGCCGCCCCGGGCCGGAAAGCCCGGAATCGAGCGCGGCGTCGAGCACGCTGGCGGAATCGCGCAGCAGACCCTTGGCGTGATCGAGCGTCAGCGCCTGCATGAAGGCTTTTGGCGTCAGCCCCGCCCAGCGGCGGAACAGATGGTGCAGCTCATCCGGCGTCACGGCGGCGGCATCCGCCATCGCTTCGATGGTCGGCTGCGTGCGCCAGTGCTCCGAGATGAAGGCAATGGCGCGGCGCACCGAATCATAGTCGCGGAGCGCGGCGTTCTGGGTGCCCGGTTTGGTCAGGCGCTGGTCATTTATGGCGAGGTTCATCATGGCTTAAGATGTAGGCCGGCCGGGCTTTGCAAACCACCCGATTCCCGATCAGTTTTCATGACACCGGATTATAGGTCGGGCCGCGCCTGGCGGCCTGCAGCGCCGCCGTTAAGGCTTTGGCAAAGCTCGCTTTTTCCTCAGGACCGAGGAAGCTCGCGATGGCAACGCGGCGGCCTTTCGAGACCAGATAAAGTTTTTCGATACCCACTTCCGGGTGAATTATCTGATCGAGCCGCACCCACAGCGGATTGAACACGAATTCGACCACGTGGCCGCGGTGACTGATCCGGCGCACCCGCAATTCGCAGGGCGTCACCCGGATTTCCTCGCTCGCTATGGCGTGGCGGAAATTGATCCGGAAGGCCCAGTAGATCGCCAGCACATCGAGGCCGAAAAAGCCGAACACCGGCCACGCTCCCATCAGCAGAAACGCCAGGCCCGCGGCGAAACTGATGATGGTGACAAATGTCATCACGGCCACAAAGCCGGCGCGGCTGAGCGAGCGATGCGGCGTCAGCAGCGCCGAAAACAATTCCGGCTGGGCTTCCGGATCAAAATCATTGCCTGCGGTCATTGCGTGTCAGTATACCCGCATCATGGCGAAAATCACCCGCAGGCCCCTGCCGAAAGCGAAACTCGCGGCCGCCAAACGCATCAGGAAATCGCGCGATCGTGGCGCGGCCAAGCCGACGCGCGCGCGCGCGGCGACAAATAGGTCGAAACCCTGGACGCCCGCCGAGGTCCGCGAGGCGTTCAGCCGGTTTCGCAAAGCCAATCCGGAACCGAAGGGCGAACTGGAACATCTCAACCCCTATACCTTGCTGGTCGCGGTGGTGCTGTCGGCTCAGGCCACCGACGCCGGCGTCAACAAGGCGACGCGCGCGCTGTTTCAGGCGGCCGACACGCCGCAGAAAATGCTCGCGCTCGGCGAGGAGAAGGTGCGCGACTACATCAGGACCATCGGGCTCTACCGCAACAAGGCGAGGAACGTGATCGCGCTGTCGGAGAAACTGATCGCCGAGTTCGGCGGCGAGGTGCCGCGCAGCCGCGCCGAGATCGAATCCCTGCCCGGCGCCGGCCGCAAGACCGCCAACGTCGTGCTCAACATGGCGTTCGGCGAGCACACCATGGCGGTCGACACCCACGTGTTTCGGGTCGGCAACCGCACCGGTCTGGCGCCCGGCAATACGCCGCTGGAAGTGGAACTCGGTCTCGAGCGTGTGATCCCGACCGAGTTCATGCTGCACGCGCATCACTGGCTGATCCTGCACGGCCGCTACACCTGCCTCGCGCGCAAGCCGCGCTGCGACGTATGCCTGATCAACGATCTCTGCCGCTGGCCGGAAAAGACGGTGTGAACCTCTTACCTCTCCCCGCAAGAGCGGGGCGAGGGAGAAGAAGTCACGCCACCGGCACGCTGGTCTTGCGCGCCGGCTCGATCAATTCCGGCCGCGGGCCGGAAAGCCGCTTGTGCATGTGGACCATGAACGCCATGCCGAACAAAGGCGTCGCCAGGTTGACGACCGGGATCGACACGAAGGCGGCGATGATCAGCCCCGCGGTGAAGACAATGGTGGCGTTGTCCTTGCGCATCGCCTTGGCTTCCGCCGGCGGGCGAAACCGCATCGCGGCGAGTTCGAAATATTCCCGGCCCAGCAGCCACGCGGTCGCGATGAAGAACGCGATAAAGCCCATGCCGGCGAAGAACACGAACGGCAGCGCGACCAGATAGACCAGGATCGTCAGAGCCGCGGTCTTGACGCCTTCGGTCATCGCGAGCCCGAACGGCAGCGCATTGCCCGGACGCTCCGCCGGATAATGTTCGCGCTCGACATGGTCGGCGACCTCGTCGACGAACACGCTCGCCACCAGCGAGGTGATCGCCGGCATCAGGAACACCGCGCCGAACACGACGCCGAGACCGGCGGCGATCGAGACGATCCAGGCGAGCACTTCGAGCGGGGTGTGAAAGCCGGGGCCGAGCATCGCCTCAAGCCAGCCTTCGCCGGAGGTCGCAAACCAGCTCAATAGCCGCTGCAGGCCGATCGCCAGCACCGTGATCAAGACCAGCGCCAGCCCGATCGATCGCCACAGGATGGAACGCATCGGCGGCGACAGGATCTGCGAAAGCGCCTTGACGGCGGCATCGAGCATGTTGATTCACTCCTCAAGCGAATGGCCCTCGCGAGAGGTAGACATGCGCAACCGTCTCGGCAAGACCGTTCGGGTTCAATCAGGCGTCGAGCGGTTTGCCGCGCACATTGGGGCCGAACACCGCGATCGCCACGATGACGATGATCATCGCCGTCGTGATCAGGCCGAACACGCCGGCGACGCCGGCCTCGCGCAGCATGTAGGCGACGATGAAGCCGGAAAACGTCGCGCTGACCCGGCTCATCGAATAGACAAGGCCCGAGGCCCGCGCGCGGATCGAGGTCGGAAACACCTCGGTCTGATAGGCGTGATAGGCATAGGACAAGGTCATGTTGGACGCCGTGATCAGCACGCCGCACAGGATCAGAAGCGCCGGCTGGGTGAATTGCGAAAACGCCATGCCGAACGCCGAGATCGCCAGCGCCGCGCCGCAGATGATCCATTTGCGCTCGAAGCGGTCGGCAAAGCTCGCGGCCAGCAGAGGCGCGATCGGATAGGCGAAAGCGATGATGAAGGAATATTGCAGGCTTTTCGTCACCGTGATGCCCTTCTCGACCAGCAGCGCCGGCACCCAGTTGGCGAAGCCGTAGACACCAAAGGCCTGGCAGAGGTTGAAGACCATGAACAGCACGACCAGCGACAGGTATGGCGGCCTGAACAGGTCGGCATAACCCGCTTTCGCCGCGCGCGCCGGCAATGCCTCCGGCATTCTTTCCAGACGCGTCGAGGCGCCGCCGCCGGCGGTCTCCAGCGTCTGCAGGATCCTGATCGCTTCCTCGGTCCTGCCATGGCGCGCGAGCCAGAGCGGGCTCTCCGGCACGAACAGCCGCAGCACCCAGATCACCATGCTGGCGGCGGCGCCGATCAAGACCACCCAGCGCCAGCCGTCGATCCCGTAAGGCGACAGCGGCACCAGCCACCATGACAGCGCCGCGACGAGGGGCACGGCGGTGAACATCACCGCCTGATTGACCGCGAAGGCGCGGCCGCGCATCCAGCTCGGCACCAGTTCGGTGATATAGGCGTCGATGGTGATGATCTCGACGCCGATGCCGATCCCGGCAATGAACCGCCACAGCAGCACGCCGCCGGAGCTGGTCTGGCACGCCATCGCCACCGTCGCTGCGGTGTAGGCGAGCAGGGCATAGGTGAAAATCGACCGCCGGCCGAACCGGTCGGCCAGAAAGCCCAGGAAGAAGGTGCCGACGAACAATCCGGCGAAGGTCGCCGCGACGAAGGCGCCGATCCCGGAAAAGCCGAAAAAGGCTTCGGTCTTGGTGGTCAGCAGGCCGCTGCGGTTGAGGCCCGGCGCGATATAGCCGGTGAAGAACAAATCATAGATCTCGAAGCAGCCGCCGAGCGAGAGCAGGATCACCAGGCGCCACAGATGGGACGAGGCGGGCAGGTTCTCGAGCCGCCGCGAGATCTCATTCGGGCCGCCGCGCGCGCCGGCAAGATCAAGTCCGGCGTCGATATCGATGGCGCTCATGATTTCCTCCCCTGAATTCTCATTTTTTGCGCGCGGGACGCATTGCTGGGTTGTTATGCGCGTTTCTGGTGGTCGCTTGCCATGTTATATTTAGCAGATAGCGCTCGGAAGCCTATTTTGTCCTACAATGCAAAGTTCGAGGGAACCGGGAGACGCCCATGAGTACGCAGGACCTGCCGTTGTCGGGGGTCAGGGTCGTCGAAATGACCCACATGGTGATGGGGCCGACCTGCGGCATGATCCTGGCGCAGCTCGGCGCCGAGGTCATCAAGGTCGAGCCGCCCTCGGGCGACAAGACCCGCAGCCTCGGCGGCATGGGAACGTCGTTCTTCCCGCTGTTCAACCGCGGCAAGCGCAGCGTCGTGCTCGATTTCGCCAAACCGGACGACCGCGAGACCATGCACCGGCTGCTGGCCAGCGCCGACGTGTTCCTGGAGAATTTCCGCGACGGGCAACTGGAAAAGCAGGGACTTGGTCCCGCAGAACTGCGCCGAACCTACCCGCATCTGATCATCGCCGGCCACAAGGGCTTTCTGTCCGGTCCCTACGAGCATCGCCCGGCGCTCGACGAGGTCGTGCAGATGATGTCGGGGCTCGCCGCCATGACCGGAACCAGGGAGAAGCCGCAACGCGTCGGCTCCTCCGCCAACGACATCATGGGCGGCATGTTCGGCGCGATTTCCATTCTCGCCGCGCTCTACCAGAAGCGCGGCGGCGCCAAAGGGGCGGGCAACGGCGCCGACATCCGCATCGGCCTGTTCGAGAACTGCCTGTTCCTGGTGGCGCAGCACATGGTCGAATACGAGATGACCGGCAACAAGCCGCGCTCGATGCCGGAGCGCGAACATGCGTGGCCGATCTATGATATCTTTGAGACCGCCGGCGGCGAACGCATCTTCATCGGCGTCGTCACCGAGGGGCACTGGCAGAGTTTTTGCCGGGAGTTCGGCATGACGGAATTTCTGGACGATCCCGCGCTGCGCACCACCACCGACCGCATCCTGGCGCGCGCCAGAATTATTCCGCGTGCCGCCGAGGTGATAAAACGCTGGAACGCGGCCGATCTTTCCGCGACGCTCGACCGGCTCAACATCTGCTTCTCGCCGATCAACCGCCCCGAGGATCTGTTCGAAGATCCGCATGTGCTGCGCCCCGGCGGCCTCGTCAACAACACCAATGCCAATGGCGAGCCGTTCCGGGTGCCGGCGCTTCCGATCGAGTGGAACGGCGCCAGCATCGGCGAAGGGCTGAAGGTGCCCGTTCTCGGCGCCGACACGGCAGCCGTGCGCGCCGAGCTCGAGGCCAGGGAGATTTCACCAACCGGCAAAACCGCTGTGAGGCTCGCATGACCCGAGTTCAGGACGTTTATCCCGACGACCGCATCAGCCTGCGCGAGGTAGGCCTGCGCGACGGCCTGCAACTGGTAAAAACCTTTCCGTCGACCGCGGCGAAGCAACGCTGGCTGCGCGAGGAATACGGCGCGGGCGTCCGGCATTTCGAGGTCGGCTCGTTCCTGCCCGCAAGCACCTTTCCGCAGTTCGCCGACGTGCGCGAGATCGTCAAAACCGTGGCGGCGCTGCCCGGCGCGCATGGCATCGCGCTGGCGCTCAACGAGCGCGGCGTCAACGAAGCGCTCGCTTCAGGCGTTGCTGAAATCGCCACAGTGGTCTCGGCGACCGAAGAGCACAGCCAGGCCAACGCCAACCGGTCGCGCGCCCAGGCCATCGCCAACGTAAAACGGCTTTGCGAATTGCGCGATGCCAGCCCGCACAAACCGATCGTCAATGCCGCGATCTCGATGGCGCTGGGCTGTTCAATCACCGGTCCGGTCGATCCGAAGGAAGTTCTGAAGCTCGTCGAAAAATGTCTGGAGGCCGGCGTCGATTTCGTCGCCATCGCCGATACCGTTGGCTATGCAGGACCGAAGCAGGTCGGCGAGCTGACCAGGGCTGCCGTGAGAACGTCCGGCGCAAAACCGGTCTGCGTTCATCTGCACGACACCAGGGGCATGGGTATAGCCAACGCGTCCGCAGCCCTCGATGCCGGCGCGCGCATCCTCGATGGCTCGCTGGGCGGCCTCGGCGGCTGCCCGTTCGCGCCGGGCGCCACCGGCAATGTGGTGTTCGAGGATCTGGTGTTTCTGTGCGAAAGCAAGGGCTTTGCTACCGGCATCGATATCGAGAAGCTGGTCGCGGTGCGCTCGATCCTGCGTTCGGAAATGCCCAATGAGACGCTGTATGGCGGCCTTGCCCGCGCCGGAGTGCCGGCCGGAAGAACCGGCGGGGAACGCGCGGTAAGGGCGACGACTCGCCTCTAGTCAGGATAGTTTCGACCAAGTCGGCATCGTTGGGCACGAGGATGCCCTGAGGCGAAATGTCATGGATGCGGCTTCACGATCACTTTTCTTCTCGCTCTGACACCGCCACGCCGTTCTTAATTCTATCGCTCGGATGCAGAACGACCCGGTCTCCTGCCGAAAGCCCCGACAACACCTCCGCCATCCGGCCGTTGCGGCGACCGATTTTGACGATGGCCGCGCTCGCGCGCCCATCCTTTACGGAAAAGACCGCCCAATCCTCTCCGAGGCGAAATAAAGCGCCGACCGGGACAGTCAGAATGTCTTCGCCGCTCCAAACGGTGACGTGCACGATGACCCGGTAATCATGCCCAAGCCGCGACCAGGTTTCCGGAGGGTCGACGAAATCGATTGTGGTGCGGACACGTTGTTCTTCGATCCCGAGCGCGGAGACCTTGACGAAGCCTGCAGGATCAACGCGGACCACGCGCCCCTGCAAGGGCGGGCCACCCCAACCGTCGATCCGCACCGGCGCCCCCACCTTGATCTGGACGGCATCGGTGGAAAGCAGGTCCGCGACCACTTCGAGATCCAGGGGATCGCCGATATCGACGAGCGGCGTGGCGGCTTGAACGACAGCTTCGCTGTCCTGGATGATTTTCAGGATCCGGCCGGTCACCGGCGCACGAAGTTGCACGCAACAGGCCGGGTTGGTCGGTGCGGCAATGCTCGTCGGGTCGATCAACCGCGCAGCGAGGCTGGTCCGTGCGAATTGCCGCACTTCAAGTTGCGCTTTTGCGCTTATCAACGCGGCTGCATTGGTCTCGACATCGAATTTGGCCTTGTCGAAAGCCTGTGCCGAGATCGTTTGCGTGCGCGCGAGAGCCTGAGCTCTCTGAAGTTCGGTGCGGGAGAAGTCGAGTGCCGCCTGAAGTCTGCGAATGTCGGCTTCCGCTTGCTTCACCGCCGCATCGGCAGAGGCCACGGCGGCCTCGAGTTCTTCGCGGGACCGGGTGTCGATAAAGCCCGGGGTCATCGGCTGCATGACGGCAACCACAGTCTGGTCCGCAGTCACGAGATCCCCGACATGATGGGAAACTCCATGATCCGCGACGGGTTGCGATATTCTCAAGACCTTTCCGGCAATAGGCGCCGACACGGTGTAGATGTGCCGCACGCGGGTTTTGCCTTCATCATCGACCGTGACCTCCATCGGTCCCCTCGTCACCGTCGCCAAGTCGACGCCGACCGGCGCTGGCCAGGCTAGCCAAGAGATCCCCGCCACGACCACCAATGCGGCTGCTGTCCAACCTGCTCGTTTCAGCCATATCGCGCTCATGCTTCAGTCCCTTGTCTTGAGAGCGCTGACGAGATCGAGCCGGGCAAGTCGCCGCCGTATCGCGAGGGCGGAAAGCAGCGCTGCTGCCATCACCATGCCGCTCGCCAGAGCGTAGGTCAGGTTGTCCACGACCAAGCGGGTCCTCATGACGTCGCCTTCCATCTTGGTCTTCAGCAACCACGCCAGGCCGTAGCCGATGCCCCATCCGGCAGGCTGCGCCAGGATCGTCAACAGCGCGAGTTCGAACAGCAAGATGCGCAGCACCTCAGCCTGCGTGAAACCCAAGACCAGCAAACTAGCGAGTTCGCGGGCGCGCTCCGACAGGGAGATGCGCGCGCTGTTGTAGACGACTCCGAACGCGATCAGCGCGGCAAGCCCCGTGTAGATCGTGGCCATGGTGGTCACGATCACCGCCATCTCCTTGCGGAAGTTGGTGAGCGAAAGCCGATGCAGCGCCAGGCCTGAGACGGTCGGCAAACGCTTGATAGCGTCGTAGAATTCGCCGATCCTTGAGCTGTCCAGGCTCACATTCACCGCGTTGACGGCCGGTGCTTCGCGCATCAGGCGCGACAGCGTCGCGGCATCCATCATGCCCTGCATGCCGAAGTAGTCCTCGACAAGGGCGGTGATCGGCAGCGAAACCGTGCGGCGCTGGCCCTCGAGCAGATCGATCTCGACAACATCGCCGGCTTTGGCGTCGATCAGACCGGCCAGCCAGCTCGATATCGCCAGCCCGCCTTCCGGCAGCACCACCGGCCGCAGGTCGACGTCGATGATCCGACTTAGATCGGCATCGGCCGGGCGCGCATTCAACATGACGCGTCGTTCGAGCGGACCCTTTCGGATGCGAACGGGAACCTCGCGGTACGGTTCGACGGCGATCACTCCTGGCAGATGGGCCACCTGCTCGATGACGTTGACGTCGCGTCGCTCAACGAAGCTCACCGTGGCATCCTGACGGTCGGCCATGAAGAACGTAACGTCGATCAGGTTTTCCATGGTGCCGCTCAGGAACAGCGAAGCGACGAGGATACCGGTCGACAGAGAAAGGCCGACCATCGTGAACGCGGCCCGAAAGGGATGGCCCGTGATGTTGCGCGTCATCATCACCACGGGTTGCGACAGCACGTGCCGCGCCGAGAATGCCAGCGGCAGGACGCGGCGGAAACGCGGCGGCGCCGGTGGCTGCATCGCCGCCGCCGGCGGCAGGCTGACGATGCTGCGCAGCGCACGGAGGGCGCCCACGATGCCGGCAGCGAGGCTCAGGGCGCCAGCGATGACGTAGATGCCAGGCGTTCCGGCAAAGATCAGGAACGGAAAGTGGACGATATCGCGATAGAGCTTTGTGACGTAGCCTCCGAGCCAGGTACCGGCAGCGGCACCGATCATAATGCCAATCGCCACAATGACGATCACGAACTTGACGTAGTGCAGGGCAATGGCGCGGTCGGAGTAGCCAAGCGCCTTGAAGAGGCCAATCTGCTCGCGCTCGAGGGCGACGATGCGGGTCAGGGTGAGGTTGATTAAAAATGCCGCCACGAGAAGGAAGATCGGCGGAAGCGTCCGGCTCATGTTCCGCAGCATCTCCATCCGTGGTTGATATAGGCATGCGAGAACTGATCCCGCCGGCCGTAGGCGGCCTGGCCGCCATAGCGGTCGAGCAAGGTGTCGAGACGCTTGATGACCTCTGGTTCCGACGCATCGGGCAGGAGCTTCAGGTTGACTGACGAGAAGGCACCGTCGAGATCGTAGGCGGCGGCGAGGGCTTTTTCGGCCATCCATACGATGGCGAAACGGCGGTCGTCGGGCATGCGATCGCCCGGGCCCAAGGCGTAGATAAACTCGGGAGACAACGCCGTGCCGACGATCACCAGCTCGCGCTTGCGTCCGTTGAGAATTGCCGAGAAGC
>Ga0208080_1001410_pt1 | contig 11756 bp, 8 predicted proteins | sample NGESurdeep092012_3_FD_184476 | JGI IMG/M metagenome (GOLD analysis project Ga0208080, IMG submission 184476) | Arctic peat soil microbial communities from Barrow, Alaska - NGEE Surface sample 210-3 deep-092012 (SPAdes) | ecosystem: Environmental > Terrestrial > Soil > Wetlands > Peat ...
CGGCGGTGATGCCCGCCGTGTGGGTCAGGAGGTCGTGGATCGTGATCGGCCGGCCCACGACCGGCATCTCGAACCACGGCAGGGCGTCCGTGACCGGCGCGTCCAGGTCGAGCCGTCCCTCCTCGACGAGCTGGAGGACGACGATCGCCGTGAACGTCTTGCCGATCGAGCCGATCTCGAACAGCGTGTCGGGCTCGATCGCGCGCCGGGCGGCGAGGTCGGCGAACCCATGGGTCCGGACCTCCGTCGGGCCGTCCGAGCCGGTCAGTCCGATGGCAAGCCCCGGCAGGCCGGTGACGGCCAGCTCGCGCTCGGCGAGCCGGTCGATCTCGGCGAGGCGCCCGAGGTCCATCGAGGCGCGGATCAGCCTGCGAGCCGAGCCGCGGCGGCCTTGTCGCCCACGAGGCTGCCCTTCTGCCGGTAGAGATCCAGGGCTTGCCCGTACTCGGCCTCCGCCTCCGACGTGCGGCCGGCCGCCCGCAGGACGTCCCCGAGGATCATGACGCTGTCCGCGTGGAACGTGATGAAGTCGGTTGTCGCGAAGTACTCCACGGCGTTGCGCGCATGGCGTTCGGCTTCGACGGGGGCACCGGCGCCCAGGTGCGCGGCCGCGATGGCTGACTCCAGCAGGGCCCGGCCCGGTTGACGCGCCGTGGCCGCGAGACCCGCCAGGCGCTCGCCATCGACGGGGAGCCCGCAGGCGACCCGCGACAGCGCGTGGTGCGCCTCGTTGCTCAGGTTCGGCTCGCCCATCGCGACCCGCGCAGCGCATCCCTCCGCGAGCATCCGCTCGGCGACGGCGTGCTCCCCGGCCAGCGTCTCCACGTCGGCGGCGACCTCGGTGAGAACCGCGGCCAGCGTTCGCTGTCCGCTCTCGTTCGCGATCTCGAGGCATCGGGCCGCCAGCGACCGTGCCAGCGTGAAGTCACCGAGGCGGGCGTGCATGTGGGCCAGGGCATGCGCGATCCCCATCTCGATTGCCCGATCGTCCGGTGCCCGGGCCAGGATGTCGTTGCACCATCGGATCGCGTCCGTTACCGGCGTCGGTCCCCAGTAGAGATCGACTCCCAGGTCCAGGACGATCTCCTTCTCCTCCCAGTGGGATCCGGCGCGGCGGGCGTGTTCGAGCGCTCGCATCGAGGCCACCTCGTCACCGGCGACGTTCCCATCCAGCCAGGAGGCGGCACCGCGCAACCGCCAGACGAGCGCCAGCCCCCGGTCGTCACCAAGGCGCTCGAAGAGCGCTTCGGCCTCGTCGGCGGCGCGTCGACACTCTCCGGGCGAGAGGTCAGCGCCCCCGAACTCGAGATAGGGCAGCACTCGCGCGTACGCCATGGCCCGTTCGTCGCCGGCGGCCTCCGACCGTTCAAGCGCCTCGACCAGGCATGCCTTCGCATCGTCCCGGCGGCCGTTCGCGTTCAGCGCCCGAGCCAGGTCGGGCAGGATCGCGAGACGGGCCGGGTCGGCCGGGTCCAGCAGTGCAGCGGCGCGCCCAAGGAGGTTCACGGTCGCGCCGATGTCGGAGCGCTCGAGGGCGCGGCCGCCGGCGGCGATCAACCGCTCCGCGGACCGGCGGGCCAGGTCGCGGCCCCGGTCGTCGACCGGTGCCAGCTCCTCGCGGTAGCGGAAGGCCTGCTCGAGGTGGTAGCCCACGATCTCCTCGACCTCGCTCCGGCGGTCACCCGCGGACACGTCCAGCCAGCCGGCGAAGCGCTCGTGGAGCTCCGCCCGCTCCGCCTTCGGCAGCCGCTCGTACGCGGCGTCACGGATGAGCAGGTGGCGGAACCGGAACGCATCGCCCGTCGTCGTGCCCGAGCGATCGGGACGGATCAGCTCCTTGCGGACGAGCGACACCAGGTTTCGCGGGACCTCGGAGCGACCCTCGTCCGGGGACATGGCGATCACCGCGAGCTGGTCGAAGATGCGCCCCGCGACCGAGGCGCGCTCGGCCACGCTGCGCTCGTCGGGCCCCAGGCGGTCCAGGCGCGCCGCGAGCAGCGCCGCGATGGTCGGCGGCACGGCGATCGCGTCGAGATCGCGTGCGGCGGTCCAGCCGTCGGCATCGGCGACCAGCGCCCCATCGTCGATCAGCATGCCGACGAACTCCTCGACATAGAGGGGGTTGCCCTCGGCAGCCTCGGCGATCCGGGCGCGAACCGTGAGCGGAAGGGCGCCCCCGGGAACGAGCGCATCGATGAGGTCGAGCGCAGGGCCGGTCGCCAGCGGCTCGAGCAGGATCGTCGTGGCGTTGAGCTTGCCGCCGCCCCAGGTCGGGCGGCCGTCAAGGAACTCGGGGCGTGCCGGGCAGATGAAGAGGATCGGCGAGTCCCGCGCGAGGTCGGCCACCGCCTCGACGAGGTCGAGCAGGGTCGGCTCGGCCCAGTGGACGTCGTCGACCAGGACGACGAGCGGGCGCTCGTCCGCGAGGTGCTCAAGTGCGCGGCGGAACGCCCAGGTGATCTCCTCCGGGGCCGCTGACGCATCGAGGCCGATCAGGCCGGTGAGACAGCGGGCGATCGCCGCGGCCTCGGGCAGCCCGGCCACGAACGCCGCGATGCGATCACGCTCCGTCTCGGCGGTGTCATCCTCCTCGATCCCGGTCGCCTGCCGCACGATCTCCGCCGCGGGGAGGTACGTGATGCCCTCGCCGTACGGGAGACAGCGGCCGCGGACGACCCGGGCGCGCTCGCGGATCGCCCCGAGGAACTCCGCGACGAGGCGGCTCTTGCCCACGCCGGCCGTGCCCAGGATCGTGAAGAGCTGGCACGAGCCACCGGAGATGGCGCGCTCGAACGCCTGGTGAAGCGCGTCCAGCTCGCGCTCGCGTCCGACCATCGGCGCGTCCAGGCGACGTCGGTGCCCTTGCGCTCCGGCGGCGACACGATGCAGCCGGTGGGCGACCGCGAGCTCCGCCTTGCCCTTGAGCTCCAGCTGCTCCGCCGGACCGACCTCGACAGCGTCCCGCACCAGGTCGTACGTCGACTTCCCGATGACGATCTCACCCGGCGCGGCGGCCGCCTGGAGCCTGGCGGCGACATTGACGGCATCCCCGACGACGATCGCCTCGCCCGGCCTACCGCTGCCGACGACGACCGCTCCGGTGTTGATGCCGGTCCGCGCCTCCAGGGCCACGCCGCGCTCGTCCTGCAGGCCGACGTTCAGGCGTTCCAGCGCCTCGCGCATCTCCACGGCGGCGCGCACGGCCCGGAGGGCGTCCTCTTCGTGCACGACCGGCACCCCGAAGACCGCCATGACGGCGTCGCCGATGTACTTCTCGACCGTTCCGCCGTGGCGCTCGATGACCTCGCGCATGCTCGCGAAGTAGCGACCCATGACGTCCCGCAGCGACTCCGGGTCCAGCCGCTCGCCCAGTGCCGTCGAGCCGGTCACGTCCGTGAAGAGGATCGTGACGGTCTTGCGCGTCTCGCGGGCCGGCGACGTTTGCCCGAGCGCCGCGCCGCAGTACCCGCAGAGCCGGAAGCGCTCGGGGTTCTCCTCGCCGCAGGACGGGCAGCGCACCATCTGCGGAGTGTAGGGTGGGTCAGGGGCGATGGCGAGCGATCTTCGCCCGGGGACGGAGGTCTGACGCGCGCCCGTCAGCGGCGCAGCCGCGGCAGGGCATCGCTCGCGAGCGCCTCGAGCGCCGGCTCCTCGTCCGCTCCAGCAGGCCAGTAGACGATAAAGTCGTCCATGCCGACGGCCTGGAAGTCGTCCACGAACCTGGTGAAATCGTCGGGGGCGAGGATCGGCTCGGAGATCCCCTGGAACGACAGGTAGGACCGGCGGATCGACGACGGATCTCGACCGATGGCGGCGCAGGCGTCGTCGAGAAGGCGACTCCGCCGACGGGTCGCATCGACGGCCTCGTCATGGGGGAGTCGCCCGCGAGCGTCCCGACCTGCCGCCACGCCATAGGTGTTCCACGCGTCGGCGTGGCGGGCGACGAGCGCGATCGCGCGCGGCCCGAGCGCCCCGACCGTCAGGGGTGGGCGAGGTCGCTGGACCGGGCGCGGGTTCAGGATCGCGTCGTCGATGCGGTAGTGCGTTCCCTCGTGGTGAACCGAGCCGCGCTCCAGGAGCGCGGACACGATCGTGAGGGTCTCCTCCAGCCGGTCCACTCGCTCCCTGGGTTCCCACGTCGGGAGGCCGGTCATCCGGTAGTCGAGCGGGGCGCCGCCCGGACCGATGCCGAGCTCGAGCCGTCCGCCGGACACGTGATCGACCGTCAGCGCCATCCGCGCGAGCAGCGCCGGGCTCCGGAGCGTCACGCTGCTGACCAGCGGGCCGAGTCGCACCCGTGACGTGGAAGCCGCGAGCGCCGCGAGGAGCGTCCAGCCCTCGAACCAGTCCTGGTCCGGCGCGTAGGGGTTCACGAAATGGTCGCCGACCCACAGGGTGTCGAAGCCCATCGCCTCGACCCGCCGAGCCCGCTCGAGGAGCACGGGCCAGGGAGCGTTCTGCAGGACCATGACGCCGAAGGACGGGCTCGTCTTCATGGCACCTTCTCGCGTCTGAGAGCCACGCACCGCGGGATCATAGCGTGCGGCTCCAGGCCCTCGACGAAGATGGAACGATTGGCCACCCGGGGTTCCCTCTAGTGCGAAACCGGCGCATGCTGCCGGCGAGGAGGCTCGGGCCGTGCGGCGAGAGCTGGTCGAGAGGGCGCGCGGGGGCGATCGCGATGCGTTCGCGACCCTCGCAGCCGGGTCGATCGGTCGGCTGTTCACCATCGCCCAGCTCATGCTTCGCGACCGCGATCTCGCCGATGACGCGGTCCAGGAGGCCCTCGTCCTGGCCTGGCGCGACCTGAAGGGGCTTCGCGATCCCGACGGGTTCGACGCCTGGCTGCATCGCGTCCTGGTCCGGTGCGTCTATCGGGAGGCGAACCGCGAACGCCGCCGATCCGCGCTGACGGTCCAGGTTCGGGGGGTCTCCAGCTATCCGGACGCGGCACGCGACGTCGAGGATCGCGACGCGCTCGATCGGGGGTTTCGCCGGCTTCGTCCGGAGCATCGAGCCGTTCTCGTGCTCCGTCACTACCTCGGCTTTTCCGATGACGAGGCGGCCGACGCGCTGGCCGTTCCAGCCGGGACGATCAAGTCGAGGCTCAATCGCGCGACGTCTGCGCTGCGCGCCGAGCTCGACGCCGACGCGCGGAGCGTCGACCGGGTAGCCGTGGAGACCGTCCGATGACCGCAGATCACGACCTCGATCGACAGCTCGGCGCGTGGTTCCACGAGCGAGCGACGTCGAGCGTGCCCGATGGGCTCCTGGAACGAAGCCTGCAGCGCATCGACGCCACCCGCCAGCGCCCCAGCTGGGCCACGCTGCGCCTTGCCCGATGGTGGGGCCGGAACCGGGGTATCACGCTCTTCGCGGCTGCGGCCCTGTTGCTCGTCGGTGGTGCGGCGGCGGTGGGCTCCGGCCTGCTTCGGCTGCCGTCGGTGGTGCCGCCGCAGCCGGCGCCGTCCGTCGCCGTCGTCGCAACGGCATCCCCAGCCGCGCAGACCCCCAGCCCGACGATCTCCCCCTCGCCGGCGCCGACCGCGACGCCGGTCGTCCCGCCCCGGGCGCCGTCGTGGGGCCCGACCGGGAGCATGATCACGCCGCGATCCGGGTTCGCTGCCGTGCTGCTGCCCGATGGCAAGGTGCTGGCTATGGGTGGCATGAATGGCACCAAGGCCCTTGCCTCCGCCGAGCTGTACGACCCCGCGACCGGTACATGGACCGCCACCGGGAGCATGGTCTCGCCAGGCGGCGGCTCGGTCACGCTGCTGCGCGACGGCAGGGTGCTCGTGGCGGGCGGTGTTAGCGGCACGGGCGACCTCCTGGCCTCCGCCGAGCTGTACGACCCAGCCACCGGGACCTGGGCCGCCACCGGGAGCATGCTCACCCCACGCGTCGCCCACACGGCCACATTGCTCTCCGATGGCAGGGTGCTCGTGGCAGGCGGCCAACCCCAAAGGCCCGTTGCGTCCGCCGAGCTGTACGACCCGGCCACGGGGACCTGGACTGCCACGGGGAGCATGGGCACGATTCGCGCCGAGCACTCGGCCACGTTGCTGTCCGATGGCAGGGTGCTCGTCGCGGGCGGCATCTTCGACCCCTCGCCAATGGGCAGCTCGCTGCTCACCTCGGCTGAGCTGTACGACCCGGGCAGCGGGACATGGGCCTACGCGCGGAGCATGGTCTCGCCCGACGGCGGCTACGGCCCGCCATACGGCGGCCCGACGGCGCTGCTGCCCGACGGACGCGTGCTCCTCGGCGGCACTCCACCCCAGCTGTACGACCCGGGCACGCGTTCCTGGACCGCCACCGGGGGCAAGGTTATCGCATGGTTCAACGGTCCCGAAGTGCTCCTGGCCAATGGCGGCGTGCTCGCGCTGGGCGCTGCCAAGCCGGGCGAGTACACCCCAACCAGGACGGCCGCCTACCTGTTCGACCCCGGCGCCGGCTCCTGGACCGCGGCGGGCAGGCTGGCCGTGCATCGCTACGGGTACACGGCCACGCTGCTGCCGGATGGCAAGGTGCTCGTGGCGGGCGGCTCCGACGCGAGTGCTGCGGACCCGAACGTTGCCCTGGCCTCAGCCGAGCTGTTCGACCCCGGCACCTGGAGCCCCAGTCCGATCGCGCCGGCCACCCCGGCGCCGAGCCCGACCCCGTACGCCGCGCAGCCGGACGGCAGCATGTTCGCGTACCTCCAGGGCGGTCGGCTGTGGGTCGCCAACAGGGACGGAACCGGGGCCCATGAGCTGCTCCCGGATCTCGTCGGCAAGCCGGGTTCGCCGGCGTGGTCGCCGGACGGGACTCGCCTGGTCTTCTCGATGACCCCTGACGGCGATCCCAACCCCGTGTCCCGTCTCTACGTGACTGACGCCAGCGGCAGCGCACCCCAGCTGGTGGACACCGGCTGCGTCGCGCCCTGCACGGGCGACAGCGACCCTGCATTCTCGAGCGACGGCACGCGCCTCGTCTTCGTGCGGACGATCACGGACGTTGGGAGCGTTCTCGCGACCGTTGACCTCACAACCGGCCGCGTGGCGGAACTCGCGTCGACGACGGCCCCGGCGGACTACCACCCGCGCTGGTCCCCCGACGGCAGGCAGATCGTCTTCACGCAGGACGTCCCGTACGACATCAACAGGGCGGCGTATATCAACGGGCTGCCGGCGCCGAACTGGCCGCAATCGTCGATCTTCGTCGTCGATGCCGACGGCGGGAACCTCCACCGGGTCGCCCAAAGCGGCTGGTCCGCGGACTGGTCGCCCGATGGGTCGCGGATCGTCTTCCAATCATCGCCCAAGGGGGTCCCCGTCCCCAATCCGGGCTCGGGCACCGGGTACACCGTCAAGGGTCAGATCGCCGGTATCTCCACGGTCCGGCCGGATGGCACCGATCTGCACCGCCTGACCTCGGACCGGAACTCGAACTCGCCGAGCTGGACCGCCGACGGACGGATCTGGTTCGTGCGGATCATCGAGCCCAAGAACCCCACTGCGCCCGCGGTGTTCCAGCTCTGGATCATGGGCGCCGATGGCTCCAACGCCATGCAGGTCAGCGTCGCGCCGCAGCTGCCGCTCTCCGACCCGTACGGCCGGCCGACGCGGCCGTGAGCAGTCCCCGCAGACACGGCCGCGCCGCCCTCGAGGTGACCTGATGGCCGTCGTCAGGCTGCGCGACATCGTGACCGTCGCGGACCGGGCGGACGTCACCCGCCAAGAGGTCATGAGCGGCGGCGACTTCGCGATCACGCTCACCAAGTAGGCGCGTGAATAGGAGGATGGGCATGGGTGCACAAGACGTGGACCGCCGGCTGCTCGCCGGCCTGGCGGTCTTGTTGCTGGCGGCGGGCTGCGCCGGCACCGGGAACCCGACACCGACATCGACGCCCGGGCCGGCGGCCATCGCAACCCCGACGGTCGCCCCCACCGCGACGCCATCACCCACCGTGACATCCGCCCCGACCCGCACCTCTGCGCCCGCCAGCCAGGCAGCCGCGGTTCGCTGCGCCGAGACCCCTGGCGTCACGCCGAGTGCGACAGTTCAGTGGACTTCGCTGGTCGAGGGAGCGGAGCCCACGATCAAGGCTGGCCAGGCGGTGAAGTTCGTCACCACGGGGTTCTCGCCCACGGTGACCGAATGGGGGACGAACGGGCACCCCGCCGACAACCCGTGCATCGACAAGACCATCGGATCGGATGTCGGCCCGATGAGCGTGGTGGTGACCTTCTACCAGCCGGGCGACTACAACATCACCTGCCGCAAGACCCCGCTAAGCATGCACACGGTCGTCCACGTGCAGTAGGCGACCGGACCCAGGCGCGGCCGGGCGTCGTCACCCGCCAGGAGGTCATGAGCGGCGGCGACTTCGCGATCACGCTCACCAAGTAGGCGCGTGAAAGGGAGGAAAGGCATGGGTGTACATGACGTGGGCCGCCGGCTGCTGGCCGGTCTGGCCGGCCTGGTGGTCCTGTTGCTGGCGGCGGGCTGCGCCGGCAACGGGAGCCCGACACCGACATCGACGCCCGGGCCGGCGGCCATCGCGACGACTACCCCGACCACCACGCCCGCCCTCACTCCGAAGCCCGCCCCCACGGCGACGCCCGCCCTGACGCCTACTCCTCAAGCCGCCGTGACGGGCCCGCTGGGCGACGGTCGGCAGATCCAGACCGCCACGCTGCTCACCGACGGCGGCGTCCTCGTCGCGGGGGGCTTCACCTCGGGCGACGGGCCCCTCGCATCGGCCACGCGCTACGACCCGAGGACGGGTGTGTTCAGCCAGACGGGCTCCATGCTGAACGCCCGCGGCAGCCACACGGCGACCCTGCTCCCCGACGGCCGCGTCCTGATCGCCGGGGGGGAGGACCGCGTGGATCACGCCGTCGCCTCGGCCGAGATCTACAACCCGAAGACCGGCACGTTCAGCGCAACCGGCTCGATGGCGACGCCGCGCGCCTGGCACACCGCCACCGAGCTCGCTGACGGCCGCGTCCTGGTCGCCGGCGGCGAGGACGCGCGGACGGACCTCGCTTCGGCCGAGATCTACACCCCGAAGTCCGGCAAGTTCAGCCCGACCGGCTCCATGACCGTGGGGCGCGTCTACCACGCCGCTGCCCTGCTTTCCGACGGCCGTGTCCTGGTGGAGGGTGGCGGCAGCGACTACTCGGGCGGCCAGTTCCTGGCGTCCGCCGAGCTGTACAACCCAAAGACCGGCACGTGGACCGCGACCGGCTCGATGGCGGACCAGCGCAACCTCATGACCGCGACGTTGCTAAGAGACGGCCGGGTCCTCGTGGCCGGAGGGTTCGGCGCCCAGGCACCGCTCGCCTCGGCCGAGATCTACGACCCGAAGACGGGCACGTTCAGCCCGGTCGGTCCGGGAGGCTGACCCCGTTCCAGGATCACCCGAAGTACTGGCAGCGCGGACTCGAGCGGTCGTTCCGGCTCATCCTCGAGGCGCTCGGAGCGTGATCGTCCAGCTGCGCGACATCGTGACCGACGCGGACCGGGCGGACGTCATGACCCTTCGCCGCGGACCCGGCCAGGACCGCTATCTCGGGTCGATGGCCAGCCACTTCGAGGACGCCGTCGCGGACGCCCGCGCCTGCCCGCGGATGTGGTCGGTCCGCGACGGGGACCTGCTGGTCGGGTTCGTCATGATCAGCGACGGGATCCCGCCAGAGCGTCTTGCGGCGGACGACGACCTCGTCGGCCCGTACTACCTGTGGCGGCTGCTCGTCGACGAGCGGTTCCAGGGCCGCGGCTATGGGTCGGCGGCGATCGACGCCGTGGTCGCCTATCTCCGCACCCGGCCCGGCGCCGACCTGCTCTGGACCAGCTGCAAGGCCGGCCCCGGCTCGCCCCAACCGTTCTACCTGCGCTACGGGTTCGTCCTGACGGGAGAGGTCAAGTGGGGCGAGGATCTCCTGCGACTCGACCTCACAGACAGCGCAGGCGACGTCAGCGACAGGTCCCCGTAGGAACCGGGGGACCCTTGGGTCGCCGCCGGCCCGTGCACCCACCCGACGGTGCCGCCCCGCCCGCGCCGGTACCATTGACCTCCCGTGACGACCCTCGCCCCCAACGATTTCACCCATCTCCACGTCCACTCGGAGTTCTCGCTCCTCGACGGGCTCGGCCGGATCGGCGACCTCGTGGACGAGGCGGAGCGGCTCGGGTTCGACTCGCTTGCCCTGACGGACCATGGCGCGCTCTACGGCTCGGTCGCCTTCTACCAGGCCGCGCGCGCGAAGGGGATCAAGCCGATCATCGGCGTGGAGACCTACGTCGCCCGGCGCTCCATGCGGGACAAGGAGGGGAAGGCAGACGCCCAGCCGTTCCACCTGGTCCTCCTGGCGAAGGACATGGTGGGCTACCAGAACCTGTGCCGGCTCGTGACCGACGCGCACCTCGACGGGTACTACTACAAGCCGCGGATCGACCATGAGCACCTGGCGAAGTACAGCGAAGGGCTGATCGGGCTGTCCGCCTGCCTGGGCGGCGAGATCCCGAAGGCGCTCGAGGTCGACGACTGGGAAGCGGCCCGGCGGCTGGCGGGCGAGTACGGCGAGATCCTGGGCAAGGGCAACTTCTTCCTGGAGCTGCAGGACCACGGGATCCCGTTGCAGCGGCGGCTCAACGAGCAGCTGCTCCGCCTCGCGCCGGAGGTCGGGCTGCCGCTCGTCGTCACGAACGACCTCCACTACGTCCACCGCGCCCAGTCCGAGGCCCACGACGTCCTCCTGTGCGTCGGGACCGGCAGCAACATCGACACGCCGGGGCGGCTCCGCTTCGAGTCGGACGCGTTCTACCTGAAGTCGACCGCGGAGATGGCCGCGCTCTTCCCGGACCAGCTCGACGCCATCAGAGCCACCCGCCGGATCGCGGAGATGGTGGACCTCCGGCTGCCGCTGGGCCAGTTGCGCATCCCGCACTTCCCGGTCCCGGCCGGCCAGACACCCGAGAGCTGGCTCCGCAGCGAATGCGAGGCGGGGATGGCCCGGCGCTACGGGACGGTCACGCCGGAGCTGCAGGCGCGCCTGGACTACGAGCTCGGGATCATCGTCTCGATGGGGTATGCGGGCTACTTCCTGATCGTGGCCGACTTCGTCCGGTTCGCCCGGGAGCAGCGCATCCAGACTACCTGCCGGGGAAGCGCGCCGGGCTCCATCGTGACGTACACGCTGGGGATCACGCCCGTGGACCCGATCCACTACGGGCTCCCGTTCGAGCGGTTCCTCAACCCGGACCGGGTGACGATGCCGGACATCGACGTCGACTTCGAGGACGGCCGACGCGAGGAAGTGATCAACTACGTCACCCAGAAGTACGGCGCCGACCACGTCGCCCAGATCATCACGTTCGGCACGATGCTGGCGCGGGCGGCCATCCGCGACGTCGGGCGCGTCCTCGGCCACGGCTACGGGGACGTGGACCGGATCGCGAAGGCGGTCCCGAACCAGCTCGGCATCCGCCTCGACGAGGCGCTCGCGCTGAGCCCGCAGCTCCACGAGATGTACGCGGCTGAGCCCCCGGTTCGCCGGATCATCGATTTCGCGAAGCAGCTGGAGGGCGTGGCCCGGAACGCGTCCACCCACGCTGCTGGCGTCGTCATCAGCCGCGAGCCGCTGACCGAGCTGATGCCGCTCCAGAAGGCCACCAACTCGGACGCCACCATGACCCAGTGCGAGATGCACGGGGTGGAGGCGCTGGGGCTCCTCAAGTTCGACTTCCTGGGCCTCTCGAACCTGACGATC
>Ga0208080_1001414_pt1 | contig 11747 bp, 8 predicted proteins | sample NGESurdeep092012_3_FD_184476 | JGI IMG/M metagenome (GOLD analysis project Ga0208080, IMG submission 184476) | Arctic peat soil microbial communities from Barrow, Alaska - NGEE Surface sample 210-3 deep-092012 (SPAdes) | ecosystem: Environmental > Terrestrial > Soil > Wetlands > Peat ...
GAATCTTGGCCCCACAGGCGGCCATCTCGAGCATCTCCTCGTTGGAGAGCCGGTCGATCTTCCGGGCGTTCGGCACGATCCTCGGGTCGGCGGTGAATACGCCATCGACATCGGTGTAGATCTCACAGACGTCCGCATGCAGTGCGGCGGCGAGTGCGACCGCGGTGGTGTCCGAGCCGCCACGGCCCAGGGTCGTGATGTCCTTGCTGTCCTGGCTGACACCCTGGAAGCCGGCCACGATCGCAATATCCCCGTTGTCGAGCGCACCTCTGATCCGCCCCGGCGTGACGTCGATGATGCGCGCCTTGCCGTGCGAGGAGTCAGTGATGACCCCGGCCTGGGATCCGGTGAAGGAACGTGCGGTGTGGCCGAGGTTGGCGATCGCCATGGCCAGGAGGGCCATCGAGATCCGCTCACCTGCGGTCAGGAGCATGTCCATCTCGCGGCCGGGGGGGAGGGGGCTCACCTGCTTGGCCAGGTCGAGCAGCTCGTCGGTCGTATCGCCCATGGCGGAGACCACGACGCAGACCTCGTGGCCGGCCTTGCGTGTCTCGACGATCCGCCGTGCAACGCGCTTGATGCTCTCGGCATCGTTAACAGAGGACCCGCCGTACTTCTGGACGACCAAGCTCACGTGAGGCTCCCAGCTGAGGCGGACGGGGGAAAGGCCAGTTTACTGATGCTCAGCTGTCCGCGGCGGTGAGGCCGTATGCCGAGATCTCGTCTTCCCTACCTGGCCGGCGGTGGATCACATCGAGACGACGAGCGGGGCCAGCAGAATGTCCGGGAGCTCGCGCTCCACGGACTGCAAACGCCACCGGTCGCTGAACACCGCCAGCAGCACACCGTCGTCGCGGGTGAGCACCTCCACGGCACGCTGCCCGCGCAGTCGCTCTCGACCCTCTTCGTCGGTGCGGCGGGCCAGTGTGTAGTCCAGCCGGTCGAGCGAGATCGGCGAGTGGTACTCGCCCGCCATCCGGTGCACGGCGACCTCGAACTGCATGGGACCGACGGCCGCCAGGACCGGCGCCTGGTCACCACGCAGGTCCGAACGCAGCACCTGCACGACACCCTCATGATCCATCTGTTCGATGCCACGCCGGAACTGCTTGTATCTGCTGGAGTCCTTGGCTCGGGCCACCGCGAAATGCTCGGGCGAGAATGACGGGATCGGCGGGAAGGTGACCGCCCGCTCGGCGAAGAGCGTGTCACCGACGCGCAGCGCGTTGGCGTTGACCAGGCCGACGACGTCGCCGGGGAAGGCGCGGTCGATGCTCGTGCGCTCGCGACCCATGATCTGTTGGGCGTACTTGGTCGCGAAGGGGCGGTTGGTCCCGGAGTGGGTGACCACCATGCCGCGCTCGAAGATGCCGGAGCAGATGCGCACGAAGGCGAGGCGATCACGGTGGGCGACATCCATGCCGGCCTGCACCTTGAAGACGAAAGCGCTGAAGGGAGAGTCGATCTCACGCGCAACACCGTCGGCATCCGGCCGGGCGCCCGGTGCCGGCGCCAGGTCCACCAGGGTGTCGAGCAGGAACCGGACACCGAAGTTGAGGACGGCCGAGCCGAACATCACCGGTGTGCTCGTGGCCGCCAGGAATCCCTCGGGATCGTGACCTGCGCCGGTCGCCACGATGAGATCGCTCTCCTCGACGGCACGTCGCCACGCTTCACCCTCAAAAGCTTCGGCTGACTCGGCGCTGAGGTGTTCTTCGGGGGCCACCGTTGCCCCGCCGTCGGTGCGGGTGAACTTGAGGTACTCCCCCGTCGCCATGTCCAGGACGCCCCGGAAGTCGCCGGCTATGCCTACGGGCCAGTTCAACGGGGCCGGCTGCAACCCGGTCCGCTCGTGGATCTCGTCCATGAGGTCGAGAGCTTCCTTGCCCGGGCGGTCCCACTTGTTGATGACCGTGATGATCGGGATGTTGCGGTGCTTGCAGACCTCGAAGAGCTTCATGGTCTGGGCCTCGAGGCCCTTGGCCGCGTCCACGAGCATCACGGCCGCGTCCACCGCCGACAGCACCCGGTAGGTGTCCTCGGAGAAGTCGGCGTGCCCAGGGGTGTCGACCAGGTTGATGACGGCATCGCGATAGGTGAACTGCAGTGCCGCTGAGGTGATCGAGATCCCGCGTTCACGCTCGATGTCCATCCAGTCGGAGACCGTGCCCCGCCGACCGTCCTTGCCGTGCACCGAACCAGCTCGCATGAGGACCCGGGCGTGCAGTGCCAATGCCTCGGTCAAGGTCGACTTGCCGGCGTCAGGGTGACTGATAACGGCGAAAGACCGTCGCCGACCGGCCTGTCTCAGGGTCTCGGGAACTGCCGTTCGCCCCGTTTTGGGGGCTGCGCTCGTCATACTCATCGGACTCAATGTTACGTGACGAAAGGCGCACGCCTCGCCTGATGACTCCGGGGTCCAGGGCTGCCTCAGGGGTGCAGGGCGTCGAACTCGGCTTCAGCGACCGTGTCGGAGTCAGCGTCGAGCCGGATGTGGCCAAGCACCGCCTGCAGGACCCGCAAGGCACGCGTCGCACTGTCACCCCAGGACGACAGGTAGCTGAACTGCCACCACCACAAGGCCTCGCTGACCCGGCCGCTCTCGTAGTGCTGCAAACCATGCACCAGCGCGGCAGCCACGTCAGCAAGATCGTTGGACAGGGAGCCCTTGGCAACCGCGACACCGACCAGCGGGTCGACGACGTGGACGTAGTCATCCAGGCCCTCGAACAGATTGGCCAGGCCCTGTCGCACCGGGTCCACGTCGGCGTCCGGGCCGGGGTCTGCCTCGAACCGCTCGTCGGGAACCACGTCCGTGATGGCCCCAAGGCGGGCACCCGCGACGAGAACCTGCGAAACCGCGAGCAGCAGAACAGGTATCGCGGTCTCAGGCGAGGAGCCCGAGGCAACCTCGGTGACCGTCGACAGGTAGGCGCGGGCGTCCTGCGCCGACTCTTCACCGAGGTTCAGCAGCTCATCGACCATGACCAGCTCGTCAGACATCGATCAGTCTCCTGCCCTCAAAGGCGCGACCGAGAGTGACCTCGTCGGCGTACTCCAAGTCTCCACCGACCGGCAGCCCGGAGGCCAGGCGTGTGACCTTCAGGTTCATGGGGCGCAGCAGGCGGGCCAGATAGGTGGCCGTCGCCTCACCCTCGAGGTTGGGGTCGGTGGCGATGATGATCTCGCTGACGTCAACATCGGCCAGCCGGGTCAACAGCTCCTTGATCCGCAGGTCGTCCGGGCCGATGCCCTCGATCGGGCTGATCGCTCCACCGAGCACGTGGTAGCGCCCTCGGAACTCGCGGGTCCGTTCGACGGCCACGACGTCCTTGGGCTCTTCGACGACGCAGATACAGGTCAGGTCGCGACGAGGGTCCAGGCAGATACGGCACTGTTCGGCTTCGGCGACGTTGCCGCAGATGCTGCAGAAGCGGACCTTCTCCTTGACCTCCACCAATGCTTTGACGAGCCGATTCACATCGACCGCATCGGCCTGCAGCAGATAGAACGCGATGCGCTGCGCGCTCTTGGGACCGACGCCTGGAAGTCGTCCGAGCTCGTCGATCAGGTCCTGGACCACGCCCTCATACACACCGGTGAGCCTATCCCCTGGCTGTGACCGACATCCCTGGATGCACTGGCAAAGACAGCCGAGCGAGGCGAACGAAACCTGGCGCGGCTACTGGTCGAGCTCGCCAATCACCATGCCGCCCAGGACGCGCTCGATGACGGGCTGACCCATGTCGCCGGCCTCCTCGATGTTCTCGTCATCAGCGCTGACCACGCTGTCGTCGGCGACCGATGACGAGGCGTTCGTCCTCCGCCTGCTCGCCTCCTGGGCCACGGCTGCCCTCGCTCGCTGCCTCGGCGTCGAAGGCCCCTCGGGGGCGGGCGTCGGGGCCGGTATGGCGGGTGCGTTCGACGTGGGCTGTGGCGGTGCGCTGGCCGACTTCTCGGACCGAGCCGAGACGTTCCAGTCGTCATCCGGCTCTGAGTCGGTGGCTACTGCGTCGCTGGGTGCCGCATCAGCCGATACCGGGTCGGTGGGTACGGGGTCGGTGGATGCCGCGTCGGTGGACAGGACGCCCTCGACCTTCGTGTCCACGCCGATGACCTCGATGAGCGCCTGACGGACGACCTCGGCGTGGTTGCGTCCACGCAAGGCTGACAACAGACCGTCGGTCGACAGGCCCAACAGCAGGCGTTCGCCGTTGTAGTCGAGAACTCTCGTGTTCTGCGAGACGAAGCTCCACGTAACCCGTGAGATCGTGGCGACCTTGGTCAGCACGTCGGGCCACGACCGACGGATCGCGTCGGTGTCGATGCCGCCTGGTTCCTGCTGCCGCTCGACCGGCCGAAGACGCTGCGGCGCCGCGACTGCCTCGGTGGCCGCCTCATTGACAGAGTCTGGCCTGCCGACCGGAACAGCAGGCACGTCCGCCGTTCGGGGAGTCGGAGAAGCGGAGCGGCGAGCGCTCGTCGTGGCCACCGCCGGAGACGGTGACGTCGAGGTACCAGTCATCTCGAGGCGACGTTCGAGGCGATCCAGGCGTGCGGCATACCCGCTCTCGCCGGAGGCGCCCGGCAGCAGGAGCCGGGCACAGATCAGCTCTAGCTGCAGTCGTGGTGCCGTCGCTCCGGTCATCTCGGTCAGGCCGGCGTTGACGATGTCCGCCGAGCGCGACAGGGCACCCGACCCAAAGGCCGCAGACTGCTGAAGCATCCGCTCGAGCTGGTCCTCGGGGATGCCACGCAGCACCGACGAGGCGCCCTCGGGGACGGCAGCAACGACGATCAGGTCGCGTAGGCGCTCGAGCAGGTCCTCGACGAAGCGCCGCGGGTCGTGGCCGGTCTCGATCACCTTGTCGACCTGGCGGAACACGGAGGCGCCGTCACCGGCCGCGAACCCATCGATCGTCGCGTCGAGCAGCTCGCCGTCGGTGAACCCGAGCAACGCCGCAGCATTCTCGTAGGTCAGTCCTTCATCGCCGGACCCGGCAATCAGCTGGTCGAGCACCGACAACGAGTCACGGACCGAGCCGCCGCCGGCACGAATGACGAAGGAGAGAACGCCAGGCGCGACAGTGACCTTTTCGGAGGCGCAGATCTCGCCCAGATAGTCGTGCAGCGGCAGAGGAGGGACGAGCCGGAACGGGTAGTGGTGGGTCCGCGACCGAATGGTGCCGATGACCTTGTCCGGCTCGGTCGTGGCGAAGATGAACTTCACGTGCTCAGGCGGCTCCTCGACGATCTTGAGCAAGGCGTTGAAACCCTGCGTCGTGACCATGTGCGCCTCGTCGATGATGTAGACCTTGTAGCGCGACAGCGCCGGCCCGTATGACGCCCGCTCACGCAGGTCGCGCGCGTCCTCGACCCCGCCGTGGCTGGCCGCGTCGATCTCGATGACGTCGATGCTGCCCGAGCCTCCGCGAGCAAGGGCAACGCAGGAGTCGCACACCCCGCACGGGATCGGCGTCGGCCCCTGCTCACAGTTCAGACAGCGGGCCAGGATCCGTGCGCTCGTCGTCTTGCCGCAGCCTCGCGGCCCGCTGAACAGGTAGGCGTGGTTGACCCGTCCGGTCCGCAGCGCCTGCATCAAGGGCTCGGTCACGTGCTCCTGACCGATGACGTCGGCGAAGGACTCGGGCCGGTAGCGGCGATACAGCGCTGTGCTCACGGGCCCAATCTAGTCGGCTCGCCGGACACGCCTGCCAGTTCAGGCTCCGGGCATGCAGGACCCCCCGCGTACCTGGAAGAGCTCACCTGCCCTTGCTGCCTTCCGGCCCTGGGGGAGTTGGGTGAGGTACCACCACGCGAGGGGTCACCACCCACTCTAGACGAGAGGCGTGGATGGTCTGGTATCCAGCGGTGAAGGCCGATTGTGGAGTGCGACGCCCCCTCGGGTAGCCTCCTCGACGGAGGATTCGCATAGTGGCCTAGTGCGCGCGCTTGGAAAGCGCGTTGAGTGAAAGCTCTCAGGGGTTCAAATCCCCTATCCTCCGCCATGCGCACGCCGTGTCCTGTCTATGGACGAAGGAAGCCCCCCGGACCCTCAGGTTCGGGGGCTTCTCCATGTTTGGGAGCGGCTCGTAGGCTCAAGGCATGGCCCGGTACTTCGACGTCCACCCGCAGGACCCGCAGCCGCACCGGATCGCGCAGGTCGTGGCGATGCTCCGGGACGACGCCCTCATCGCCTACCCCACGGACTCCAGCTACGCCCTGGGTTGCCGGCTGGACAACCTGACCGGAGGGGACCGCATCCGCGCGCTGCGATCCCTGGACGACAAGCACCACCTCACGCTCGTCTGCGCGGACTTCGCCCAGCTCGGCCAGCTGGTCCAGCTGGACAACACCGCCTTCCGCGCGATCAAGGGGTCGACGCCCGGCCCCTACACGTTCATCCTGCCTGCGACCAGGGAAGTGCCGCGACGGCTGGCGCACCCTAAGCAGCGGACCGTCGGTGTGCGTATCCCGGACCACCCCGTCGTGCAGGCACTGTTGCGTCAGCTCGGCGAGCCACTGGTGTCGAGCACCCTGCTGCTCCCTGACGACGAAGAGCCGATGACGGACGGCTGGCAGATCAAGGAGGACCTCGATCTTTTGATCGATGCCGTGATCGATGCCGGCGCCTGCGGCAAGGAGCTCACGACGGTCGTGGACTGGTCCGAGGGGTACCCGGAGGTCGTGCGGGTGGGGATGGGAGATCCGGCGCGCTTCCGATAGGCCGTGAACCGTGCGCCCGTTCATCTGGACCCGGGTTCAGCCCGCCGCGGCAGCCGGCGGATCGATGACGACAATGCGACCGCTGTACATACCCATGCTGCAGCTGTAGTTGTAGGTGCCCGCCGCCAACTTGGGCAGCTCGATGACGTTGCGGCCCTCGGCCAGCACCCCGTGAACTCCAAGGTCCTGCGACGTCAGGCTCGCTGCGCAGGAGAACGGCGCGGTGGACGTGATCACCCAGTGGGTGGGCCGTCCGGCGTAGACGATGGCGTCGGCGGGGGCATAGCCGGTGGCGCTCTGCTTCGTGTTGACGGTCTGGTCGGCGGAGGTGAGCGTCACGTTGGAGCTGACCGCCTGCGGGGTGCTGGCTCCGACGCTGAGGCTCACACTGCCGAAGTCGACGCCTGCCAGGCGCAGCGCCGAGGTCGCGTTGATGACGGCAAAGCCGATGACGACGACGCCGAGGGCCCGCAGCATGGCGATCTTGCGCGCGCCCTTGAACAGTGTCGGTGCGCCGGCAAGGGCGAGAAGAGCTGGCGCCGTACCGATCGCGAAGGTGGCCATGATGGCTCCGGCGGCCCTCGGCGATCCGGTGGAGAACGCGTAGAGCTGCACGGCCTGGGTGAAGCCGCACGGCAGGAAGAAGGTCGCGGCGCCGGCGACCACCACTCCCGCGGTCCTTCGGGCAGGGACGTCACCGGTGAGCCCCAGCCGATCGCCAACCGCGGCGGGAATCGTCGGCGACCATCCGGCGATGCGCGGTGACAGCTCGGTGAGCCGCACACCGACCAGCAGCATGGTGACGGCGACGGCCACCATCAAGGCCACGACGACCGACTGCGGCATCGCTGCCCTTCCCCCGAGCGCACCCAAGACGACGCCGAGCAGACCGAAACCGCCGATACGACCCGCCTGAAACACGAGGTTGGTCCGCCATGCCGAGGTCCGAGCCGATCCGCCCTTCGCAGTGGCGCGCCCGGCAGCGCTGGCCGAGATGGCCAGGATGATGCCACCGACCATCGCCATGCACGTCGACATCCCGGCGGCCAGGCCCAGCGCCAGGACAAGCAGAAGCCCGCCCGTGCTGAGGTCGCCGATCCGTCCGGCGATGTCGCCGGCGCCGACCACCCAGACGAGAGCTGCCACGAAGACTGCGGCCACCCCAGCGCTGCGCCATACCTGGGCGTCGCGGTTGAGCCACGGCGATCCCCCGAGCCGGTAGCCAAGCTTGATGATGGCCGCCTCGATCGACGCACGGCTGGCCTGGTCGGTCGTGATGAGGCTCGCCGTGCCCTTGCGGGTGGAGGCGCTCGCCGAGACGACACCGGGCAACGCTGTCAGCGCCTTGGCGATACGCCGCTCACATGCTGTACAGGTCATTCCCGCAACCGAGAGGGTGATGAGCTCTTTCGGGCGGCGGCTCGCGGCCTCGGCGCTCACGCCCTTGGTGACTGTCATGGCGCTGTCTTCGCCTTAGGTCGCTCGTGTGGCTGTCATAGCCCGAACAGCTCCCAGGCTGCCCGGCTGAGGTCGCCGCTCTCGTCGTGCCGGAGCGCAGACTTGGGTGCGTGCAGGATCCCACCCACCAGCCGGTGGCTCATCTGGTCGATGAGTGCTCGCTCCTGCTCGGACAGGTTCGGAAGGCGCCGGTACAGCCATTCCAGCTCGCCGAGTCGACGGCCATCTGCTGCTTCTGACATCGCCTGTATGGCGGGAGTGGAGTCGCGCGCCAACAGCCACTGGCAGTACTCCCGGCCGGAGCCGGACACGAGCTGCTCAAGCCGTCCGCGAAGTCCACCCGACAGCTCGGTCTGCGGTCCCCAGGCGAGGTCGTCGATGGAGATGAAGCGGTCGCCGAGAAGGGATTGCAGGGATTCGGGGACGGCCGGCGGTGATGACAGATCCACGACGGTGGCGCCGCTGTCGACCAGGCGTTGGGCGTCAAGCGCCCGGACCTGCCACGGGCCGGACAGTGCGACAACCACGCCGCCGACAGACGGCAGGGTGCCGTCGACGTCACCAGCGATCGACAGTCCGCCGACGTCGTGCGCCAGGCAGACGGCCCGTTCGGCGGTCCTGCTCGTGACGGTGACCTGCGCCTCGCGCCGGACTGCCGCCTGGGCGGTCAGCCGCCCCATGCTGCCGGCCCCGACAATGAGGATGGCCTGATCCTTGAGGGCGCCGGCCCGCTGCTCGATCTCGTTCAGTGCGGCATCGCCGAGCGACCGCTTCGCCCCGCCGAACCATTCGTGCGCGCGGCGTCCAGCGGTCAACGCAACCTGGAAGAGACGGTCCAGCACCGGGTTCAAGGCCCGCTCAGCGTGACGCAGGGCGAAGGTCTCGCGGACCTGGTGGAGTATCTGGTCCTCTCCCAGGACCGCGCTTTGAAGGCCGCAGGCGACGCTGATGAGGTGGCGGGCCGCGGCGGCGTCCTCCAGCCGCTTGCCCCCCAGCGGAAGCTCCGGGAGCTCCCCGTTGCCGAATGCGTCTACTGCGACGTACATCTCGACGCGGTGGCAGGTGTGCACGATGATCACCGCGTCATTGGCCTGCAGCGCATGGCACTTGGCGGCGAACGCCTCACGGGCAACGCTGGGGACGCCCCGTGCGTGGGCGATGAGCGCCACCACGGTGGCCGGCGGCGCCTTGTCCGTCGGGTGCGACAGGGCAACGGAGCTGTCAGACATCACATCTGCGGTGGGGCAGACGACAGCGGCGGTGAACGACGACACGGTGATCACGAACTATCCCTTTCAGAGGCAATCTCGGCCAGCTCGGTCTCATGACCGCTCATCAGCGCGACCAGCAGCTGGTCGATGGCCTGGGTCGCTGTGACAAGCAGGTTGGTGGACTCGGTGGTGTCCAACCCGCGCCGTCGAGCCACCTGGGCGAGCTCACCCAGGAAGAGCATGCGGAAGCGAAGGAAAGCCTCGACGGTCTCGCGGATCTCGCCCAATCCTCGGGCTGCGAGCCGGCCGTACTCGGTGGCCGCGCCCTCGGCCTTCTGGATGGCCGCCCGTCGTTCCTCCTGCGTCGACGCGTCAATGAACACGAGCAACGACCCCGCGATCCGGCGGCCGTGGTCGCGAAGGGGCTCCAGCTCGTCCTCACCGAGACCGTCCAGCCAGCTCACCCCGCGGCAGGCCTGTGCCAGATGCCGTCGGAAGACCCCCATCATGTGCTCGGGTGTCTCGCCAAGGTGCTCCAGCGTGGGCCGCTGCCGTCGGGCAGCGGGCAGCAGGCCCAGGATCATCGAGCGGGCGAACCGGCGGTGACCGCCGGGAGTCGTGAACGCCTGGACGTCGCCTGCTGCGCTCCAGCGACGCAGCGTGGCCGGCGATACACCGATCAGCGCGCACGCATCCTGGACGGTCAGCCACTCCTCGACGACCGCCGTCTCTTGTGTCCGCGAAAAGGTCATGACGTCGGCTTCGCCGCGATGGCTAGTGGCTGAGCGCCCAGCTGCAGGACAGGGTCCTTGTGACACGTTGCGCAGTAGACCGGCAGGTGACAGAGGGCGCACGCCTGAGTACCGCCGGCTGCCGTGATGGCGCTTGCGTGCTTGTAGAGCATCGTGTCGTGGTTGACATTGATGGCCCCGCTCTTGTGACAGTTCTCGCAGTACGTGCGCGCGTGACAGGCAGCGCATGTCGTCCCCGCCGGGTCGACACTCTTGGTCAGGTTCTTGTGGTTGAACACGTAGAGCTTGTCCTTGTGGGTTGCCGGCCTGACCCCGAGGGGGAACTCGGCGAGCTGAGATGCCAGAGACGTGGTAGCAGGTTTGTCCACCAGAGAAGAGCTGGTAGCACCCGTGCCTATCTGGGGGAACGTATGGCAGGTGGAGCACTCGGACGGGATCTTCTGGTTCGTGATCTTCCCCTTGACCACGAGGTAGTGGGCACCGTCGTGGCAGCGGAAGCAGCCTGGAGCGGACTGGTGGCCAAGGTTGTCCGGGTAGGTCTTCGCCTGGACCTTCATGGCTGGGGTCGCAATGAGTCGGTAGATCCGCTTCAGCTCGTCGATCGACGAGTTGATCTGCTTGTCATGGCTCTTGAGGACCAGCGGGTACTTCGCCGCATACGTCGCGCGGAGGCCGGCGAACGCCTCGTCCGCAAGGTCGAGAGACTGGTAGGTGCCGTTCAGCAGGGCCACGCTGTCGCGTTTGATAAAGGGCAGGTCCGCGCTGATCTTGCCGGCGGCCATGGCCTCGTCAACTGCTTGGTCCGGACTAGCCACCGCATGCCCGATGCGGTTGTGGCAGTCGATGCAGTCCATGAGCCGGGTCGTCTGGCTCGCCTTCAGCCGGGCGATGTCGGGCAGGACGTCCGTCGAGACGCCGACCTGAGTCCCTGCGATGTACTGCTTCATCGTCCCGTCCGCGTCTTTGAACTCCACGAGGTCGATCTTCTGCGCACGGACATCGCCCGAGGTGTAGGTCACCGTCTGGGCGACGTGCCAGTGGACGCCACGCGCGCCACTTGCCTCGCCCAGGCCACCAGGGCGAAGCAGGACCGCGACCGACTCACGAGTGTTGGCCTCATCCAGGCGGTACCGGGGCCGGAGTACCAGCTTCACCGGGCCACCGTTTGCTGTGATCTCCTCGAGCGAGTGGCACTTGAGACAGGTGTCCCGCACGGAAGGCAGGTCGGCGTGGTCGGGGGGTGGGATGGGCGTCGGGAACTGGCCGGTGAGGACGCCGACGAGCTGTTTGGTGCCGTTGAGCTTCGCCTTGATGAAGCCGGCAGCGCCTGGCTCGACGTGGCACTCAGCGCAGGCGACCTCCTTGTGGGGCGACATGGCGTACGCCTTCAGCTCCGGGTCCATGGTGTGGCACATGCCACAGAAGCTGGAGGTCTCGGAGTAGTGGATGGCCGTGACCCCGCCGACTGCGGCAACGGCACCGAACCCTGCGAAGAGAACAAAGAGGACGAACACGCCACGACGGCTTCGCCACCGCGGGTGCGGGATCTTGCCCAGCGTCCGGCTCACGGGAGCGAAGAACGCACGAGTGCGCCGGAACC
>Ga0208080_1001415_pt1 | contig 11735 bp, 6 predicted proteins | sample NGESurdeep092012_3_FD_184476 | JGI IMG/M metagenome (GOLD analysis project Ga0208080, IMG submission 184476) | Arctic peat soil microbial communities from Barrow, Alaska - NGEE Surface sample 210-3 deep-092012 (SPAdes) | ecosystem: Environmental > Terrestrial > Soil > Wetlands > Peat ...
TAAGCCCTAGTCGGACAGTCGGACTGTATGACAGTCGGACAGGACTGCTAGCCGACTCTAAAAAGTTCGAGACTCCTCGCGTAGCGCTCACCCATCACTCGCCGGAGCGGAGCGTTTGCGGTGGAGTCGAGCTCCGGGTCGATGGCCAGAAGCTTGTTCGCCGCTTCCCGCGCCTGCTCGTTGAGCAACTCGTCGCGCAGCGGATCGGCGACGCGAAATGTCGGCACGCCGCTCTGCCGTTCCCCAAACAGATCACCCATTCCGCGCAACTGCAGATCGGCGCGCGCGATCTCGAATCCATCATCGCTGCCGACGAAGACGTCGAGACGCTGCTTTGAGTCGGGGCTCACGTCGCCGAGGAGAATGCAGTAGGACGCCTCCGCGCCGCGGCCGACCCGTCCGCGAAGCTGGTGCAGCTGCGAAAGACCAAATCGTTCGGGATGCTCGATCAGCATCACCGTCGCGTTGGCGACGTCGATGCCGACTTCGATCACCGTCGTCGCGACGAGGACGTCGATATCGCCGTCGCGAAAGCGGCGCATGATCGCGTCCTTCTCATCCGCGGGCAAACGGCCGTGCAACAGCGCCACACGGCGGTCCTTGAACGCACCAGCGGCGAGTACTTCGAACATCGTCGTCGCCGCCTTGAGATCGGTCTTCTCCGATTCCTCGATCACCGGATAGACGACGTACGCCTGCCGCCCCTGCCCCAGCTCGCGATTCACGAACTCGAGGACCTTCGTCCGCGCCACTTCCGGGCGCATCGCCGTCGTGATCGGCTGCCGACCGGGCGGTCGCTCGTCGAGAACGGAGAGATCGAGATCGCCGTACAGCGTCAGGGCAAGCGATCGCGGGATCGGCGTCGCGGTCATGAGCAGCACGTCGGGCGACTCACCCTTCGCGGCGAGCGCCTTTCGCTGTTCGACGCCGAACCGATGCTGCTCGTCGACGACGACGAGTCCGAGATTGGAGAACTCGGTCGCCTGCTGCACGAGCGCATGCGTGCCGACGACGAGCGAAGGCGTCGGCTCGGCGATGCGCGACGCGATCTCCCGTCGTGCCTTCGCCTTGAGACTTCCCGTCATCAGTATCGGTTCGATTCCAACCGGCGCGAGCATTCGGCTCATCGATCCGAAATGCTGCTCCGCGAGCAGCTCGGTCGGCGCCATGATTGCCGCCTGATAGCCATTCTCCATTGCGAGCAGCGCCGCGAAGAGCGCGACCACGGTCTTTCCACTTCCGACGTCGCCCTGCAGCAACCGCTGCATGCGCCGCTCGCTGCACATGTCGGCGAAGATCTCGCGCAGCACGCGCATCTGCGCGCTCGTGAGCGTGAACGGGAGGTTCTCTCGCAGCCGAGTGGTGAGCTCGCGCTTGTTCTCGAAATGGATGCCGCGGCGCGTCTCGCGCGACAGTGCCTTCGCCCGCAGCTGGAGAAGCTGCACGAAGAGCAGCTCCTCGAAGGCGAGCCGCGCGCGACCTTCGAGCGCTTCGGCGAGCGACGTCGGGCGGTGCACCATGCGCATCGCGTCGCCGATCGACGGAACGGCGGCGAGCTCGAGCACATCGCGCGGCAGATACTCGGTGACCAACGGCAGCAGCTCGTCGAGATGCGCATCGATGATCCCGCGGATGACCTTGAACGAAAGTCCCTCGGTCGCGGGATAGACGGAGAGCACTCGGCCCTGCGCCATGCCGCTGTCGTCCTTCCCGAGATTGACGAACTCGCGCGGCTGGAGCTGGCGCCCGTGAAAGAACCGTACGCTTCCACTCACCAGCAGCACGTCATCCTTGTCGATCGTACGATCGAGATACGGTTGGCCCGGCCACGAGACCTCGATCATTCCCGTGTCGTCCCTGAGCACCGCCTGGAAGATTCGCAGCCCCTTTCGCGTGGGGAGCACGCCCTTCGACACCACGGTGCCGATCACGGTGCCCTGCATCCCTGTCTCGAGCGACGCGATCGGCGAGATGGTGCTCGCGTCCTCGTAGCGATGCGGAATGTGATAGAGCAGATCGCCGGCCGTGACGACGCCGAGCCGTTTCAGCGCCTCGGCGCGCGCAGGCCCTACGCCCTTCAGATACATGACGGGCGTGTCGAGCTGCAGTCGCTGTGGCCGAGGGGCGTCGCGTTTACTCACTCGTCGCCCAGGAGCTCCCGCGCGAACTCCGTCGCGTCGAACACGACGAGATCGTCGCTCTGCTCGCCGGTGCCGAGGAACTTCACGGGCACATCAATGGCCTCGTGCACGGCGACGACGACGCCGCCGCGCGCCGACCCATCGAGCTTGGTGACGACGAGTCCCGAGACGGGAACGGCCGACGCAAAGGTCCTGGCCTGCTGCACCGCGTTCTGACCGATGGTCGCGTCGAGCACGAGCAGCGTCTCGTGCGGAGCGCTTGGCAGACGCTTGGTGATCACGCGTGCGACTTTCTTGAGCTCCGTCATGAGCCCCTCGCTCGTGTGCAGCCGGCCCGCCGTATCGATGATCAGGACGTCGGCGCCGCGCGCGACGCTCGCGTCGATGGCATCAAAGGCGACGGCGGCCGGATCGGCGCCGGGCTTGGCGGAGATGAAGTCCGCGCCCGTGCGCTCCGCCCAGAGGCGAAGCTGGTCGATCGCGCCGGCGCGGAAGGTGTCGCCCGCCGCAACGACGACCTTCTTGCCCTGATTGCGCAGCCGGGCGGACAGCTTGCCGATGAAAGTGGTCTTCCCCGCCCCATTCACACCGACGATGAGGATGACCGTCGGAGCCTCTCTTGCCAGAGTCAGCGCTGGCTCGCTGTTGCCGGCACGGAGCGCAGCGCCGATGCCTTCCTCGAGCGCCTGGAGAAATTGCGCCTGGGTCTTCACCAGACCGCGCTGGGCACGGTGCTCAACCTCGGCGACAAGCTTGAGGGTGGTCGGAACGCCAAAGTCGGCTTCGAGGAGGAGCTGCTCCAATTGCTCCAGCGAGCCCGCCGACACGCCGCCGCGCGCCAGTACGGCAACGTCGGCAAGGGCGACATCCTTGATCTTCTGCCACAGCGACCGCTTGGGGAGATCAGTCGATTTCCGGAGAATCCGCATGCCGAAAGTTAGCGAATGAGAGGGCGCGGTTGTCCGCCTACGCCATCTCTTCTCCGAACACTTCAGCGAAGAACCGCTCGACGTCGAGCACGAATGCGGGCACACCCTCGTTCGGCTGCCAGATGAACTGCTCGACGCTGATCTCCGGGCGTACATCCCCGGGTCGCCACCGTTCAAACAATCGGGCATCCGGATCGACGATCCAATACTCCTGCGCGTACTGCTGGTACTTCGGGCGCTTGCGGACACGGTCGTGGCGGCCACTCGACGGCGAGACAACCTCGATGGCCAGCATGAGCTCCCCAACCGGAAACCCTTCGATGCGTAGCCGCTTGGACTCCGTTCTCGAAACGACGAACAAATCCGGCTGCGTGACGAACTCCGGTTCGAGTTCGACGTCGGCCGGAGAGAAGTAGACTTCACCGATCCGTTCGGAGTGGAGGTATGCATGCAGCACGAGGAAGAGTGCTGCCACCGATCGCTGATGCGGAGCACCCGGTGACGGCGTCACGAGCAGTTCGCCGTCCACGAGCTCGTACCGAGGCGTGTAGAGCGGGTTGTCCGCGATGAGCTGACGCACCTCGCGCGCAGTCCACCGGTGGCGGTCCATGGCAGGCATGGCCATAATGTGCTCGGCAGCGAGAGTTTGGCGCAAGGATTCACGACCCACGTTGACGCCGTGCCGCCTGCAGAGCATCATCGAATTCGTGCAGGAAGTGCCAGTGTCGCATCAACGCTGCTGGCGCACGGCCCGTAGGTTCCTTTGGCAATTTCCCGCCCCGGAGAACACGCCTTCCCCGCATCGCCCCACTAAGAGGAGACAGGATGTTCGATACTCGTCGCTCCATTCGTCACGTTGCGATTCTCGTTGCCGCGAGCGCAGCCCTGGCGTCGCCGCTGCGCGCCCAACAGGCGAACGACCCGGAGTACACGGCGAAGATCAAGGAATACCTCCAGGATCCGCGTATCAGTACCGAACTGGTGGACCATCTTCCCGCTTCTGCCACCGTCCCCACGCCGCTCAAGTTCCTCGGCAAGATCGTCGGTACGCCGGGCGAGCTGACGTATGCGAAGGACATCCATCGCTACTTCGACGCGCTGGCGAAGGCCTCGCCGCGCGTGAAGGTCTGGCGCATGGGCAAGAGCGAGGAGGGCCGAGAGATGATCGTGCTCGCCGTGGCGGATGAGGCGACGATCAAGGATCTCGACAAGTACAAGGGGATGCTCAAGCAGCTCACCGATCCGCGGAAGACGACTGAGGAGCAGGCCCGCGCCGTGATCAAGACGGCGAAGCCGATTTACTGGATTACCTCCGGAATTCATTCCCCGGAAACTGGCGGCCCCGAGATGCTGATGGAGCTCGCGTACCGTCTCGCCGTGGAAGAGACCCCGTTCGTACAGGACATCCGGAACAACGTCATCACCTTCATCACGCCGGTGCTCGAGGTCGATGGCCGCGAGAAGGTCGTGGACACGTACTACTTCAACAAGAAGCGCGCACAGGGCGAAGCGCGCCTCCCCGTGATGTACTGGGGCAAGTACGTGCAGCATGACAACAACCGCGACGGGATGGGTCAGTTCCTCTCCCTCACGAAGGAGACGACGAAGACCTTCCTCGAGTGGACGCCGACGGTGCTGCACGACCTGCACGAGGCGCAGTCGTATCTGTACGTGAGCACGGGCACGGGCCCGTACAACGAGCAGCTCGATCCCATCACGATCAACGAGTGGTGGGTCATGGCGCAGAACGACGTGATGGAGATGGCGAAGCGTGGCGTGCCCGGCGTCTTCACCTACGGGTTCTACGACGGGTGGGTGCCGAACTACATGTTCTTCGTCGCCCACGCGCACAACTCGGTCGGACGCTTCTACGAGGTCCAGAGCTACGGCCCGGACAACAACGCGAACCTGACGCTGCCGGCGACGACGACGAGCCGCGAGTGGTTCCGTCCGAATCCCCCGCTGCCATCCATCAAGTGGGGTCCGCGCAACAACACCAACATCCAGGAATCCGCGCTGCTCATTTCGCTGAAGCAGATGGCGGACAACAAGGAGATGTTCCTGGAGAACTACTGGCTCAAGAACAAGCGGTCGGTGGACAAGGGAAAGAACGGACCGACGTTCGCGTGGGTGATTCCGGCGGGACAGACGCGCAAGGCGAATGCTGCCGACGCGATCAACGATCTCCGCACGCAGGGCCTCGAGATCCACACGGCCACCAACGCGTTCAAGGCCGGGAACGTGGACGTGAAGCCAGGCGACTACATCGTGCGCGCCGATCAGCCGTATCGAACACTGGCCGACATGTACTTCTCGCTCCAGAACTATCCCATCGCCAACCCCGCGCCGTACGACGACACGGGTTGGACCTTCGCACTCATGCGCAACCTCGTCATCACGCCCATCACCGACAAGTCGATCCTCGGCCAGCCGATGACGATGGTGACAAGCAGCGTGAAGGCCGCGGGCGGCGTCCAGGGCGCGGGACCGGTCATCATCGTGGACAACGCGGCCGACAACAACCTGATGACGTTCCGCTTCAAGAACGCCGCGGTGAAGATGCAGGCCGCGGAAGAGGACTTCGACGCGGCGGGCCACCATTTCCGCGCGGGTGCATTCATCATCGCCGCCGGCGATCGCGCGAAGCTCGCGTCGCAGCTCGAGAATCTCGGTCTCTCCGCGTGGGCCGTTGCATCGGCGCCCGCGGTCAAGTCGCACGATCTGGACATTCCGCGCATCGGCTACGTGCACAGCTGGTCGCGCACGCAGGACGAAGGGTGGGTTCGCGCAGCCTTTGATACGTACGGCGTGCCTTACACCTACTTCGCCGATCAGAAGCTGAGGGACGGCAATCTCCGCGCGAAGTACGACGTCATCATCTTCCCGCACGTTGGCGGTACGGCGCAGAGCCAGGTGGCTGGCACGCCCAAGACGGGATCGCTTCCCCTTCCGTACAAGAAGACGGACGCGACGCCGAATCTGGGCTACATGGACCAGAGCGATGACATTCGCGGCGGCATGGGAATCGAGGGGCTGATGAACCTCTACAAGTTCGTCGAGGAGGGCGGCACGCTGATTACCGAAGGCTCCACGTCGACCATCTTCCCTGAATACAACCTCTTACCCGGCGTCACGATCGAGACGCCTACCGAGCTGTTCGCGCGAGGCACGATCCTGCGCGGCATCATCTCGGACAAGAAGAGCCCACTCGTCTATGGTTACGAAGGCACGCAATTGCCGGTGTACTTCAACCAGGCGCCGGTGATCAACGCCGGCGGCGCCGGCAACGCGTTCGCGCTGGGCGGTGGCGGCGGTCGCGGAGCGCCCGGGTTGAGCCAGAACGTGACGCCGAACGCCACGCCGCTTCAGTTGTCACCATGGGATTCGGCGGCGGCGGCGATCGCGGCGCAGCAGAAGCCCGCTGCCGGTGGCCGAGGCGGCCGCGGTGGTGGCGGTGGGTTCGGCGGCGGTGCGGGCGCAGACGTCGTACGTCCGCGCGTCGTCATGCAGTTCCCCGCGAGCCCGAACGACATGCTGCTCTCCGGCACGTTGGCCGGCGGCCAGTCGATCGCCAACAAGGCGCAGCTCGTCGATGCGGCCATCGGTAAGGGACATGTCGTCATGTTCGGTATCCGTCCCTTCTGGCGCTGGCAGACGCAGGGTACATACATGCTCGGCTTCAACGCCATCATGAACTGGAACGATCTGGACGCGGGGAAGACTGTTCCGGCGGCGCCGGGAAGACCGGTGAGCACGCCGTAGTCTTGCGCGGTCAGATGTGAAGCGAGGACGGCCTTCCACGGCCGTCCTCGCTTGTTTCAGGCTTTCCGAGATGCCACTCCGGGAGTGGGCTAACGCTTCACAAGTAGGCGAACAACCAGCACATCCGATCCGCGCAATGCGTTTCGGGGAATGTTCATCGTGGTCGTCGCGAACGAGCGCGCGTTACCGAGCCGAACTCCGACCGATCCCACCGACGGGAGCGCGTAGACGACGACTTCGAAGTCGCTATGGTTGGTGACGACAAGGGGGTAACTCACCAGCGGTGAGTGGGCGGTACGAGAGAACGAGGCACACCCAACGCTGGCCATCGCGCCCACCACCATGACCAACTTTCCGACGCGACGCCGATTCACAGCACGCATTTCAGATCCTTACCCGGGCCTTGCCCCGGATGCTTCCACTGTTGCTTCGTCACTCGTCCGACTGGCGGCCGGTCCGGTGAAAAGGTCCACTTATTTCTTGTGTGCCCGGTTTATCGCGCGGACCGTCCAGATCACGACTGTCACACAGCCCGTTGATTCAGACGTTTGGAACTGCGCCGGCGCGCTCGATGGATTATAGACCTCGATCGCCCGCACCTCGTTCGCCTGGATATAATCGTCGATGTCGCCGGGCGAGAGCTCCTTGAATGGCGACCGGTCGACGATGTAGGTCACACAGCCCATGTTTGGATCGCGAGCCGACTGAATCACATTGTTTCCGTTCGACGTTGGAGAAACCTTGAGCCCCGGCACCGTGCGAATCACGTCGCTGAAGTGCGGAGCCTCGTTCCGAATCTTGTCTCCGTCGAGGAAGCTGCCGATCCCGGTCCTCTTCCGGCCGGTGTATCCGAGATCGGTAAGGGCGTTCTCGCGTGCCGCCTCGATGCGCACCGGGGCGAGCTCGTAATCGTTCATGGTCACGGTCACCGACGCTCGAGCGGCGGTGGTCAGCTCGACCGATTTTTCCGTCGGCCCATAGCCCAGCTTTCGCACCTCCACCGACTGCGTCCCGGAGGGTAGGCTGCCGAGGACAAAATCGCCGCCCGGGCCGGTGAGGGTGGCAGCCATCGCACCCTCGACCCCCACGCGCGCTCCGGCGATCGGTTGGCCCGCCTTGTTCATGACTTTGCCGGCCAGGCGCGCGCTTCCTATATAAAGCTGCTTGGTGCGGCCGCCGGTATCGGCAACCGTCGCGGCAACCTGGGTGGCCGCGACGGAGAGGCTGCGGAGGCCAAGTGTTCCGTGGTCGATCCGTACGTCGACCTGTCCGGAGCTCACCCCGTTCCGGAAGACCTGGAGCTTTCCATTAAACGGTGTCGGGAGCCCGCAGATCTTGTAGCCGCCGCCAGAGTCCACCGCCGACTCGCGGATCGCCTGCCGAGTTTTCAGTCCCAGCGGGTTGGGCTCGTCGTAGAGCAGCTGGACCTTGGCGCCGACGGCCGATTGGTGGGTGTCCGGATCGCTGACCTGCCCGACGAACGCACCTGGTCCGCGCCCCGCGAGCATCGCCGCCGGACAAATCATCGAGACGATGCGACTGCCCGACGGCAATGCCAGGTCGACTGTCACGACCTCACCCGGCCTGACTGGCATCGACGGTGTCGTCACGGTCATCCCGATGGTGTCGAGCAGCGGATGCGACAGGGCAAGCCGGTAGCTGCCCGGAGGAATGCTGTCGATGACATAGCGTCCATCGGGACCGGTCAGGCCGATGCGGGCCACGCCTGGGATCAGGATGACGGCGCCCGCCAGCGGCGCGTTATGCACGCTGTCCATCACCGTGCCGCGGATGGTTCCGACGCCTGTGGGCGAGACTGGCGGCGTCTGCGCGCCAACGGCCGGCGCCAAAACGATAAGCGCGGCAAGAGTTGCCAGCACGAGCCGTCGGGAAGTCGCAACGGTCGGTGAAATCACGGATTTATCAGGGTCGAGTGTGACAAAGGGAGGAGCCCATCGAATCATGACTGGCGGTACGCCATCCCACCAGTAAACCAAACGCTGAATGTCCGGATTCTGTCCATGACGTGACACTGGGACGGGTTCCCACAGTTAGAGAAGTACACCCTCAGATCCAATCGACCTGCCACTTCTTGACGTGCCTCGGTACACGGCGTACCGTCCCACCGCTTGTCTACCCTGTTTTTGCCCGACCTCAGTGCAATGCGGCCGCGCGCGGCGTGCCATCCGTTAGCCCACCCACCAGGACAAAACCGCGCGACCTTTACTCTGGAGGAATTCCGTTATGGGATCAAGTAGGAATCTGCTGCTCGTTTGTGGAGCGGCTCTGCTCTGCCTCGTCACGTCCAGCACCGCGCTCAAAGCGCAAGGGACGATCACCGGTAAGGTGACCGGCCAAGTCTCCGGCCAGCCGGTCGCCGGCGCCCACGTTCTCGTGCTTGGCTCGTCGGAGAACGCCATCGCCAACGAAGCCGGCGTCTACACATTGCGAAATGTTCGCGCCGGCAACGCCCACATCCAGGTCCTCAACGTCGGATTCAAAACGGCCAATAAGACGGTCACGGTCACCAACGGGCAAACGACACAGGCAGACTTCCAGTTGGCGGTTTCGATCGTGCAGCTCGCCGACATCGTGATCTCGAATACGGGTCAGGTGGCTCGGCGCATCGAGATGGGGAACGTGGTATCGACCCTCGGCAACGTCGCCGAGAACGTAGAGACGAAGCCGATCCAGAACATTGCGGATCTGATCGTCGCCAAGACGCCGGGCGTGATTGTCATTCCGAGCACCGTGCTCGGTGGCGCGCCGACGATTCGTATCCGTGGCATCTCGTCGCTGTCGTTGAGCAATGCCCCGATCTGGGTCGTCGACGGTGTCCGGTACAACATCCAGTCGAATGGAACCTCGTCGGGTCAGACGCCGCTTTCGCTGCTCAACAACATCAATCCGGAAGAGATCGAGGACATCGAGATCGTGAAGGGGCCGTCGGCGGCGACGCTCTACGGCACCAACGCCGCCAATGGCGTAATCGTCGTCACCACCAAGAAGGGCCACGCCGGCACCACGCGGTGGAACTTCACCGCTGAGTCGCGCACGATCGACGACCGCAATAATTACCCCAACCAGGCCGCCCTCTGGGGCCACTCACCTGCCGCGCCAACGCTCAACAAGCGCTGCCAGCTCGGCACGATGAATACCTCGGTGTTTACGAGCACCCTGCCGGCCGCTTCGCAGTGCATCGCGGACAGCCTGACCTACTACAACCCGCTCGCCGATCCGTCCAATACCGTCATCCATCTTGGTCGCGGCTCTTTGTATGGCGTGAACGTCAGCGGCGGCAACGACGCGGTTCGGTTCTTCGTCAGCGGCGATCTCGACAATGAGTTCGGTCCGATTCAGATGGCTGCCCCGGACATCAATTTCTACACTAATACGCTCCACATTCCGGTAACGAATCAGATGTTCCATCCGCGCCAGCAGCAGAAGGTGAACGTGCGGAGCAATCTGTCGGCGGCCTTATCGCCGAAGCTCGACATCACCGTCAACGCCGGCTTCGCCAAAAGCGACAACATCATCGAGCCGGATAACTCGTTGCTCATTGGCCTCATCTACACTGGCGAAGCCGGCTACGGCTACAAAGGATGCCCAGCGACGCCAACATTGAGCGGCATTCCGATTCCAGCGAATTCCGGAAACTCCTGCGGGCTCGACAAACCATACCTCGACCCGACCGGCTTCCCGCAACATGATTACAACTCGTTCGCGCCGGGCTCGATCATGCAGTTCGTCACGCCGAACGACGTCCAACGATTTACCGGCAGCACGAACGCGAACTGGCGGCCGTTCTCCTGGATGCAGAACGACGCGACCGTGGGCATCGATCTGTCCGAGGGCGATCAGTTCCACGTCTGCCGCCTGGGCGAGTGCCCGCAATCGGGCGCGACGTCGCGCGTTGGCAACGTCTCCGACAATAGAATCGGCCGCCGTAACTTCTCCGCCCAGGCGTCGAGCAGCGGCACCTGGCAAGTCAACCCGTGGGCGAACCTGAAGACGTCGATCGGAACCGACTATACCAACGAAGAAACCGATCAGCTCACCGCCTCTGGCCGCACGCTTCCGCCAGGTGGATCGAGCCTCGGCGCCGCGGCGACGTTCATCAGTTTTTCGACGTTGCAGCCTACTGCAGTGAAGACCCTCGGCTACTACATCCAGGAACAGGCGTCGTTGCACGACCGTCTCTTCCTCACCCTCGCCGCGCGCCAGGACCAGAACAGCGCATTCGGCACCAATTTCCAACACGTGCTCTACCCCAAGGCCAGCGTTTCGTGGGTCGTCTCCGACGAAAACTTCTTTCCGAAGTTCTCGTGGCTCGACGCCTTCCGACTCCGCAGCGCCTACGGCGCCAACGGCGTGCAGCCGGGCTCAACGACCGCGTTGCAGACTTTCAATCCAGTGGCGACTACTCTGACCAAGACTAATGGAACAACCGGCACCGACGTCGCCGGTCTCATCGGCGCCCAGCCGGGCCTCCCCAATCTCAAGCCGGAAACATCGGCGGAGTTCGAGGCCGGTTTCGAGACGGACCTCATCAGTCGCCGCCTCCACCTCGATTACACATTCTATAACAAGAAAACGCACGACGCCTTGATCAACGTTCCGATCGCGGCCTCGGTCGGCGCGTCGGTGACGCAGCTGCTGGAGAATGTTGGCTCGACCCAGAACTGGGGCCATGAAGTCCAGATCAACGCCCAGATCGTGACATCGCGGGCGGTCGGCTGGGATGTGACCCTCAGCGGTTCGCATAACAGCAACAAGTGGCTCAGCCTCGGCATTGATCCGGCGACCTGTAAACTCGGTGCCGGCGGGGTCGTCGATCAGACGACCTGCAAGGAGCGGGTCATCACTTCGAATAGCACGGCGACTGGCAGCCAGACCATACAGC
>Ga0208080_1001418_pt1 | contig 11729 bp, 14 predicted proteins | sample NGESurdeep092012_3_FD_184476 | JGI IMG/M metagenome (GOLD analysis project Ga0208080, IMG submission 184476) | Arctic peat soil microbial communities from Barrow, Alaska - NGEE Surface sample 210-3 deep-092012 (SPAdes) | ecosystem: Environmental > Terrestrial > Soil > Wetlands > Peat ...
GGCCTCGATGATGCTCATCGACAGAGCCGCCCCCGTGCCCTCGCCGAGCCGCATCTGCAGGTCGAACAGCGGCACCAGGCCGAGCTCGTCGAGCACGACCTGGTGCCCGATCTCGATGCTCACGTGGCTGGGCAGGATGTAGTCCACGCACTCGTGGCAGAGGCGCACGGCGGCGAGCGCCGCGGCGGCGCTGATGAAGCCGTCCATCACCACCGGGATGCGGTGCGCCGCGCCGCCGAGGAACACGCCGGTCATGGCGGCGATCTCGAGGCCGCCGACCTTGGCCAGCACGTCGATCGGGTCCTTGGCGTCGGGCTGGTTCACCGCCAGCGCCTTCTCGATGACGGCCACCTTGGCGGGCAGCGCTTCGGCGCTGATGCCCGTGCCGCGCCCTGTGACCGTTGCGGCGGGTTCGCCGGTGAGCGCTGCGATGACGGCCGACGCGGCCGTGGTGTTGCCGATGCCCATCTCGCCGGTGGCGATGATGTCGAGGCCGTTGTCCAGCTCCTCCTCGACCAGCTCGATGCCGATCTCGATGGCGCGCACGGCCTGCTCGCGGGTCATCGCCGGGCCCTGGGCCATGTTGGCGGTGCCCATGCGGACCTTCTTCTGGCGCACGCCTTCGGCGGCGCTGAGGTCGGCGTTCACGCCCACGTCGGTGACGAGCACGCGGGCGCCGACGTGGCGACCGATCACGTTGATGCCGGCCCCGCCGGCAGCGAAGTTGAACACCATCCCCGGCGTGACCTCGGCCGGGAAGGCGCTGACGCCCTCGGCTGTGACGCCGTGGTCGGCGGCCATCACGGCGATGGCCTTGTCCTCGATGACCGGCAGGGGCCTGCCCTGGATGCCGGCGAGCTGGATGGACAGCGTCTCCAGACGGCCGAGAGCCTTCGGGGGCTTGGTGAGCTGCATCTGCCGCGCCTCGGCGGCGCGCATGGCGTCCGCATCGAGAGGCGTGATGGCGGTGATGGTGCGGGTGAGCAGATCGGTCACTGGTCGGACTCCTTCACGGGGGGCTGGGTGAGCGGGGAAGCGGCGAGAGCCGTGACGTCGAGCGGGAAGCCGGCGACGAGGAAGTAGACGCGATCGGCGGCGGCGGCCAGGCGCTGGTTGGCCCAGCCGAGCTGGTCGCGGTAGAGACGGGCGAGCGGATACTCGGGGACGACCCCGAGCCCGACCTCATTGGACACGGCGACCATGGTGGCGCCGGTCTCGGCGAGGGCCGCGAGAAGGTCGGCGACGCCGGCGGAGACTCGCGCCGAAGCGGCGCGCTCCTCGTCCGCCGGCAGCAGGTCCTTGTCGTAGTTGAAGCCCTCGTCGGGCGGCGTGCTGCCGCCGAAGGCGCCGCCGCGGAACAGCAGGTTGGTGACCCAGAACGTGACGCAGTCGAGGAGGAAGACGGGGGCGCCGGCGTGCTCGCGCACCGCCGCCGGCGCCTCGAGCGGGCACTCCACCGTGGTCCAGGCGGCGGGCCGCGCGGCGCAGTGCGCCGCGACCCGGGCCGCCATCTCGGCGTCGTTGGTCTCGGAGGTGGCGAGGTAGGTCACGCGGCCGCCGAGCGGCTCGGACAGCTGCGCCGCGAGCCGCTCGGCAAAGGTGCTCTTGCCGCTGCGCGCGCCGCCGGTAACGAGGATGAATCGGTCTTGAGGTGTCACCGCAGCCCTCCCTCGAGGCGTTGTCGCGATGATCCCTCAGCCCCGGTGTCCTGGCTCGCGCTTCGTCCTACCGGCCGCGCCTTCCCGCCCTCCGGGCAGTGGCATCGCTGCGGCTTTCGTCGGCGCCTACAGTTGCGGGGCAGCGCCGGCCTTGCACCGGCTTCCCAGCAGCTGAGGAATGCCCGGTAAGGCTACAGCCGCCGAGGCTCGGGCGTCAAATGGCGTCGGAGGCGTCCTGGTGGAGCCGCCGTCACGCCGCGCCGGCAGGGCGAGTCACGGGATCGTCCCTGCAGACCCGAGCAGCCCGCGGACCCGGGCGCTTAGGGCGGCCACTTTCTCGCGCGCGGCGGCCTCCTCGCCGGCCTCCTCGCCGGCCTCCACCGCGGCGAGTCCCCGGCGTTCTGACCGGCTCAACGGCACGTCCGTCCACCCCTGGAGGCAGGCCGGATACCCGCGCAGCACCGCCACATGGTCGCCGAGGATCACCGCCTCGCCGACGTCGTGGGTCACCAGCACCCAGGTGGCGGGATGAGTCTCCATGACGTCCAGCAGCCAGCGGCGCATCTCGGCCCGGGTGAAGGCGTCGAGACTGCCGAACGGCTCGTCCAGGAGCACGAGGCCGCGATCCAACATCAGTGTCCGCGCCAGCGCCACCCGCTGGCGCATGCCTCCAGATAGCTGGCGAGGCAGAGCGTCCATCGACGCCTCCAGCCCGAACTCGCGCAGGATCGCCGCAGCCCGCTCCTCCAGGTCGCCGCCCTGACGTTCAGGCGCCACGCGCGCGGCGAACACCGCGTTGGCGAGCACTCGCTTCCAGGGCAGCAACAGATCCTGCTGGAACATGTAGGCGGCGTGGCCGGAGCGGCATCCGGGAGACCCTGCTGCCGACCAGTCCGCCGCCGCCACCTCGCGGCCGCCGACGAGCACCTCGCCGGCGGTCGGCGGCAGCAGGCCCGCCAGCACGTGAAGCAGCGTGCTCTTGCCGCAGCCGCTCCGGCCCACGATGGCGAGGCATTCGCCGGCGCCGAGCTCGAAGTCGAGGCCGGCGAGCACCGAGGCGCCCCCGCCTCCATCGCGAGGGCCGGCCCGGCTGCGGCCGGCCCGTCCATCGCTGCCCGCGGCCTTACCGCCCCCGTACCCGGCCGCCAGGCCGCGCACGCACAGTGAGACCGCCGCGCTCACCGCTGAGGCAGGTAGTCGTTGCTGATCGCGCTGGTCACGTCGACCGGCTTCTTCAGCTGACCGCTCTTCACCATCCAGTCGCCGAGCTGGCGCCAGGCCTGCGCGTCCTGCCAGCCCGCCGGGTGCTTCCCCGCCGCAGACATGGACGGGGTCGCCGCCTTCCACTGCGCCAGCAGCAGATCCTTGTCGAGCTCGGGGTGCCGCGCCACGTAGATGTCGACTGCCTCGTCGGGGTGCGAGACGGCGTACTCCAGCCCGGCCATCGTCGCCGCGACGAAGGCGCGCACGGTCGCCGGAGCGTCCTGCGCGAAGCCTTTCTCGGTCAGGACGTTCAGGAACGCGTAGTCGGGCGTGCCCCAGTCGCGGAAGTCGAGGTAGTCGAGCTTCTGCCCGGCCGCGTCGGCCTGGACCAGCTCGCCGAACTCGGTCACGGCGACCGAGTCGTACTTGCCGGCGAGCAGCGGGGCGACGAGGTCGAAACCGGGATCTGCCACCTTGACCGAACCGGCGTCGACCCCGCCCATCGCCAGCATCGTCGCGAACGAAGCGCGCGTCGACGGGATCATGACCACGCCGGCGACCGTGCCGACGAGGTCCGCCGGCTTGTCGGCGTGCACGCCGGGCGCCATCGCCATACCGACCGGGGCGTGGCTCATGAGACTGCTCACCGAGACGAGCGGTGCGCCCTCCTCGATCCCCATGAGCGTGTCGGGCGCGTAGTACAGACCGAACTGCGCCTTGCCGGTCGAGACGAACTTGACCACGTCCGTGGGCCCGGCCGGCAGCGTCTGCTTCACGGTCAGGCCATGGTCGGCGTAGAACCCCTTCTCCTGCGCCACGTCGACGGGGATGTCGAGTACCCAGGGCAGCCAGTCCATGATCAGCGTGACCTTGGCGACCTCGGGTGCGGCGGCGCTGGCTGCCGCGCCGGACGCCGAGGCGTCCGGCGCCTTCGCGTCGTCAGAGCCGCCGCAGCCGGCGAGCGCGGCCAGCAGGAGCAGCGCCAGCGCGAGGCCGCCGAGGCCGAACCGGCCGAGGTTGACTCGAGGCGCGGCAGTGGCGTCGCCCCACCTGCCGCGGCTTCGCTTCGCGGAGGGTCTCGGGGAGGGTGTCGGGCTCATCGCTGTCCTTTCGAGGCGTCGGTCACGTCGGTCGATGGTCTGCCTGCGGGATTCAGCCGGCGGCGGGATCGTGGTCCCACCAGTAGAGGCGGCGTTCTACGGCGACCGCGGCGCCGTAGGCGGCCAGCCCCAGAAGAGTGATGAGCAGCACGGCGGCGAAGGCCTGGGCGGTGGCCAGCCGCGCGTTGGCGCTCAGCACCAGGTAGCCGAGGCCGCGATCGGTGCCGGTCCATTCGGCCACGACGGCTCCGACGAGGCTGAGCGTGACGCCGGTCCGCAGACCCGCCGCGAGGAAGGGGAGGGCCGCCGGCGCCCGCACGCGCCAGAACACGTCCCAGGGCCGGGCGCCCACCGAGCGCAACAGCAGCAGGAGCTGGGGGTCGGTCGCCCGGAAGCCCTCGCGCGCGGTCACCGCCATGGGGAAGAAGGCGATCAGCGCACAGATGACCACGCGAGGCAGCGCTCCGTACCCGAACCACAGCACGAGGAGTGGGGCGAGGGCGATCACCGGCACCGTCTGCGAGGCGACGACGATCGGCGTGAGGGCCGCGTCGAGCCGCCGCGAGTGCAGCGTCAGGGCGCCGGGTTGCCGTTCTCAGGAGTATCGGCGCGGGCCTTGACAATCTTGATGTACCCGCCGATCTCGCGCGTCGGCCGCACAGGGACTGTCACCCGTTCCTATGGAGTTTCTGTGAAGACCCGCGTGAGCGAAGCCGAGATGTGGTACACGGTAGTACGCGTGCCAAACGCACATGACCAGTAAGGAGTGACCATGGCTGAGAAAGACCCCATCTGCGGCATGATGGTCGAGCCCGACAGCGCCGTCGCGAGCGTCGAGCACGATGGCAAGACGTACTACTTCTGCAGCATGGGCTGCAAAGAGGAGTTCGAAGAGGACCCGGGGTCCTACATCTGAGAGGCGCAATGCACGGCATCGCCGCCGCCTCGGCGATCCATCGCTCCCAGCACGTCGACGGCACCCGCGAGGGTGCCGTTCACAGACGATGTACGCGTCGACGACCCAGCGGAGATCCCGGCCGCGTCCCGTACGAGCGTCCGCTGGCTGGGCGCGCCGCCGACGGGGACGGCCTCAAGCTCGATCAGATCCTGGTGCGGATGGGTCCGTAAGTCGTTTTCGATGTGGGTCGCCGTACGGGTACGAATCTCCGTCCGTGGGCAGGATAGGGTGATTCGCCGTAGTCGACGTGTCTTTGAAAGGTGGCGTAGCGCGATGATGAACGGATGGAGCTTCGGGGGAACCGGCGCCTGGCTCATGGTCCTCCTGTCGATCGTCGTCGTCGCCGCCGTGATCGCTGGAGTCGTCTTCCTCGTTCGCGGCCTGGGAGGCGGCGGGACGACGGGCGGCGGGACGACGCCGCAGGCAGGGCTTCGCGAATCCCCGCAGGACATCCTCAAGAGGCGCTACGCGGCCGGCGAGATCGACCGCGAGGAGTACGAGAAGGCACTGAGTGATCTGCGGTCGTGATGCTCGGCCCTGGGCGCGCGCAGAGCCACTATGTGCGCGGCCTCGACGGGCCGAGAGGCCCCTTCTGCACGGACGCGTCCGTCCCCACCGCCGTCACTGAGGGCATCGGCCTCTCGGTGACTGCGGTCTTCATGCCTCCTTTATATCGGGCGGGTAGGCTCGTCGCGACCAGCAACGAGCCTCCGGAGGTGCGTGACCATGAGAGCCTTTCTGCCTTATCTCTTCATCCTCGTCTGCCCGCTGATGATGCTCTTCATGATGCGCGGCATGCATGGGCACCGCTCGGACAACGCCCACGGTCAGGGAGCCGTCGACGAGCATGGTACGCTGCGCCAAGGTCAGAGCCTGACCTCGCTCAGCGACAAGCGTGCCCGGCTCGAAGAGCAACTTGCGGAGTTGGATGCCGAGATCGACGCCGAGGCGTCCCGCGCCGAACAGGCGCACGAGTCGGCAGTACAGACTGCGCGGCTTTCGCGATAGAGCGGGTCCTGGCTTGACCCCCGGCGGAGCTCCGGCACCGGGGGCAGGAGGGAGTAGATGAGCGACAACAAGAGGATCGTCGTCATCGACGACGAGCAGTCCGTGCGAGAGGTGGTGCAGGCCTACCTCGAGAAGGACGGCTACCACGTCTTCGTCGCCGGGAACGGCAGCGACGGCCTGGCGCTCGCCGAGCGCATGAACCCCGCACTGATCGTCCTTGACCTCATGCTGCCCGACGTCTCTGGGGAGGAGATCTGCAGCGAGATCCGCAGCCGCTCCGACGTGCCCATCCTCATGCTGACCGCCAAAGCCAGTGAAGAGGAGCGCGTCGCGGGGCTGGTGTCGGGCGCCGACGACTACCTTGTCAAGCCCTTCAGCCCTCGGGAGCTCGTGGCTCGCGTCAGAGCCGTGCTGCGCCGCACGCAGGGCGTCGAGACACCGCTCGTCGAGACCCTGAGCTTTGCCGGCGGCCGGCTCGAGATCGACACTGTACAACATGTCGTCAAGCGCGACGGCGCCGCGGTCGAGCTGACGCCCAACGAGTACAAGTTGCTCGTGACCCTGGCTCGCTACCCCGGCCGCGCCTATTCACGCTTCGAGCTCATCAACCGCGTGCAAGGCTACGACTACGAGGGCTACGAACGCACGATCGACGTACACGTGAAGAACTTGCGCAAGAAGATCGAGCCCGACCCGGCGCATCCCCGCTACGTCGAGACCGTCATGGGAGTGGGCTACAAGCTCGCCAAGCCGTGAACGGCCGCATTCACTGGGGCCTGCGGGCGCGGCTGGTCGTCGCGCTCGTGGGGGTCGCACTCCTGGCCGCGGACATGGCGACCGTCTACTCCAACCTCAACCTCGACTCGCACGTCAGTGCCGCCGCGGAGGCGCGTCTGCAGCGCTCGGCCACCCACTTCGGCGACGTCGCCAGAGTGGTCCACGGTGACAACGGCGGCTGGACGGGCAGCGCTCTCGCGACGCTTCGGCATCTTGCCGCCATCGATGGCCTCGCTGTGCAGCTCGTCGACACCACCGGCCGGACGGTCTTTTCGCTGCCGTCCAGCGCGCCGGTGGTACCAGGTGCATCGGCGACCGCACCGGTGTGGCTCGGCGGGCGCAAGTTGGGAGTCGTCAGGGTGAGCCAGTCAAACGGGCAACTCCTGACAGCCGAGGAAGTGCGCCTCACCGATCAGCTCAACCGCATGCACATCATCGCCGGCGTCATCTCCGCGGTCATCGCGCTCGCTATCGCCCTCTACCTCGCGTTCACGTTGTCGCAGCCGCTGCGTCAGATCCGCGCCGCCGCCGAGGCCATGGGGGCGGGCGACCTCGAGGCCCGCGTGAGGGAGACCGGCGACGCGGAGATGCGCTCAGTCGCGCGGGCCCTCAACCTGCTCGCCACGACACTGCAGCACGAGGAGGAGGTACGCAAGGCCAGCGTGGCCGACCTGGCGCATGAACTGCGGACGCCTTTGATGGGCCTGCTCGGCCGGATCGAAGCCGCCCAGGACGGCGTGCTCGACGACGAGGCCGCCAACCTCGCCGCCATGCACGACGAGGCCCTGCGCCTGGGGCGCCTGCTCGACGATCTCTCGGCGCTGGCCGACGCCGAGCGCCCCGGCATGCTGCTCACCCTCGAGCAGGTGGACCTCGCCGCCGTCGTGGCCGGGCAAGTGGACATGCTGGCGGACAGCTATGCCGACAAGGGCATCGCGCTCACCAGCGACCTTCACCCCACCCTCGTCGCCGGCGACTCGAAGCGCGTCGAGCAGATCGTCGCGAACCTCCTCTCGAACGCCCTCAGGTATACGGACGTCGGGGGCCGCGTGACCGTGGCGGTGAGGCCGGCCGACGGCAACGGCGTCCTCGAGATCACCGACACCGGCATCGGCATCTCCGCGGACGACCTGCCGCACGTGTTCTCGCGCTTCTGGCGCGGCGAGAAGTCCCGCTCGCGAGCGACCGGCGGGGCCGGCATCGGCCTTTCCATCGTTCAGGAGCTGGTGCGCGCCCATGGAGGGCGGGTAGACGTCCAGAGCGTGGTGGGGCAGGGCTCCGCGTTCCGCGTAAGCATCCCGATGTCAGCCGCGCCGACCCTTCACTGAGACGACAGACGCGCTACACCGCGTCTTCACACCCATGGGCGATGCTCTCGACAAGACGAACGCCACCTCGACGAAAGGCGTGAGCAATGAGCCTCGGCACCATTCTTCTCATGGCAGTGGCCGCAGGGATCGCGTACATCATGTACCGCGTCGGCCGGAGCAGCCGTGAGTCCGCAAACGTCCACAGCGCAGTGCCCGGCGCACTGACTTTTGGCCAAGACACCGGGGGCCCGGCCGACGTTGCGCGTGAGGAAGATGAGCGCGGCCTCGCCGCCCACGGCCGGGCCGCCGAGGACCAGGGCGGCAGGCGGCACGGTTGCTGCTGAGGCACCGGCTTCTGAGGACGGCGCTCTGCGAGGAGAGGCCAAGCGCCGACGCGACCTCGGAGGGCGAGCAGACGAAGATGCGGAGAAAGGGCGGGCCTTCCCGAGGAAGGCCCGCCCTTTCTCCATCATGCAACCGCCCGGGCAAACTGCCCGCCAGCCTACGCCCGATGGGCCATCGGCTGCGTGAACATGTAGACGTTGATCGCCACGAGCAGCGCGATGAGCAGCAGTTGCGGCACGAGCGCCCGCCACCCCGCCTTACCGTGGGCGGAGCTCGCGATGCGGTACGCCGCATACACGGTCGCCGCGATGCCGGCGCCCAGCGTCAGGTACTGCAGGACCTCGATCGTCATCGTGTTGACGAGCGCTGTGCTGCCCTCCCAGGTCCCGCCCAGCCACAGCACCACCGAGCGCGGCACGGCAAGGCCTTCGCCCAGCAGGTGGAAGAGGTTGTGGGCCATGTGGGCCGCCAGGTCCAGGGGGATCAGGGCGTAGCCGAAGATCGTGAAGTCGCGCAGCATGTTGCCACCGCTGAGGCGCGACGAGGCGAAGCTCGCGGCGGCCAGCAACAGGATCGGCGCGATCATCGCTGCGACGAACACGACGCTGAAGTTGACGCTGGTGTTCTCCGTGCCCGTCAGCGACGCAACGTGCCCCAGGATCGTCGGATAGATGCCGAGCATCGTGAGGTTCTGCACGATCACGACGCCCACCAGCACGATGGCCAGGAAGGCGACGTCAAGACGCGGCTTGCGGACCCTCCAGAACTCCCGGGTGGGTTTACGCACCTCGAGCCGCAGCGAGCCATGTGGGCACGACTTCACGCAGTTGCCGCACATGTTGCAGTCGCGGTTGGAGGCCATGGTGCGCGGCACCTCGTACAGAGGGCAGGCGGCCGCCCGCGGCGAACCGTTCGCGCACCACAGGTCCTTGCAGCCGACCTTCTTGCAGTTGTCCTGGTTGGCACGCAGAGCGAGCGAAGAGGTCATCGAGTAGTTGCCGGACAGGCCGCCGAGGAAGCAGAGGTGGCTGCAGAAGGCGCGACGCTCGAAGAACAGGCTCGTGACGATCGCGCCGCCCAGGATGGCGAGCAGCAGGTAGCCCGTGCCGCGCGGTGACTCGACGATGCCGAACACGTGATCGGCCCAGGTGATCGCCAGGAACGTCAGGTCGATGATCCAGATGCCGTAGCGCTTCAGAAACCGCGGCGCCTTCAGGTTCACGCCCGTGAGGCGCTGGAACCACTCGCCGACGACGGGGTACGGGCACACCGTGCACCAGAAGCGCGAGAACGCGAAGTAGGAGAGCGGGAGCAGCGGCCACCAGAGGATCCAGACGATGGTGGAGCCGACGTTGTCTGCGACCAGCGTAGGACCGAAGAGGGTCGCCAGCATCACCGCCGCGAACACGACGAGGCCGCTCAGCTGAAAGACGCCCGGGTACCAGCGGCTGCGGAACATGTGGCCGACCCAGGAAACGTGGAGCAGGTTGGGCTCGGGTCCGGAGGGCGGCAGGACGTCGGGCGTGCCATCGGCAGCCGCAAGCGCCAGCTCGAGACCGTCGACATCGGCCTGCGTGGCGTCCGCCACGCGCTCGGCCACGCCGGACGAGCGACTAGACATCCAGGACTCCCGCGCCGGCCAGCTCACCGGCCAGCATGCGCCGGCGTAGGTCGCGCTTGGTCGCAGCTGCAGCGAACGTGGCGCCTGCGATCAGAGCTGCGAAGCCGCCCACCACGAACCAGTTTGCCGAGCCGCCGACCATACCCATGTTCGGGTCCATGACCGTTGCCGAACCGTGGCCGTCGGTGCTGGACATCGCGGTGGCGCTCGGCGCCGGGGTGGGCATGGCCATGTTCTGCATTTCTTCCGCCGACATGCCTGGCATGCTCGACGTGCCGCCATCGGTGGCGCGCGCCTCGGCGGCGCCCAGCGCCAGCGCGATCGACGCCGCCATCACCGCGATCACCAGCGGGGCGAGCGCCTGGCGCCTCATTCGTGTCATCTTCATGTGCGGACCTCCGTGTCGGTCTTTGAGCCAGAACGCACCACGATAGGGGGTCGGTGTGAAGATTCTGTGGAGATTCCCGGCGAGCCGGGGTGCAAGAAAGGCCGCCCTCCTGTGTCTTACATGGTGAAGGCACGCAACTGAACTCGAGGAGGCACCGTGAAAGTACTCAAGACCATCATCGCCACGGCGGTGATCGTGTTCGCGCTGACGACCGTCGCCATGGCGGGCGTGCAGCATTTCACGAAGGCGCAAAGCGCGCAGGCGGGGGGCAGGGCGCCGGTCCACTACACGGTGACGCTCACGGCCAAGCAACTCGCCCAGCTCATGGGCCGCCAGGGCCAGGTCACGGCCTCGCGGAGGCCCGCCCATGCGCAGCGCACCCAGCGCCGTCACCACGCCGCGCACTCCCAGCGCAGCAGCGGCGCTTCGTACCGCTCGTACGGCGGCGCGTCGAGCGGCATGTCGCGTGCCGGCAGCGGCCGCGGCTCTAACCGCTGCTACGGCTATGGCCACAGCGGCAACGGCTGGAGCAGCGGCTCCAGCGGTTCGCACTCCGGCGGCGGTTGGGGCAGCGGAGGCTGCTGGTGACGTCCAGCCCGGAAGCGTTTCGCGGCCGCCGGGCACCGGTCGGCAGCGACCGGTGCCCGGCCGCGGGGAACGGTTGTGTCTGGATTGGTTCAGAGTAGTCTGCAAGTCCAAACTCTTGGAGCCATGACCTCCCCCACCACAGACCAAGCTCTCGTAGACGGCCTGCGCGCCGGACGGCGCGACGCCTTCGAGCGCCTCTACGGCGAGTACCACCCCGCGATCTACAACCTCTGCGCGCGGATCCTCGGCGACCGGGAGGAGGCCCAGGACTTGACTCAGGAAGTCTTCATCAAGGCGTTCGATCAGCTCCCGGCGCCCGGCGGTGAGCCACTCAAGCTGCGCCCCTGGCTCTACCGCGTGGCCACGAACGCCTGCTACAACCACCTGCGCTCACGCAAGCATCTCGACGGCGGCGGCGACGCCCAGCTCGACGGCGCGGCTTCGGGCGTCGACGAGTATCAGCGTGCCGAGACAGTGGCCCTGGTCGAGCAGTCGCTAGGGCAGCTGAACGAGCGCTACCGCACCGCCCTCGTGCTCAAGGACCTGCAGGGCCTGCCGCCGGAGGAGATCGCCGAGGTCATGGAGGTCTCACGGGCGAACGCCGACGTACTGGTGCATCGGGCGCGCGCCTCCTTCAAGACGGTCTTCGCCAAGCTCGCCGGCTCGGACGCCACCGCCCCCGCCGCGCTCGGCCTCGTGCTCATGCCCTTGAGCGTGCCCGCGGCGCTGCAGGCGATGCCGCCGCTGCCGGCGCATCTTGCGCCGGTGCACGC
>Ga0208080_1001420_pt1 | contig 11726 bp, 6 predicted proteins | sample NGESurdeep092012_3_FD_184476 | JGI IMG/M metagenome (GOLD analysis project Ga0208080, IMG submission 184476) | Arctic peat soil microbial communities from Barrow, Alaska - NGEE Surface sample 210-3 deep-092012 (SPAdes) | ecosystem: Environmental > Terrestrial > Soil > Wetlands > Peat ...
ATTTCATGAAGCAACGGCTTCCACAGATGCGTGCGGGAACGCTCGACCAGCGTAACCCTTGCCTTGCCTCTTCGAGCAAGGCGGTCGCCGAGGCGGGTCGCCAGTTCGAGTCCCCCCGCTCCGCCCCCTACAACGACAATATGGTGGAGATCGCTATCGCCTGACATCGCCATTACTTCCTTCTCGGGAGCCTGCAACTGGGCAGCGCAATCAATCATCTCGCTTTCACGCGACGGGGTCTTGAGCTGACACCTGTTGCGAGCACATCGCTGGCACTAGCCCGTGGTGAGCGCCGTTTCGAGATCAGCTGGATCGATTTGTCTGCCGAGCTTCTTGTTGAGCGCAGTACGATCGAGCTCGCCTTCCCACCAGGCCACAACTACGCACGCGACACTATTGCCGCAAAGATTCGTGAGAGCTCGGCATTCGCTCATGAACTTGTCGACCCCGAGAACGATGGCCATGCCGGGTACCAGGCGCGGATCTACGACAGCAAGCGTTGCCGCGAGCGTGATAAAGCCTGCGCCGGTCACGCCAGAAGCGCCCTTCGAGGTTAGCATCGCTACAACCAGGATCGTTATCTGCTGACCCATGGTGAGCTCGAACCCAAGCGCCTGCGCAATGAACAATGTCGCCAGGGTCATGTAGATATTCGTGCCGTCCAGGTTGAACGAATAACCAGTCGGCACAACCAGTCCGACCACAGATTTGGAGCAGCCGAGCCGCTCAAGCTTCTCCATCAACGACGGCAGCGCGCTTTCCGACGATGACGTGCCAAGCACAATCAGAATCTCGTCCTTGATGTATGCCAGAAACTTGAAGATGGAAAAACCAGCAATTCGAGCAATCACACCGAGCACAACGAAAACGAAAAGCGCCGCCGTGAGATAGAAGGTAGCGATCAGGCCGACCAAGTTAAGAATTGCGCCGCTGCCAAATTTCCCAATCGTAAAGGCCATTGCCCCAAATGCACCGATGGGCGCGACCTTCATGACGATGGCAATCACGCCGAAGACCCCGTGCGCCGTATCATCAATAAAGGAACGCAGGGTATGACCGCGCTCACCAAGTCCCATCAGGGAAAAGCCGAAAAGAATTGAAAACAGCAGAACCTGCAGAATCTCTCCATTCGCGAAGGCGCCTACAACGGTTTCCGGAATGATATGGAGAAAGAAATCGACGCTTTTCTGGGCCTCGGCCTGCGCCGCGTAGGTCGCGACGGCCTGCGCATTTGCCATCGCTCCACCAAAGCCGTTGCCCGGCTTGATCAGATTTCCGATCGCAAGTCCGATAACGAGCGCGAAGGTGGAGACAACCTCGAAGTAGATTAGTGCTTTAATGCCAATGCGGCCGACTTTCCTCGCATCCTGGATGTGAGAAATGCCGGATACGACAGTACAGAAAATGATCGGAGCAATGACCATCTTGATGAGCTTGATAAACCCGTCGCCCATCGCTTTGACCCAATCGTTCGTCGCCAGGATCGGCTCTAGCCAGCCAAACAGCGCGCCAAGCACGATCGCGATCAGCACCTGGACATAAAGAACTTTGTACCACGGCTTTTCTTGGGAAACGTCGATTGTAGTGCTTGCGTGACTTGTCATAACGATCTCCCCTCGATTTGAAATCAGCTTTTTATTGTTGCATCAACGGAAGCCAGGGCCGTCATGTTCACGATGCCTCGCACGGTACTCGTCGGCGTAAGGATATGCACGGGCTTGGCAGCGCCGAGCAGTATGGGGCCCACAGTGACGCCTTCTCCGGCCACGGTCTTCAAAACGTTATAAGTGATGTTGGCCGCATCGAGATTAGGCATGATCAGGAGGTTTGCCTCTGTATGCAGGCGGGAATCCGGAAACGTGGCGTCCAGAATGCGCTTGGACAGCGCCATGTCGCCGCGCATTTCGCCTTCGATTTCAAGGTCAGGTTTCGCGTTGAGGACCAGATCGAGCGTCGCGCGCATTTTTCTCGCCGATGTCGCATCAGAACTGCCGAAGCTGGAATGAGAGAGAAGAGCCACGCGCGGATTAATTCCGAACCGGCGCATCTCGTCAGTCGCCAGGATGGTGATGTCCGCCAATTCCTCCGCTGTCGGATCGGCATTGATGTACGTATCGCAAATGAAAACGGTATGTTGTGGAAGCATCAGCAAGTTCATGGCCGCGAAGATGTGCTTGCCCGCACCAAAGCCGATCGCCTTCGACACGCATTCCAGGTGCTCGGAATAATCGCCATGGGTGCCGCACAGCATGCCATCCGCGCGCCCCAGCCGAAGCATCGTGGCAGCCAGAAGCGAGTTGTTGGAGCGCATCGCCCGATCGATCCGCTCGCGCGAGCCACCCATGCGTCGCGCCAATTGATAGTGGTCCTCGACCGCCGACCTGATCAATGCTTCATCATGAAGATCGATCAGATCGAAGTCTCGCCCCTGCTCGAGCCTGAGGCCAATGTCCTTGATTTTCGCGTTCACCACGTCCCTGCGCCCGACGAGAACCGGCCGGGCCAGTTTTTCATCCACAGCTATCTGTACCGCCCGCAGGACACGTGACTCCTCGCCTTCGGCGAAGATCACACGTTGGCTCGTCTGGGCAGCCGCTTCGAACACCGGCCTCATGGTATTGCCGGACTTGTAGACAAATCGCTCCATCGAACGGCGATAGGCCGGCATGTCCTTGATGGGACGGGTCGCGACACCGCTTTTCATGGCAGCTTCCGCGACGGCCGGAGCGACGACGCTGATCAGACGCGGATCGAATGGCCGGGGAATCAGAAAGTCGGGCCCAAAACGGGTTTCCTGCTGTCCATAGGCGGAGGCGACGATGTCTGATTGCTCAGCTCGCGCGAGTGCCGCAATGGCATGAACAGCAGCGAATTTCATTTCCTCGTTGATCGTGGTGGCTCCGACGTCGAGCGCGCCGCGAAAAATGAACGGAAAACACAGAACGTTGTTGACCTGATTGGGATAGTCGGAGCGGCCGGTGGCGATGATGGCGTCCGGGCGCGCCGCCTTGGCGACTTCCGGCGAAATTTCCGGATCCGGGTTGGCGAGCGCAAGAATAAGGGGGCGATCCGCCATTTCGGCAAGCATCTCCGGCTTCAGAACGCCTCCGGCGGAAAGGCCCAGAAAAAGATCGGTGCCCTGAATAATTTCGCCCAGCGTTCGCGCTTGTGTTGGCTGGGCGTATTTTGCCTTCTGGTCGTCCATATATTCGACGCGGCCGGCATAGACGACGCCTTTGTAATCCGAGACGAAGATGTTCTCGCGCCGCGCACCGAGGCCGACCAGCAGATCGAGACAGGCGATCGCGGCGGCACCCGCGCCTGACGCCACTATCTTGATGTTCTCGATTTTTTTCCCAACGATTTCGAGCCCATTGATAACGGCCGCACCGGCCACGATGGCGGTGCCATGCTGGTCATCATGGAAGACTGGAATTTTCATGCGTTCGCGGAGCTTCCTTTCGATGTAGAAGCACTCGGGCGCCTTGATGTCTTCCAGATTGATGCCACCGAATGTGGGCTCCATTGCCGCGACAATATCGACGATCTTGTCAGGGTCGGCTTCGTCAAGCTCGATGTCAAAAACGTCGATATCTGCGAATTTCTTGAACAAGCAAGCCTTGCCTTCCATCACCGGTTTGCTCGCGAGTGCTCCAATGTTGCCGAGGCCGAGAACAGCCGTACCATTCGTAATGACCCCAACGAGGTTACCTCGCGACGTGAGATTACGTGCCTCATCGGGATTTGCGGCGATCACCATGCATGGCACCGCCACGCCGGGTGAATACGCCAGCCCAAGATCATGCTGGTTGGTCATACTCTTCGTCGGAACGACGGAGATCTTCCCTGCCGACGGATAGCGGTGATATTCGAGCGCGCTTTCGTCCAGATGATCTGACACAGCTATTTCCCCTCTTTGAATGTCGGACGGTTTTTTGTCTTCTGACGCCCATACCTACCGGCGCGGCGCTATTTCTTCTTTGGCATGTAAAGATCCGTGATGGTTCCCTCGAACGCTTCCGCTGCCATCCCGATTGTTTCGGACAGCGTCGGATGGGGGTGGATCGTGAGACCGATGTCCGCTGCATCGGCGCCCATTTCGATTGCGAGTGCGGCCTCGGCGATCAGATCACCCGCCGAAGGTCCAACGATGCCGCAGCCGATAATCCGCTCGTGTTCCTCGTCGAACAGCACCTTGGTGATGCCTTCGTCCCGGCCAAGCGATAGCGAGCGTCCGCTCGCCGCCCAGGGGAAAACACCCTTGCCGTACTTGATGCCCTTGGCCTTGGCTTCGATTTCGGTGAGACCGACCCATGCCACTTCCGGATCGGTATAGGCAACAGAGGGAATGACCTTGGCATCGAAGACGCTCTTGTGACCTGCCGTTACTTCGGCCGCGACCTTGGCTTCGTGCACCGCCTTGTGAGCCAGCATCGGTTGGCCCACCACATCGCCGATGGCAAAAATATGCGAAACGTTGGTGCGCATCTGCTTGTCGACGGCGATAAAGCCCCGCTCGTCGACCGCAACACCGGCAGCCTCCGCACCGATCATCTTGCCGTTCGGACGCCGGCCGACGGCGACGAGCAGACGATCGAACACATCGCTCGAAGTGCCGTTCGGTCCCTCGAACGTCACCAGAAGGCCATCGTTATTCGCCGTAACCGCCGTGACTTTCGTTTTCAGCAGGATCTTCTCGTAGCGCTTGTCGATCCGCTTCATCAGAGGCGTCACGATATCCTTGTCGGCACCGGGAATGATCTGGTCCATCAATTCGACGATCGTCACCTTGACGCCGAGCGAGTGATAGACTGTCGCCATCTCGAGCCCGATAATACCTCCGCCGAGCACCAGCAGCCGTTTCGGCAAACCGTTGAGTTCAAGCGCGCCGGTTGAATCGATCACGCGCGGGTCGCCGTGCGGGATGAAGGGCAGCGTCACCGGCTCGGAGCCGCAGGCAATGATCGCCTGGTCGAACGAAATTATCTTGCCGCCCTCGCTTGTTTGAACCTGCACCGACTTGGGCGAAGCAAATTTCGCAACGCCGGTGACCACCGTGACCTTGCGCTGTTTGGCAAGACCCGACAGGCCGCCCGTCAGCTTCTTGATGATGCCATCTTTCCAGCCGCGCAGCTTGTCGATGTCGACCGAAGGTGCCGCGAAGGAAACACCGTGATCGTTCATCTCCTTGGTTTCGTCGATTACCTTGGCGGCGTGCAGAAGAGCTTTCGATGGAATGCAGCCGACATTCAGGCAGACTCCACCAAGCGTCGGCCCCTTGTCGACCAGCACCACTTTCTTGCCGAGATCGGCTGCCCGGAACGCCGCCGAATAGCCGCCAGGGCCCGCGCCAATCACAAGCACCTCGGCATGAAGATCGCCCATTGCCGTCGAAGGCTGAGCCGAGGCCGCCGGCGAAGCAGCGGCGGGGGCTGCGCGCACAGCGTCCGCACCGGCGAACGTCGCAATCACAGTGCCCGCGCTCACCTTGTCGCCGATCTTGACTTTGACCTCGCCGACGGTCCCGGCCGCAGGCGCAGGGACGTCCATCGTCGCCTTGTCGGACTCAAGCGTAATGAGCGTGTCTTCAGCCGCAATAGTCTGTCCCGGCTTCATGTGCACCTCGATCACCGGGATATCCTTGAAGTCACCGATATCGGGCACCTTGATCGTATTGGTCATCGTCTCTCTCCCGCTCCTGTCCGTCAGAGGACGAGCCGTCGTACATCTTCAAGAACCGCCGCGAGATGCCGAGCAAAGCGGGCAGCCGCGGCGCCGTCGATCACGCGATGATCGTACGAAAGACACAGCGGCAGCATCAGCCGCGGAACGAAGCTTTCGCCATTCCACACCGGCGCCATTTTGGAGCGTACGACACCGAGGATTGCTACCTCAGGCGCATTGACGATTGGCGTGAAGGCGCTACCGCCAATACCACCGAGCGATGAAATCGTGAATGTCGCGCCCTGCATCTCCGCGGGCGTCAGTTTGCCATCGCGCGCTTTGGTCGAGATGTCGCCGAGTTCGCGGCAGATCTCGATAATGCCCTTGCGGTCAACATCCTTGACGACCGGAACAACCAGGCCTTCCGGCGTGTCGACGGCGATGCCGATGTTATAGAATTTCTTGTAAACGAGGGCGTCTTTCTCTGGCGTCAGCGATGTATTGAAGTCCGGAAACGCCTTCAATGCGTTGACCGAGGCCTTCATCAGGAATGGCAGAAGCGAGACGCGGTAAGGCTTCTTCTTGTCAGCCTTGCCGGCATCGTCGAGTTCCTTGCGATACTTCTCGATCTCCGAAATATCCGCCTCGTCATTATGGGTGACGTGCGGAATGTTGAGCCACGCGCGATGGAGAAACGGTCCCGAAATCCGCTTGATCCGCACCATCGGCTTGATCTCGACGGGGCCGAACTTCGAGAAGTCGACAGCTGGAATTTCGGGGATACCCATGCCGCCCGCGGGCGCGCCGGAGGACGAGCCCTTGGCTCCGCCACCTAGCGAGGCTTTCAGATCTTCCTTGGTGACGCGGCCTTTCTCGCCCGTCCCCTTGATCCCGTTGAGATCGATATCGAGCTCGCGCGCCAGACGACGGATCGCCGGGCTCGCATGCGCGCCGGAAAAGTCCGCGATTGCCGGACTACCGGATTTCTGCGACGCGGATGCGGGCGCTGCACTCGGAGGTGGTTCGGCCGCCTCCTGCTGATGCATCACGGCCGGCGCAGCATGAGCCGCCGACGGCACGTCACCGCCCTCGAGACGGACAATCAGCTTGTCCTTACCGACGCGGTCACCAAGCTTCACAAGCACTTCCTTGACCGTGCCTGCTGATGGCGACGGCACTTCCATCGATGCCTTGTCAGATTCCAGCGTCAGCAGCGGATCGTCGATCTTGACTACGTCACCGGGCTTGACCGAAATCTCGATGATCGGCACGTCCTTGAAGTCGCCGATATCCGGTACCTTCACATCAATAATGTTGGTCAAATCAACCTCCCCTAGACTCTCATGCGCGACGCTTTGGCCTGCGGCAGTTATCTGATGAGCGAAACGAGCGTGACCGATCTCAGACCGTTGCCGGATTTGGCTTGTCGGGATCGATGCCGTATTTGCGGAGCGCGTCGGCAACGACCGAAGCCGGGACCGCTCCTTCTTCGGACAGCGCTTTTAGCGCTGCGACGACTACATGGAAGCGATCGACCTCAAAGAAGCTGCGCAGTTTTCGCCTGTAGTCGGAACGGCCGAAGCCATCGGTCCCCAGCACACGATAACGGCCCGGAACGAAAGGCCGGATCTGGTCGGCGAGCAGCTTCATGTAGTCCGTCGACGCGACCACGGGACCGCCGGCCTTGTCGAGACAGGTCTCGACATGAGAGCGCTTGGGCGCCGCGGTCGGATGCCGCATGTTCCAGCGATCGACGTCGAGACCGTCACGGCGCAGCTCCATGAAACTGGTCACGCTCCAGATGTCGGACGCGATGCCGAAGTCATCCGCCAGCAACGCAGCGCCGGCTTCGACCTCACGCAGAATTGCGCCAGAGCCGAGCAATTGAACGCGCGCAGCCTTTTTCTTCGCTTCCACCGATCTCAGCTTGTACATGCCCTTGCGGATGCCCACCTCGGCACCCTCCGGCATCTCGCCATGTGGATAGTTCTCGTTCAACGTGGTGATGTAATAGAAAACGTCCTCGTTTTCACCGTACATCCGGCGCAGGCCATCCTGAACGATGACCGCGATCTCGTAGGAATAGGTCGGATCGTAACAGACGCAGTTCGGAATGGTTGCCGCGATGAGGTGGCTATGGCCATCCTCGTGCTGAAGCCCCTCGCCATTCAGGGTTGTTCGGCCGGACGTGCCGCCGATCAGGAACCCCCGCGCGCGCATGTCTCCGGCCGCCCATGCCAGATCGCCAACGCGCTGGAAGCCGAACATTGAATAGTAGATATAAAACGGAATCATGGGCGTATTCGACGTCGAATAGGACGTCGCGGCCGCAATCCACGAAGCCAAGGCTCCCGCTTCGTTGATGCCCTCCTGAAGGATCTGACCGGTCTTGTCCTCGCGATAGAACATCAGCTGATCGGCGTCCTGCGGCCGATAGAGCTGTCCCACTTGGGAGAAGATTCCAAACTGGCGGAACATACCCTCCATGCCGAAGGTGCGGCTCTCATCCGGCACGATCGGGACGATGCGCTTGCCAATGGCCTTGTCGCGCAGCAACGTGCTGAGGATTCGCACGAAAGCCATGGTGGTGGAGATCTCGCGCTCTTCGGTGGACTTCAATTGCGCGCCGAACGCCGACAAGGGCGGGATTTCGATCGCCTCGGATGTGCGGCGGCGGGCCGGCAGGTGTCCCCCAAGTGCGGCGCGACGTTCCGCGAGATATTTCATTTCGGGCGAATCGGCGGCTAGACGGACGAACGGCACGTCCTTCAGCTCTTCGTCGGAAACCGGAATCTGGAATCTGTCACGGAATTGGCGAAGGGCCTCCTCGTTCATTTTCTTAGCTTGATGCGAGATCATCTGGCCTTCGCCGGATTCACCCATGCCATAGCCCTTGACGGTCTTTGCCAGAATGACGGTCGGCTGCCCCTTGTGCTCGGAAGCAGCCTTGTAAGCGGCATAAACCTTTTGAGGGTCGTGACCACCGCGAGTCATTCCCCAGATTTCATCGTCGCTCATGTGAGCAACCATGGCTTTCAGTTCGGGATATTTTCCGAAGAAATGCTCACGGACATACGCACCGTTCTTCGATTTGTAGTCCTGATATTCGCCGTCGACGCACTCTTCCATGCGCTTTCTGAGAATGCCTGTGACGTCGGCGGCCAGCAATTGATCCCAGCCCGAGCCCCACAGCACCTTGATGACGTTCCAGCCGGCGCCGCGGAAATCGGCTTCCAGTTCCTGCACGATCTTGCCGTTGCCGCGCACCGGTCCGTCGAGACGCTGCAAATTGCAATTGATCACAAACACCAGATTGTCGAGATGCTCGCGTCCGCCCAGCGATATCGCACCGAGCGACTCCGGCTCGTCCATCTCGCCGTCGCCCATGAAAGCCCAGACCTTGCGAGGCTTGGTATCTGCAAGACCACGGCAATCGAGGTATTTGAGAAACCGCGCCTGGTAGATCGCCATCAACGGGCCAAGTCCCATCGACACGGTGGGGAATTGCCAAAAATCCGGCAACAACCACGGGTGCGGATAGGACGGCAGACCCTTGCGGTCGACTTCCTGACGGAAATTGACAAGCTGCTCCTCGCTGAGCCGGCCCTCGAGAAAAGCGCGGGCATAAATGCCGGGTGAGCAATGGCCCTGGTAATAAATCAGGTCGCCGCCATGCGCGTCTGTCGGCGCGTGCCAAAAATGCATGAACCCGGTATCGTAAAGCGTCGCAGCGGATTGGAAGCTGGCGATATGTCCGCCGAGTTCGGAAGACGTCTTGTTGGCGCGCAGCACGATGGCCGCGGCGTTCCAGCGGATAATCGAACGAATCTTATGCTCGAGGACCCGGTCGCCCGGATGCGCCGGCTCATCATGCGGCGGGATGGTGTTCACATAGGCCGTGTTGGCCGCAAAGGACAGCTTTGCACCCTTGCGCCGAGCGGCCTGAATAACGCCTTCCAATAATTCGTCGACCCGGCCGACGCCTTCAAAGGCCTCAACGGAGTCGAGCGCATCCAGCCATTCACGTGTTTCAGTGGGATCGCGATCCTGGTCCAATGTTTCTCTCCCCTTGCGAGATGCTTTTGCGCATCTTCCTGCCGTCGAACTGACTTGCGACGGTCTATTTGCTTCAAGAGATGCATTTCGCATGCCAACCGAAACAAGCTCTGATCCCAGAGTAATCTACTTGATTCTGTTCATGATATTTCACCGCTCCGCGGTGCTCGTCTGCGACGGTAGCTGAAAAATGGAATAGATCGTCAGATCCAGTCTGGAAAATCGGACACGACACAAACGGTGCTAGTGGATTGGAATTGACGCTGCTCCTACCGTTAAGTACGAACTGGAATGCGGCAGAGTAACATCCGGCTGACGCGCTTCGTGGATATGGAGCCACACCGTACAGCGCCAGAGCCGGCTGCAGATGTTAGGTCGGAATTCGTGGCCAGACGGCGAAACAAGCCCCATTCGGCGTGCGGACGCCAAAAGACTTCTTGGGCCTCGGTTCAAGTGACGCCGTAGATCAAGCCCTCTCGCGCATGGTCGCCGCGAGCGAAATCCTTCGGTGGCCTGTACGATTCACGGCTCAATAAGCTGAGGGGAAAACCTATAAAAGTTGCCAAGAAATAGTTCTTGCCATGCGGACGCCATCCATAGATGATGGTGTAGATGACACCCACTCGACGGCATCAAATGTGCCAGAGTGTTGCCGAGGCAACAGAGAGGGGAGTCATCCACAATGCATCCTACCACCATCGGCCTAGATCTCGCCAAGCACGTTTTTCAAGTGCATGGCGTGGACGCTGCGGGCAAAGTCATCATCCGCAAGAAGCTCCGGCGCTCGGAACTCAAGGCATTTTTCGAGAAACTTCCACCCTGCCTGGTCGGCATGGAGGCGTGCGGAACTGCCCACTATTGGGGCCGTGAGCTATCTTCGCTCGGGCATCATGTACGTCTGATGCCAGCGGCTTACGTGAAGCCCTATGTAAAACGCGGCAAGAATGACGAGGTCGATGCAGAGGCGATCTGCGAGGCCGTCACCAGGCCGACAATGCGGTTCGTCCCGGTTAAGAGTGCTGAGCAGCAGTCGATTCTGATGCTGCACCGGACCCGCGATCTGTTCGTGCGTCAGCGCACCATGCTGGTCAACTCCTTGCGGGGGCAGCTCGCCGAGTTTGGCCTGATCGCACCACAAGGTATTTGGCGCAGGCGTCACTTCGCGGCCTGGATCGGCCTGGTGCCACAACAAAACGGGACTGGCGGGAAAGTGCACCTCGGTCGGATTTCGAAGAAGGGCGAGCCCTATCTGCGGCGACTGCTTGTGCTCGGCGCCACCGCTGTAGTCCGCTACGCTCGCGACAAACCTGAATTCGCCGGGTGGGTAAACGCGTTGCTGGCGCGAAGGCCTGCGCGCGTGGTGACGGTCGCGGTTGCAAACAAGCTCGCGCGCATTGTCTGGGCCATCATGCGCCGCGGCGGATCATTCCGGCAAAGACCACTCGGCATTGCGTAAAAGTGGCTTGGCAATAAATTGAGACTTGCAATATAGATATCGAACGCAACGATCACACGAATTGGTAGGAGCGACGACGACGTAATGGCATCCGGTCGACAAACCGATGATCGGGACAACCCGTACCTGTGCACGGACTTCGAATCCGTCAACGATGATTGGGACCAGATCAGCGGACAGCCATTAAGGCCCGCGGCTCATACGATCCGCACCATGAGGCCGGACAGATGACCGCAACGACCAAATGCTGTAACGTCGAAAAAGTTCTTGCCATGTGGGTGTCATCCACAGATGCACAGGTGTGAGTTCTGCAAAATTCTGCTTTCTTATGCAAATGTCGACAAAATTATGCAGAACTTTGCATAGATTTGCAGAAGGGGTAATGATTACCAACGGGTCCATTGGAGGCGACAATGGCAGGATGGCCGAGGCAGTAGATCATTCTTGCCAGAGCATTGCGAAACGTTTCAGAGCATTTCGAGGCATTTCGTAACAAGCCGTTGCCACTTGTTGCGGATTGACTGGGCGGCTCGCGTTGACCTGCGGCTTC
>Ga0208080_1001421_pt1 | contig 11722 bp, 12 predicted proteins | sample NGESurdeep092012_3_FD_184476 | JGI IMG/M metagenome (GOLD analysis project Ga0208080, IMG submission 184476) | Arctic peat soil microbial communities from Barrow, Alaska - NGEE Surface sample 210-3 deep-092012 (SPAdes) | ecosystem: Environmental > Terrestrial > Soil > Wetlands > Peat ...
CACATTAATTATAACGCACAGCGGGCACAAAGACAACCCCGCCAGCGACAAACATGCAGGCCAACCGGCTGAGAGCGACGACGCTATAAACACCATGTCCGGAGCCCTGACCCCGCCGGCGCAATGACGGCGGCGCGGTTGCCAGCTTCATCGGTGACCTGTCCGAGCGGCGCCCGGGTGATCGCGTAGAGACACCGGAACTTGTCAGGCAAGTACTCTTGACCGCGCAGACGGGTGACTCTAGTATCACTCACAGTCGTCGGCCTCACTCGGAGACGTCGGCCTATCGCCCCGCTCGAAGCAAACGCATCACCCCGCTCGAAGCACACGCACTGAGTCGCCAGAGAACTCCTCAATATTGCTGGAGTTCCTTCGGCCTATTGCGCCGTGCGGGGGAGATGTCCCTCACCCAAGGAGAATTCAGATGACTCAGGCTTCCTCGACCAATCTTGAAGGAAAGCGCGTAGCATTTCTCACGTACAACGACGGCGTAGAGCAGATCGAGCTCACCGAGCCGTGGGAGGCGCTTAAGCAGGCCGGAGCCACCCCAGTGTTGATATCGCCGAGTGCGGGCACCACCCGTGGGCGCTTCCACGACATGGACCTCGGCGATGAGTTCTCGGTGGACGTTGTCTTGACCGATGCAGATGCGAACGATTACGACGCCCTTGTTCTTCCCGGTGGGGCTGTTGGTCCGGACATGCTGAGGACCTTCCCGGTCGCCATTCAGCTGATCCAGCGCTTCTTCGAAAAGGGGAAGGCCGTCGCCGCCATATGCCACGGCGCGGTTCCGCTGGTTGAGGCCGATGTGCTCGGCGGCCGCACTTTGACTTCGGTGCGCAATATCCACACCGACATCCTTAATGCGGGTGGTAGCTGGATCGACGACGAGGTCGTCGTCGACAAGTCTGCTAGAGGCACGCTGATCACGAGTCGTGGCCCGCATGACCTTCCCGTCTTCTGCCGCGCGTTGATCGCAGAACTGGCCGAGTAACTCGTCATTGCTATGTGGCCCACGATGACGAAGGAGTCATGAGTCCATGCCCTACTCGGCAAGACAGGTTACGAAGGACTTTGCTGGTGTGACAGTCCTGCAGGACGTGTCCTTCGCATGCCAAGAGGGTCAGATTCATGGCCTGATCGGTGAGAATGGCGCTGGCAAGTCGACGTTGATGAAGATCATGGCCGGCCTCTATCAGCCATCTGCGGGTCAGTTGTTGTGGGGTGACGACGAGGTCTCCTTTCCTACGGTGCATCACGCCACCGCCAAAGGAGTCTATCTTGTCCCGCAGGAACCTTCTTTGCTTCCGGACCTGACGATTGCAGAGAACCTGACGATCGGACGATTCTCCAAGCACAAGATCAGCGCGCTCGGGCTTGATTGGCAGGGGATAAAAGAGGCAGCCCGCGAGAGCCTAGAGAAGCTGGGCTTCACCATCGACGTAACTTTGCCCGCGGGCGGATTATCAATCGCGGCGCAGCAGCTCGTCGAATGTGCTAGGGCGCTCATGTTCGACAGCAAGTTCATCCTCTTCGACGAGCCCACGTCACCGCTCGATGCCGCCGAGGCTGACATGTTGTCCGGGAAGATGCGCGAACTACGTGACAGCGGCCATGGCATTGTTCTGATCTCCCACCGGCTTTCAGAGATGTTCGCTCTCTGCGATGACATCACGGTGTTACGCGACGGCCGGACTGTCGGCGATAGGTTGCGGCCGCCATTCCGTCACGATGAGGTAGTCAAGGCGATGATCGGAAGGGAACTGCAGGAAGTGGACGCCGCACTCAAGCGGCGCAGAAACACCCCAGACGAGACACTGCTGCGGGTAACTTCGCTCGCCTCGCCCCCCGCGGTTCGGGATGTGAATTTCGAGGTGCGGGCGGGGGAGGTTGTCGGCTTCGCAGGCTTGATCGGTAGTGGGCGCACCGAATCTGCCGAGTCTGTCGTCGGCTTAAGACCCAAGACCGATGGCGTCATTGCTCTCACAGGCGCCGCACGAATGCACAAATCGGCGGCTGACGCATTCGATAGGGGCTTGGTTTACGTGCCCGAAGACCGAGCGAAGCACGGTGCATTCCTCGACCTGTCGGTGAGGGACAACATCACAGTGGGTGTCTTGCATCGGCTTACCAGTGCAACACACGCTTGGATGATCTCCCGGCGCGGCGAGCAGCAGGCGGCGAGGGACGGGATGAGTCGCACGGATGTGCGCTGTCCCTCCCCTGAGACTCGGCTTCGCTCGTTGAGCGGTGGTAACCAGCAGAAGAGCCTCATTGCTCGCGCACTTCTCATGAAGCCGCGCGTGCTGCTGCTCGATGAACCGACACGAGGAATTGATGTCGGCGCGAAGGCGGTGATCCACCAGATCACGCGAGATCTCGCGGAAAGTGGCCTCGGCGTGGTCTTCATTTCGTCTGAACTGGAGGAGCTCACTCAGGTAAGTGACCGCATCGTGGTCTTCTACGAAGGCCGCACTGTCGGAGTTGTCGAGCGGGATGGCTCTCACGAGTGGCCACTCGAACAACTTGGCCACCTTGTCATAGCTGGGGCGAGCCCAGTACAAACTCAGTCCGAGTCATACCCAGCGCCTCATCCTTCACAATCGGTAAGCGAGGTAGATCCGTGCTCCGGCGTACAGTGACCAAACAGGAGAGTTATCTCCTCATCGCCATTGTGATCATTTCCCTGATCACGGTGGCTGTACACCCTAACTTTCTGAAGGCCAGCAACGTCACATCTATCCTGGTGTCCGCGTCAATTTTCGGATTCATCGCACTGGGCGAGACCTTCGTCATCCTCGGCCGTGGAATCGATCTATCGGTGTCGGCCACGCTGGGCCTCAGTGCACTAGTGATCGGTATGACAGCTAATCAGCACCACATACCAATAGTCATTGGGGTCATCATTGGTGTAGTACTCGGAATCGTACTTGGGACTGTCAACGGGCTGCTCGTCATCTTCGGCAAAGTTCCTCCGATCATTGCGACACTCGCGACCCTCACCGTCTATGGAGCCCTAGAATTCGTTTACACCAACGGCAATCAGGTCAACTCAATGCCGAACAACTTCGACAATTTGGGCAACGCCAGCTACTTGGGGATCCCTGTGATCGTCCTCATCTTCCTTGTCGCTGTCGCCGTGTGTTGGTACTTCGCGAAATACACCCAGCTCGGCCGGGACATCTACGCAACTGGCAACGACCGCCAACATGCAGAGTCCCGCGGCATCAAGACGAGCAAGGCTATCTTCTCAACGTATGTTATCTCAGGCTTGCTCGCAGGTATTGCCGGCTTGCTCTTCATCAGCTACTACACCACGGCCACGGCGGCGACTGGACCTGGCACAAGCTATGAATTGAGCGCGATCGCCATCTCGCTCATCGGCGGCACCGCACTGACTGGCGGTCGGGCTAACTTCGTTAGCGTGGCGATTGCCAGCGTGTTCTTGGCGATGACTCTTACTGTTGCTGTGTTCTTTGGGGTGCCCGGCATATGGGATCCGGCAGCTGAAGGGTTCCTGATTCTCGCCGTGGTCCTCGGGGACGCGTTTCTTACGTCACGCTCGGGACGACGCTCGGTTGTCGAGTTGAAGCGGATCATCAGTAAGGGCGACGTCGCCCACCTAGCGGACAATCCAGCCGGCGAGAGGTAGTGGGTATGTTAGGCAGTCGTTTAGGAAAAGCTGACGTGTTCCGCCCGCTCTCCGCCTCGGTCAAGGCCTTTGGCGGATGGGAGTTCGCACTTCTCGTACTCCTCGTGGTTGAGATCGTGGCGTTCTCGCAGGGCGCATACGGATTCTGGCTCGGTGGTGCTGGAGCACTTACGCAGCTCCAGCAGTTTGTCGGTATCGCCGTGGCCAGCATGGGCCTGGGCCTGGTGATACTCACCGGCGGCATAGACCTATCCATTGGAAGCGTGGCAAGCCTCACGGGTGTGGTCATGGCCCGACTCTGGGCGTCGGGTCTCAACATCTGGGTTGCGGTGCTCATTGCACTAGTCGTGGCTTGTGCCATCGGCACCCTCAACGGACTTATCATCACGTATGGCAAGCTGCATCCGCTCATTGTCACACTTGTCACAATGTTTGTGGTATCCAGTGTCGCCGAAGTGGTTGTCGGTACTCCCACGCCGTACGTGTTTCCTAGCAACTTCGTTAATCTGGGCATGGGGGCGTACCACTCGCTACCTTGGTCGGTCATGGTGTTTGTTGTCGTCGCGATTTGTGCTGGATATCTTGTCGGGTTCACGACTTTCGGGCGAGAACTGCTAATGATCGGTTCGAATCCTGTTGCCGCCGCATATGCAGGCATACGGGTGCGCCGTGTACTCGTCATCAATTACACCCTTTGCGCACTCAGCGCGGGTATAGCGGGTATCTTGATGAGTGCTCTGTACGCGTCGGCGCGCGGCGACCTCGCGCAGCACTTGCTGTTGCCGGCGCTGACGGCGGTAGTTCTCGGTGGAGTTGATATCTTTGGGGGCAGTGGCCGCGTTCGAGGTATGGTGCTTGGGGTTCTGTTGATCGGTTTCCTGCAGCAGGGAATGATGCTGTACGGCGTCAACGCCGTCGATGTGCAGTTGGTGACCGGAATCTTACTGGGAGCCGCCGTTGTCACAAAGAACATGTCGGGTAGTCAGCGCTTCACGCGCCGCCTACGGCGACGTCGCACTAATGTACCGCCGCCTGTTCCTAACGAACTGGAGGCGTCCAAAGTTGCTTCATAATAATGATGCTTTGTAGCGCCTAGACGTTCCAAACTCCTAAGTTCGCACATATCAAGACTGCCCTGGAAGTACCATCCACTGGAGGTAACCCGATGAAAATTCTCGCCCCATCCGCTCGCAATGCCCTTTATTCCAGCGTGGCGGTGCTGTCTATCGTAGGGCTTGCCGCGTGCGGCAATTCGGCAAGCAAAAGTGCCGGTACGTCCGGCGGTTCTTCGTCTGCTGCTGGTTCGATCAAGGTTGCCATGAATGTTAAGATCACCGGTCACACGTTCTTTACAGAGATCCGGGATGGCGCTCTCGCAGCGGCACCCAGTCAAGGAGTGTCGCTTACTTATAGCGGCCCCACGTTCTCGGATGGACAGGCGCAAGCAACTCAACTGAACAGCATCATCCAGCAGGGTTATAAGGTCTTGCTGTTGTCGGCCAACAGCCCAACTGTGGAGGCCCCAGCGGCCGAGAAAGCCCAGGCAATGGGTATCCCGGTCATTACGTTTGACGCCGATGTCATACCGGCTGCGCGCGGCTGGTACGTCAACGACGCCGCCTACCCCGCCTTCGGTAAGTGCCTCATCGACCAGGCGGTGAAGTTCGGTGGTCCTAATGCCGAGGTCGGCATCGTTTCATCGAATCCGGACTCGCCGAATCAAATCGCCTGGATCAATTCCGCGATGGCGTACCAGAAGGCTAACTATCCCGGACTCAAGATTGATGGAACAGTCTACGGGAAGGGAGATGAGGCTCTGTCCTTCTCGGGCGCCGAGAGCCTGCTTCAGGCCCACCCAGGAATCAAGGTCCTCTTAACGCCGGACTCAGGCGCCGCTCCTGGTGCCGCTTCGGCCATCACCAAGCTAGGCATGATCGGCAAGGTTCTGTCAGTCGGTCAGGGCGACCTAGCATCGAGCCGACAATACATCAAGAATGGCAGTGAGGTCTCGTGCATGTGGGACAACGCCGGGTTGGGCAAACTGCTCGTGTACATGGCGAAAGCGGCTGCAAACAAGACGCTACCGAAGAACGGGACCTTCACGTCTGATCCGGCCGGTTCGTGGGTAATCAAGAACGGCTGGGTCGACTACGCGCAGAACCCGACGGTATTCAACAAAGAGAACGTCGGCAAATTCACCGATGCGGGTTCGCCGATCGGCTGATTCGAGTGGCGTCCGGGCAGGGTGCCACTGAGCGGTCCTGCCCGGGCGCACCATAAGCGCAACCCCAATGTGACGATACGAGACGTGACCGCGGTCAAACTGTGGAGGTAGGACGATGGACAAGACTTTGACATTGGCGCAGGGCCAGGCGGTGCTCTCCGCAGCGCTGGCTCACGCAGAGAGCAGCGGGCTTTCGCTGAACGTAGCTGTGGTGGACGCCGCGGCGCACTTGCTCACTTTTGCTCGCCAAGACGGGGCCATCCTCGGGAGTATCGACATCTCGTGTCGCAAGGCCCGAACCGCCGCCCTTATGAAGCGTCCCACGGCCGAGTTCGCCGTGACTGCAGCCCCCGGGGGACCGGTCTACGGGGTGGAAGTCACCAACGGCGGGCTGGCCCTCTTTGGGGGCGGAGTACTGCTGACTTTCCCCGATGGGACCGTCGTTGGGGCCGTCGGGGTCAGCGGCGGTTCAGTAGAAGAGGACTGCGCAGCTGCGGACGCTGGCGCTGCTGTCTTGTCCGGGCCCGCCTAACTCGGGAGTCGACGTCAAAATACCGCGTCGCCCGACGGTCGGTAGCGCAACACCTGCACTGGACTTTATGGAGGAGAGATCAACGTGGAGTTGTCACAACCCTTGGCGGCGAACTGTTCGCTTCTGTTTACCGAGCTTCCGTTGCTCGAGCGGCCAGTTGCTGCCCGAGCGGCAGGATTCGAGGCAGTGGAGTTTTGGTGGCCTTTCTCGCAGGCTGTTCCGTGCGATGCTGATGTGGATGGCTTTATCCGTGCTATCAAGGATGCTGGAGTCGCCCTAATTGGTTTGAACTTCTTCGCGGGGGATATGCCGAGTGGTGACCGGGGCATACTTTCCTTGCCTGACCGTCGACATGAATTTGTCGACAACGTAGACGTCGTTGTAGGTATCGCGGACGCGCTGGGGACCAAGGCGTTCAACGCACTCTATGGCAACAGGCTGGGTGACATGAATTCTGCTGGACAAGACGAGGTGGCGCTCCAGAACCTCGCTGTCGCAGCGGCCAAGGTGGCACCGCTCCAGGGCAACGTGCTGCTTGAGCCGGTGAGTGGCGCCCCCGACTACCCACTCTTGTGGGCTGCTGACGCGGTGAAGGTCATTGAGCGAGTAGAGCGCGAACTCGGGGTGTCAAACGTACGCCTCCTGCTCGATCTGTACCACCTCACTGTGAATGGTGACGATCCCGCCGTCGTGATCGATAGAGAGATCGGCCGGATCGGACATGTGCAGTATGCGGACGCGCCAGGCCGGCACGAACCGGGAACTGGTGGGCAGGTCGACATCCAGAGCTACTCGCGGCGTCTTGCTGCAGCCGGATACTCGGGCTGGATGGCTTTGGAATACATCCCTTCTACCACAACGGCGGAGAGCCTGAACTGGCTAGAACAACCATCCGCAACATGATTGCTTGCTCAGACCGGACCAACCATTTAACGTAAGGGGAACTTGTAATGACGACAATTGCCTTCATTGGTCTCGGAATCATGGGACGGCCCATGGCCACCCACCTCGTCGCGGCGGGATACGACGTGGTAGGTAGGGACTTTAATCCCGCCTCGGTAGACTATCTCGTCAGCAAAGGGGGGCGTTCTGCGGACACCATGGCGTCCGCGGTCGCTGAGGCCGACATTGTGATCACCATGCTGCCAGATAGCCCCGACGTGGAGATGGCCGTACTCGGTGACGACGGCATCTATGCCCACGCGCGCCCAGGAATCCTGCACATCGATTGCTCATCGATCCGTCCCGACGTCGCCCGCAGAGTCGCTGCGGAGGGCGAGAAGCACGACATCCAAGTCGTCGACGCGCCGGTCAGCGGTGGTGAGGTCGGCGCCGTCGAAGCAACGCTGTCAATCATGGTAGGCGGCTCCGAGGAAGACGTCGCGCGAGCGCTGCCGATCCTGACGCACATGGGCGGGACAGTCGTTCACGTTGGGCCGAAGGGGGCAGGGCAGACCGTGAAGGCTGCCAACCAGCTCATCGTCGCTGGCACGATCGAGCTCGTCGCCGAGGCGATCGTGTTCCTGGAGGCTTATGGCGTGCAAATGGACGCTGCCATCAAGGTGCTGGCCGGAGGGCTGGCGGGCAACCAGATCCTTGAGCGTAAGGCGGCCAGCATGCTCCGGCGGGAGTTCTCGCCCGGCTTCCGGGTCGACCTTCACCATAAAGACATGGGCATCGTCACGGCAGCCGCTCGCGAGGCTGGTGTCGCCATTCCGCTTGGATCACATGTGGCGTCCCTCGTCGGTTCCCTCCGGGCGCAGGGACATGGTGGGCTGGACCACTCGGCACTGCTCCTGCAGGTCGAGCAGCTATCTGGACGCAGCCGGCGTAGTGACGGTAAGCCGGTTGGATGAACGGCGGTGATGCCAGTCGAGGGCCAGCGGGCGTCACGGTTTGTCCGGCCCGCCGAGGATGACTGTGTGAGACGGCGTGCGGGGGTACGTGTGGTGCTCGCCCCCGACAAGTTCAAGGGCAGCCTCACCTCTGAGCAGGTCGCCGAGCATCTCGCCCGTGGGCTCGTAGCGGCATGGTCGGATATCGACGTAGTATCGGTCCCGGTTGCAGACGGAGGCGACGGAACACTCCACGCCGCTGTGGCAGCAGGCTTCCGCCGTCGTGAGGTCACCGTGACTGGTCCGACCGGGCAGCCGGTGCGGTCGGCGATCGCCGTGCGGAATGGGATCGCTGTCGTCGAACTTGCCGCCGCGTCGGGCCTGGCGCTGCTGGCCGACGGGCAACCTCAGCCGCTCGAGGCGACGAGCTGGGGCACGGGAGAACTCATTCGTGCGGCGCTCGACGCCGACTGTACCGAGATCATTCTCGGCGTTGGTGGCAGCGCTAGCACGGATGGCGGGTCGGGGATGTTACAGGCGCTGGGCGCTCGGCTGCTCGACAGCTCCGGTGAGCAGTTGGGGCCCGGTGGCGGCGCGTTGCGAAGTCTTGACCGCGTCGATCTTTCCGACCTGGACCCGCGGCTTAAGAGCGCTCGGTTCGTGCTGGCGAGCGATGTCGACAACCCGCTGCTCGGCGACCACGGAGGCGCTCGCATCTATGGGCCGCAAAAGGGTGCGACGTCACGTGACATCGAAGAACTCGAGAGTGGAATGGAGCGATGGGCATCTTTGGTCGACTATGCCGCTGTCAGCCTGCCGGGCGCTGGTGCGGCTGGCGGAGTGGGCTACGCCGCGCTGACGGTTCTCGGCGCGATCAGGCGTCCGGGGGTCGAGGTAGTCCTCGAGCTCACGGGGTTTCAAGAGGCTGCACGCGGGGCAGTCCTTGTCATCACCGGTGAGGGGTCACTCGACGCACAGACTCTCAGCGGCAAGGCACCCGTTGGCGTCGCACGCGCTGCGGGTCGTCTTGGCGTTCCGGCCATAGCGGTCTGCGGCCAGTGCCATGTGGACCCTTCCACGCTAGCTTCGGTTGGCCTGGGCAGGGCATATGCACTAACTGATATCGAGCCATGCATCGAGATCTGTATCAGTCGCCCAGGCCCGCTGTTGGAGGATCTGGCAGGTCGTATCGCAAGGGATCTCGCAGGGGGCCGGATCTCCGGAGACAAGAGATAACGTTCGGCCCTCTGCAGAAGGTTCGGAAGCGCTTCATTGATGGCTCTTCAACTTATTCGGCTCAGCAACCCCAGCGGCCGGCATCCAGCAGTCGCGCCTCGGCGTCCAGGAGCGCCTGTGTCGTGTAGACCTCGAAGCCGCGAGCGCGGAACTTCGACGTGCGGTCGGGGCGGGTGAACCGCTCCGGGGTGTGCGCCAACTCCGGCGCACTGATGAGCAGGACGTCGGACAGGGCGAGGTGGACGGTGCGCTCGACGACGGCCATCCGGTCGTCTGCGGAGGCGAAGCGGACTCCGTGGATTTGTCGCAGCACCTCCGCGAAGACGTTGGCACGGGAGAACGTCGAGCGCTTCTCGGCGACGACGTGGACAGCGATGACGCCTACCTCGGTGAGCATCTCGTTGGTGAGGTCGTCGGCGCGCAACAGCGGCAAGTCGTTGCGATCCCGCAGCGTCGCGACCCACGGAACGGGATCGGTGTGGAGTAGCACCTGGGCGCTTGCGCCAACCCTCGACCTGCTCGGCAAGCGGGTGGACGTGTTTGTCCGGCCGTGTCTGCAGAGTGGCTCGTTGTCGCAGCCTGAGCATCTCGCGGCTGTTCGGCGAGCGACCATGGGAGGCGACGAAGTCCGGAATCAGCGCGTTGGTTGCGATCTCGATGGATGCCGACCGAGTCGAGAACGCCTTCTGCAGCTCCTGCGGGACACCAGCAACTTCGTACTTCGGGACATGGGAGTGGAGCCGCCTGGTCGACTCCCATCCCCAGCCGAGCGCTTGCGTGAGGAAGTCGGACAGGATGCCGTTATACATCTCGGACAGGCCCACAGTGGCGCGGAACATGCCCCGGGAGTCCAGAGTCCGCCATGCGCCGTCCTCGCTTTGTGCGCGGTTCATCACGACCACGTGCGTGTGCAGCTGCGGGTCACCAGCGCGTGAGTCCCAGTGGTCGAAGGCCGCGCCGACCACCCCGCGGATCTCCTCCTGGACCACGCCGTTCTTGCCCGATCGCGAGGTGAACACGCACTGCTCGGCGTAGGCCACGACATAGGTCAGGGCCTGCTGGTGTGCCTCATAGATCAGCGCTTGTGTGCCCCCGTCGGCCAGTGCCCACGCCACGCTGACGCTCTTCGGGGCGCTGAAGGTGAGGTCGAATCCGGCGACAGCGCGGGCGATCTTCGCCTCGGCGAAGCGCTCGTCGGTCTTGATCTTGGACACCGCAGCGTCCCGCTCATCGCCCTTGAGACCGGCCGTCTCGGCGCTGATGCGAGTCCTCACCCGCTCCGCATACAGAGCCTTCTGTGCGCGCGGGGGTCGGCCAAGCTGCTCGCCGGTGAGAGGGTCCTGGACCATCCCGAGCATCCGGAAGAGATGCTCCTCGGTCACTTGGCTGCCAGGCTCGATGCCGATTCCATTGCCCAAGCCAGCGAGGCCCTGGCCGATGAATCGACCTGGTGGCGTTCCTGACTCGGCGTAGTACCGCGTCAACGCGGACGCGTGTTGCGACGCCCCGTCGGACTGGGCAACCGAGCCCATCAGGTACTTGTATCCACTGCCCAGGGTCATCCGCCGGATCGAAACCGTCATCCTCAGCCGCTCCCACGCGTCCTTTGACGGGCGCCTTGAAGCTCGTCAACTGATGGGGCTACAGCCGGCTGGGTACACGATCCGCGACAGCGGCCCCCTGATGCCAGAGGTGTAGGTCGAGGATCTTGTGCTTTGGCGTTGGGGTGGTTGAGATGAGACCAGGGGTCGAAGTCACCGGTCGCGTGACCGTGTCGCTAGCAGGGCCGTGCGATCGCGATCGGTGATCGGTGCCGGTTCGGATTGTGTACCTGACGGCGGGTAATCCATGGGACAGAAGCCGTGACTGCTTGGATGTTTGAACGGAAGGAATCACGATGCCCAGAGCCACCCGTCGGCCGCTGGATGAGCGTGCCCGTACCAGGTTGCGGGAGGCACAGAGGCTCGAGTCCGATGCCGTCGCGGTGATCCACGCTGCGGCGATGAGGAAAGAGTCGACTCAGGCCAAGCTCGATGCGCTCATCGCCGGCCACCAGGTCGCGATCGATGCCGCCGAACACGGACTGTGCAAGGCCCACGCGAACCTGGTGTCCGTGTCCGGCCTCGCCAGGGCCGCCCTCCTTCTTGAGCTCCCCGTCTCGGCGCTTCGAGCCGCGGTCCGCTCAACAACGGGCGCGGGACGTCAGGAGGACGTGTGAACGGCATACGGGTCGACCCGGACCG
>Ga0208080_1001422_pt1 | contig 11721 bp, 8 predicted proteins | sample NGESurdeep092012_3_FD_184476 | JGI IMG/M metagenome (GOLD analysis project Ga0208080, IMG submission 184476) | Arctic peat soil microbial communities from Barrow, Alaska - NGEE Surface sample 210-3 deep-092012 (SPAdes) | ecosystem: Environmental > Terrestrial > Soil > Wetlands > Peat ...
GTATTGCACCGGATCGGTCGCGAGGGAAACGAGCGCGTCGATCTGCTCGGTGACGCGCATCGAACCGAGCTCGGCCGCCATCGCGCTGCCGGCGCGTCCCGTCACCATGAGCCCGGTCAGGACGGGTCCGAGCTCGCGCAGCATCGAGAGCGCCACGACCGAGCCGATATAGCCCTCGGCGTGAAACCGCTGGAAGCCCTTGAACGTCTGGAGGGCGAGGACGCCTCCCGTGAAGAGCGCGGTCAGGAGCACGACCGGGACCGAGTCCACGCCCACGCGCACAACCTGGCGCGCCGTCGCGACGGGCGAGAACGGGGGCGTCACGACGCCGCGCATCGTCAGGCCGAGGAGCACGAAGAAGCGGCCGACGCCCTCCATCACGTTCAGGAGCCCGCGCCCGAAGAACTCGAAAAATGCGTTCACAGAAACTTCGACTCCCGCGCCACGATCTCGCCTCCGGAAAGGATGATACGTGGCATTCGCGGGCCGACACCGCAAAGGATCTCCCACGAGACCGTGCCGGCCGCGGCCGCGACCTCGTCGACGCCCAGCCGCGCGCCGCCCTGCCGTCCGAAGAAGACCGCCTCGTCGCCGCGGGCCGGCCTCGCCGGGAGGTCGGTGACGTCCACGGTCGTGAGGTCCATCGAGACGCGCCCCGCGAGCGGGCAGCGTTTCCCCGCGATCAGCACCGCGCCGTGCCCGGACAGCGAGCGCGGCACGCCGTCGGCGTATCCGGCCGGCACGATCGCGAGGGTCGTTTCGCGCGCCGCCACGAACGTCCCGCCGTAACCCACACGCGTCCCCGGTGAGACGGTCTTCACCTGGTCGACGACGGAGACGAACGACATGACATCGGAAAGAGAATCGTTCTGTTCGGAGGATAGACCGGGGACCCTCGCGTATAGGGCGAGACCAGGGCGCACATGGGAGATGCGAAGACCTGGGATTTCTTCGAAAGGGGGTGGGAGCAGCGTCGCGCCCGAGTTGGCGACGTGCACCATCGTCGGCCGGTGGCCGCGAGCGAGGACCAAAGAGAAGATTTCTTTGAAGGTGGTGATCTGCGCCTCGGTTTGCCGAGAGGCCGCCTCGTCGGACGAGGCGAAATTCTGAAAGACACCTTCTAAGAAAATCTTCCCCCGCACTCTGTCGAGAAGATCGAGCATCCGCGGTACGTCAGCAGGAAGGACTCCGAGCCGCGTCATCCCCGTGTCGAGTTTGAGATGGGCGCGAACTGAAATATCTTCCCTTTCGCAGAATTTCTTCAACTCCTGGAGCTGCTCGACGGAATGCACATTCGGGGTCAGCCCGCCGGACGCAAGGGCAGGCAGCTGATCCTCTCCAATCCATCCCATCACCAGGATTTGTTGCAAGATACCTGCCCGCCTGAGTTCGAGGCCTTCTTCCACGACGGCGACCGCGAACACCCGCGCGCCCTCGGCCGCGAGGCGCTTCGCCACGTGCGCGGCGCCGTGGCCGTAGGCGTCGGCCTTGACGACGGGCATCGGGACGCAGCCCGCCGGCAGCGCGCGCGCGATCGCCCGGTAGTTCGACGCGAGCGCGTCGAGATCGACGACGGCGTGCGTGGGGCGGAGGGGAACACTCATTCAGCGATTGGTGCGGAGTGGGTCCCGGAGAACCCGGCCTCCGGGTTCTCCCGGGAACACCTCAAAGCCCGGGACCTTCGCTGATCATCGCAAGGTCCGAGAAGCGCGTGTATTCGCCCGACCAGCCGAGCGTGAAACGGTCGGTCGGGCCGTTGCGCTGTTTGGCGATGATGACGTCGCCGACGTTCTTCTGCTCGGTGTCCTTGTCGTAATACTCGGGCCGCGACAGGAAGAGGACGACGTCGGCATCCTGCTCGATGGCGCCCGACTCGCGAAGGTCCGAGAGCACGGGCTCCTTCTCGGAGCCGCGCTGCTCGGTACGCCGCGAAAGCTGTGAGAGCGCGATGACGGGAACCTCGAGCTCCTTGGCGAGAGCCTTGAGGCCGCGCGAGAACGCGCTGACTTCCTGCGTGCGGTTCTCGACCTTGCCGCGCGATCCCATGATCTGGAGGTAGTCCACGAAGAGCGCGTCGAGGCCGTGCCGCTGCTTGAGCTGCAGCGCCCGTGCTCGCATCTCGAGGAGCGTGGCGGCCGGCGAATCGTCCACGAAGAGCTGCGCTTCGCGCATCTGCTGCGTCGAGAAGAAGAGGGCCTTTTTCTCCTCCTTCGAGAGGCGGCCCTCACGCAGACGCTGCAGGTTCACGCGCGACTCGGCGCACTGAATGCGGAAGCCGAGCTGCTGGGCGGACATTTCGAGCGAGAAGAAACCGACGACGAACTTCTGGTGGATCGTCAGATACGACGCAATGTTCAGGGCGAACGCCGTCTTGCCCATACCCGGCCGGGCCGCGACGACGATCAGGTCGGTCTTCTGGAAGCCCTGCGTCAGCGCGTTCAGCCTCGTGAAGCCGGTGGGCAGGCCCGTGAGCATCGTGCCGCGCCCGTGGATCTTCTGGATCTCCTCCTCGTTCTTCTCCGCGATACGCGAGAGCTTCACGAAGCCGCCCTTGATCGACCCCTTCGCGATCTCGACGAGGTCGCGCTGCGCGTTCTCGAGGACGGTCTCGGCGTCCGGGGCCGTCACGGCGTCGCGGATCGCGCGGCGCGACTGGAAGATGACGAGCCGCCTCAGCGAGGACTCGCGCACGAGGCGTGCGTAGCTCTCGACGTTCTCGACGTCCGGCACGCGGTCCACGAGCGACGAAAGGACCGCCGCGCCGCCCGCGCGCTCGAGCCGTCCGGCCTTCTCGAGCTCGCTCTGCACCGTGACGAGGTCCACGCCCTCGCGCCGGTCGGCGAGCGCCAGGCACGCCTCGTAGACCAGCCGGTGCGCCTCGCTCGCGAAGTCCTCCGGCACGAGGAACTCCATCACGCGCGACAGGAGCGACCCGTCGATGAGGATCGCGCCCAGAAGGCTCCGCTCGGCGTCGGGCCGCGCGGGAAGGACCTCGGAATCGACGGAGGCGAGGGTGGACATCGGGGAGGCCTGTTTTATCGCAAGTGAGGCTCCCACGCGAGAGGCGGTATGTCGGCGGGCACTGGCGAAGGATCTGATCCGACGCGTCGGCCGCCCGTCAGCGCGGAGAAAGATCCAGCGACGGGCGGCCGGACTCGGTGCGGCGCCGCGACGCGGCAGCGGCCATCCGGTTCCAGTTCTCCTCGTCGAGCCGGCAGGCACCGATGCGCTTCCGGCCTTCCGGCGGGCCATGGTAGTCCGAGCCGGCCGACTTCAGAAGGCCTTCCCGCTCGGCGAGCTGGCCGAACGCGTTCTCTTTCTGCCCGTCCTGGTCCGCGTGGATGACCTCGAGGCCGTCGAGCCCCGCCGCGACCCCGAGAGTGACGACCTTCTCCGGGTCGCGGTACCAGATCGGATGGGCGATGACCGAGAGGCCCCCCGCCTTGCGGATGGCGGCGATCGCCTCCTCGAGAGTCCACTTCGGCTTCGGCACGTAGGCCGGCTTATCCCGCGCGAGGAAACGCTCGAAGGCCTCGTCGAGGCTCTTCACGTAACCCTTCGCGACCATTGCGCGTGCGATGTGTGGGCGGCCGAACGCGCCCTCCGCTACGACGGCCCGGATCTCGGCGATGTCGAGCGGCAGGCCGAGAGAGCCGAGCTTCTCCACCATCGCCTCTCCGCGCGTGTCGCGGTCCTCGCGAAACACCGCGAGGCGCGCCTTGAGCTCGGGCTCTTCCGGATCGAGAAACAGGCCGAGCACGTGGACGTCGTCGCCGTCACATCGCGTCGAAAGCTCGCTCGCGGTCACGGTGACGAGACCCGTGCCCTTCGCCGCGGCCTCGAACTCGGGCAGGCCGTGGACCGCGTCGTGATCCGAGAGCGCGAGCACCGAGAGCCCCGCCTCGACGCCGCGGGCCACGAGCTGCGCCGGAGGCTCGAGGCCGTCCGAGAACGTGGAGTGGCAGTGGAGATCGGCTCCGCGGTACGAAGGCATCCGCGGATGGTAGCAGCGAGACGCGCGCGCCCGTCGGGTACCCTTGTGCTGTGAGGCACCCCGTCTCCTTACGCTCCCCGGTGGCCGCGTGCCTCGCCCTCGGCGCGCTCTTCGCGGGCTCTTCGGCCTGTTCGGTCCGCGAGCGCATGCACACGGCCGCCGAGCGGATCTCCCCGGATCCGGGGCCCTCCGTGTGCATCCTCTTCTTCGACGGGCTCTCCGACGAGGCCTTCACGCACCTCGTCTCCGCGGGCGCGCTGCCGAACCTCAAGGCCCGCATCGTGGATCGCGGCCTTCGCGTTCAGACGGCCGTCACCTCGGTCCCGAGCGAGACGTATCCCAACCTCGCCTCTCTCGAAACGGGCCTCCTCCCCGGCCACCACGGGATTCCCGCGAACATCTGGCTCGACCGGAGGCTCCAGGTCCGCGAGGCGCACACGAACATCCTCGGGACCTTCTCTTCGACCGACTACCTCGCGCCGGAGGCGCGGACGCTTTTCGAGCGGCTTCCGAACGCCACGGTCGCCGTGACGGCGCCGCTCGCGAGGGGCGTCTCGGTCCACGTGCGGAACCGGATCGCGCTCATCGCCTCGTACGCTCGCAACGATTGGTCGTTCCTGGACCGCAAAACGCTCGACGACGTCGGCGACGCGTACGCCGGCGCCGCGGCAGCGGGACGCATGCCGCCCCTCGTCTGGGGACACTTCGCCGGCACCGACGAGGTCGCGCATATGAGCGGGCTGGAGAGCCTCGAGTTCCGCGCGGCGATGGCCGAGATCGACCGCGCGTTCGGGCGTCTCCTGCGCCGCCTCAAGCGGCGGCACCTCGACGAGCGGATCCTCTTCGTCCTCGTCAGCGACCACGGAAACCGTTCTTACGGGACGTTCGTCGACGCGAACGAGCTCGTGAACCGCGTGCTGAGGGCGAACCCCACGGAGGCGGACTGCAGCCTCGGGAACTGCGTTCTCGTCCCGGCCACGCGGAAGCACAAGGCCTACGACGTGGGCGACGCCATGATCGCCGTCGGCGCTTACCGGGGCGTCATGATCTGGCTGCCCGCGAACCGGCCGCCCGAAGACGTGCCGAGCGCGTTTCGCGCCCCGCGGCGGAAGAGGAAGGCGCGCCCGGCGAGCAGCGCTCCGCTGAAGACTCCGGCCACGTCGCTCTTCGCCGCGACGCTCGCCCGCGCGCCCGAGGTCAGGCTCGTCGTCACGCGCGGCGCCTCTGTGGGAACGGTCGCGCTCTATGGTCCCGCCGGCGAGGCCGAGATCGTGCGCGAGGATCGCGACGGCCTCGAGACGCTCTATCTGTACCGCGTCCTGGAGGGAGAGGACCCTCTCGGCTACTCTCGGTCGGCCGCCGCGCCGCTCGTCGGCTCGGCCCACGAGGCCGACGAATGGCTCGAGGCGACGGCGGAGACGGAGTATCCCGATCTCGTCGTCCAGCTGCCCGAGTTCTTCGACTCGCCGCGCTCCCCCGACGTCTTTGTCTCTCCGAAAGACGGCTACGGCTTCACGAAGGGATACGTTGCCGGCCACGGCTCGCTCTCCCGGAGCGAAACGGTCGTCCCCTTCCTGTTCGCAGGCCCCGGTGTGTCACCCGGCGTCCTCCACACGGCGCGGACGGTCGACCTCGCACCCACGCTTCTGGCGTATCTCGGCGTGGCCTACGACCCGGACGAGATGGACGGCGAAGACCTCGAGATCGCGCCGCACGGCGTTCCGAAGGCGCCGCCGATCCCGGCGACACCCGCCGGCGACGACTGACGCTGGCTCAGCGCGGCACGCGCCGGACGCGCACCGTGTTCGTTGCGCCCGCCGCCCGCGCGGCGCCCGAGATCTCGACGACCACCGCCCCGGCGAGGCCCGGCAGGCGCGACAGGACGGCGTCTCCGGCGCGGACCATCGCCTCGACGCTGCGCGCCTGAGGGACGCGAAAGGACGTGACATCCCTGAGGAGCGCGAGCTTCTGCCGGACCGTTTCGTGCGACGTGAACGCGAGGACCGGGATGGAGAGCGGATTTTTCGACACGAAGCGCGCCGTCCTCCCCGACTCGGTGTAGACGACCATCGCGGCCGCATGCGCCTCGCGGGCCATTTTCGCGGCCGTGCGCGCCACGACGGCAGAGAAATCTCCGGGCGGCGGAGGCGACGCGACGTCGGGCACGGTGCCGGCTTCCGGCACCTCGGCGGCGCGCGCGATCTCGGCCATCGCCTCGACGGCCTCGACGGGCCACGCTCCGACTGCCGTCTCGCCGGAAAGCATCACCGCGTCCGCGCCGTCGTGCACGGCCCCGGCCACGTCCGAGACCTCGGCGCGCGTCGGTGTCGGGTTCTCGATCATCGACTCGAGCATCTGCGTGGCGACGATGACGGGCACGGCGTGGCGCCGGCCCGCCGCGAGGATCTCCCGCTGGGCGCGCGGCACGCTTGTGAGGCCGATCTCCACGCCGAGGTCTCCCCGCGCGACCATGAGCGCATCCGAGGCCGCCGCAAGCTCGTCGAGGGCCGCCAGGGCCTCCTTCCGCTCGATCTTGGCGACGATCCAGGGGCGACGTCCAGGCGCGACGCGCGCGATGAGCCGCCGAAGCTGCGCGACGTGCGCGGGGCTGCGCACGAACGAGAGCCCCACAAAATCCACCCCGGCGACCAGGCCCTCGGCGAGATCCCTCCGGTCCTTCGCCGTCAGGGCGGGCGCCGAGAGAGCCGAATTGGGGAAGTTGACGCCCGCACCGCTCTTCACCGAGCCGCCGATCTCGACGGTCGCAAAGAGCGCACGTTTCGAGCACGTCCTGACGCGCAGGCAGATACGGCCGTCGTCGAGCCGCACCTCGGCGCCCGGCCCGATGTCCTCGAGGAGCGCCGGATAGGTCACCGCGAGGCGCACGGCGCCCCCCGACTCGCCGGCGGAGGCGCCGCCCGGAAACAGTTCGACGCTCTGCCCGCTCACGAGCGACACGGGGCCGCCGGAGAGGGCGCCGACGCGGATCTTCGGGCCGCCGAGGTCGAGGAGCACGCCTGTCGGGGCGCGGCGCCCGCGGGAAAGACGGCGCACGAGGGCCACGCGGCGCGCGATTTCGCCGGGGCGGCAGTGCGCCCCGTTCAGGCGCACGACGTCCACGCCCGCGTCGAGGAGCGCCGCGAGCGCGCCGGGCCTCTCCGCGTTCGAGGCGATCGTCGCGACGATCCGCGTCGCCCGCGCTCTGGGCCTCTTTTCGTGTGGCATCCGCCCCCACCTTCCACCCGTATGATGCCCGCATGAGCGAACTCGACGCCGAAAAACCCCACACCGCCATCCTCGAGAACGGGGATCTCGCCGATCCCCGCGTCGACCAGATCGCCGGCCACGTGAAGGAGATCATCCGGATCCTCGGGCTCTGTCCCGACCGGGATCCGAACCTCATCAACACGGACCGGCGCGTCGCGAGGATGTATCTCGACATCTTCTCCGGGCTCGACGAGGGCACCCGGCCGAAGCTCACGACGTTCCCGAACGAAGAGCACTACACGTCGATGGTCATGGAGAAGGAGATTCCCTTCTACTCCATGTGCGCCCATCACTTCGTGCCGTTCTACGGGCACGGGCACATCGCCTACATCCCGAACGACACAATCGTCGGCCTGTCGAAGCTGCCGCGGCTCCTGGAATTCTACGCGCGGAGGCCGCAGGTCCAGGAACGACTGACCGAGCAGGTCGCGGCCGTCCTCGAGGAGGAGCTGAAGCCCCAGGGCGTCATGGTCGTCATCGAGGCCCGGCACCTCTGCGTGGAGATGCGCGGCGTCAAGAAGCCGGGCGCCGTGACGGTCACCTCCGCGATCCGCGGAATCTTTCTCCAGAAGGCCGTCCGCGAGGAGTTCCTCGACCTGATGCGGCGCCGGTAGGCCGCACGGCATCCGCTCACGCGCCGCTCTCGTGCCGCGCCGGCGATCAGTTCAACGCTCCGATTCTTCCCTGAGCGCCCAGGCGGAGTTAAGATCGCATCTCATCTTGCCGCGGCCCGCGAGGGCCACAGAAGAGCCGCGGTCCCGGAGGAAAAGCAAGCATGTCGAGCGTTCTCACCGAGACCACGTCCCGTGCCGGCGCGTCCTCAGAGGTCGTCGCCAACGATTTCTCGCTGCAGGTCGCCACGGCCAACGGGTCGGGCTCGCAGACGGCGAACAGCGTCCTCATGCGGTCCATCTTCCGCATGGGCGTCCCCGTCTCCGGCAAGAACCTCTTCCCCTCGAACATCCAGGGTCTCCCCACCTGGTTCACGATCCGCGCGAACAAGGACGGATATCTCGCACGCAAGCGCGACCTCGACGTGCTCGTCTGCATGAATCCCGAGACGGCGGACGAGGACGTGCGCGACGTGCGTTCGGGCGCCCACGTCGTCTGCGAGAAAAAGCTCGGGCTCGAGAGCCCTGCCAGGAAGCGCGACGACCTCACGTACTACGCGGTTCCGTTCTCGGAGCTCGTCGTCAAGATCACCTCCGCACCGGAGCACGCGAAGCTCCGCAAACTCATCGTGAACATGATCTACGTGGGCGTCGTGGCCGAGCTCATGGGAATCGACCCCGCGGAGATCGAGAAGGCCGTCGCGAAGCAGCTCAAGGGCAAGCCGAAGGCCGTGGACCTCAACGTGAGCGCCGTGAAGCTCGGCCTCGAGTACGCCACGAAGAACTTCCCGGTCAAGATCCCGTTTCGCGTCGAGCGGATGAACGCGACGAAAGGCAAGATCATCGTCGAGGGGAACATCGCAGCCGCGCTCGGCTGCGTGTTCGGCGGCGCGACGGTGTGCGCCTGGTACCCCATCACGCCGTCGTCCTCCCTTTGCGAGGCGTTCATCGACTTCTGCGACGACCTGCGCGTCGACCCGGCCACGAAGAAGAAGAACGTCGCCGTCATCCAGGCCGAGGACGAGCTCGCCTCGATCGGCATGGTGCTCGGCGCCGGGTGGGCGGGCGCCCGGTCGTTCACGTCCACGTCCGGTCCGGGCATCTCGCTCATGTCGGAGACCATCGGGCTCGGCTACTACGCCGAGATCCCCGCCGTCATCTTTGACATCCAGCGCGCCGGGCCGTCCACCGGCCTCCCGACCCGCACGATGCAGGGCGATCTTCTTCTCTGCTATTTCAGCTCGCACGGCGACTCGAAGCACCCGCTGCTCTTCCCCGCCTCGCCCGAGGAGTGCTTCACGATGGCGCAGCAGGCCTTCGACCTCGCCGAGCAGCTCCAGACGCCGGTGTTCGTGATGTCGGACCTCGACCTCGGCATGAACAACTGGATGGCGGACCCGTTTCCGTATCCGACGGAGCCCCTCCACCGCGGCAAAGTGCTCGACGCCGCGGGCATCGAGAAGGTGAAGGACACCTGGGGCCGGTACAAGGACGTGGACGGCGACGGCATCCCGTACCGGACGCTCCCCGGCACCCCGAACGCGCACGCCGCGTACTTCACGCGCGGCTCCGGACACGACGAGAAAGCGCAGTACTCCGAGAAGCCTCAGGATTACGTCAACAACGTGAACCGCCTCGTGAAGAAGTTCGAAACGGCGCGCACGATGGTGCCGAAGCCCGAGTTGCAGGAGCGACCCGGCGCGCACGCGGGCCTCCTCGCCTACGGCACGTCGCACTATGGCGCCACCGAGGCGCGCGACAAGCTCGCGACGACCTTCGGCGTGCCGCTCGACTACTGCCGCCTGCGGTCCCTGCCGCTCGCGGCCGAAGCGGTGAACTGGATGCGGCGTCACGACCGGATCTACGTCGTCGAGCAGAACCGCGACGGCCAGCTCGTCACGATCCTGCGCGACGAGCTTCCCGAGCTCGCAACGCGCTTCGTCTCCATCCGCCAGTACGACGGGCTTCCCCTCGACGCGACGACCGTGGTCGACGGAGTCCTGAAAGACGCTCCAGCGTCCCGGGCCGGACGCTCGGACGCGCAGAAGGGAGGGCTCGACGCATGAGCGCGACTCCAAACGCTCCGGCCGCCTCGCCGGCTCCGAAGACGAACCGCCTCGGCCTCCCGAAGGCCGATTACGAGGGCCAAAAGTCGACGCTCTGCCTCGGCTGCGGACACGACGTCATCACGAAACAGATCATCAACGCTTTCTACGCGATGGGCGTCGAGCCCCACAAAGTCGCGAAGTTCTCGGGCATCGGGTGCTCCTCGAAGACGCCGGCCTACTTCCTGAACCGCGCCTGGGGCTTCAACGGCGTGCACGGCCGCATGCCCTCCGCCGCCACGGGTGCGCTCGTCGCGGACCCGACGCTCCACGGGATCGGCATCTCGGGCGATGGCGACACGGCCTCGATCGGCATCGGCCAGTTCGTCCACCTCGTGAGGCGCAACCTGCCGCTCGTCTACATCATCGAGGACAACGGCGTCTACGGCCTGACGAAGGGCCAGTTCTCCGCCACCGCGGACCTCGGCGCGAAGCAGAAGGGCGGCGCCATCAACGACTTCATCCCGATCGACTGCTGCTCGCTCGCGATCGAGCTGGGCGGCACGTTCGTGGCGCGCTCGTTCTCGGGCGACATGAAGCAGCTCGAGACGATCCTCGAGGCGGCGATCGCCCACAAGGGCACCTCGGTCATCGACGTCATCTCCCCATGCGTGACCTTCAACGACCACGAGGGCTCCACGAAAAGCTACAAATACTCCAAGGAGCACGAGACGCCGGTCCACGAAATCGGCTTCGTGCCGTTCTTCGAGGAGACGCTCGCGGAGATTCCCGCCGGCGACACGAAGGACGTGTCGTTCCCGGACGGCAGCCTGCTCAGGTTCCGGGGTGTCGGCCGCGACTACGACCCCACCGACAAGGAGAAGGCGCTCAAGGCGATCCACGAGAGCCACGACAAGCAGGAGATCCTGACGGGGATCCTCTACATCGACCCCTCGAAGAAAGACCTTTCGGCGCTTCTCGGCGCAACCGGCGAGCCCCTCACGAACCTGCCCCTCGAAGCGCTCCGGCCGTCTCGTCAGGCGCTCGACGAGATCATGGAGTCGCTCCGTTAGGAGGCCCGGCTTCTATTTCTTTTCGCCCTTCTCCTTCTTCTCGCCCTTGTCGTCCTTCCCGGGGCCGGAGGCCTGGAGGGGATCCGGACCCGAGGGCGCCACGCGGCGCGGAGCCCGGCTGAGCTCGCGCCTCGCTGGCTGGGGCGCCCGCTCGACCTGAGGCGCCGGGCGGGCCTGCTCCACCGCGTTCGGCCGCTGTTCCGGGATAGGGGCTGGGCGAGCCTGGGGAGGGGCGACGGCCTTCCGAGGCTCGACGGTCGCCGGAGGCTGAGGTTCCACGCGCCGGAGAGCGGGCGCCTGCTCGCGGGCGGGTGGGCGGGGGGCCTCGACCGCCGCAGCCTTGCTGGAGTCCTCGAGCGCCGCTGCACGGGCGGGCGGCATCGTTCTCGGCAACGTCACCGCGCCCGGCGCCACGCGCATCGGCGGCGCGTTCTCGCGCGAGGCGGACGGATGCGAAATGAATGGGGCCTGCGGAGACGCCATCGTGCGCCCGCCAGCTCGAATCGGATCCGGCGGCGGCGCGCCTTCGGCGTCCCGGCGGGGCGCGAGCTCCACGCGGCCGCTCTCCCGCGCGACGGGACGAATCGGAACGGCCGCACGTACGCCCTGTGGCGACTGCGTGACGAGTTTGGCCGCCGCAGACGGAGTCATGGGGGCGCCGCGGTTCTCTCGGATCGCATTGAGCTTCTCCGAGAAGACCGGGGGGGCCGGAGGCGGTGCGAGGCGTGCGG
>Ga0208080_1001425_pt1 | contig 11708 bp, 9 predicted proteins | sample NGESurdeep092012_3_FD_184476 | JGI IMG/M metagenome (GOLD analysis project Ga0208080, IMG submission 184476) | Arctic peat soil microbial communities from Barrow, Alaska - NGEE Surface sample 210-3 deep-092012 (SPAdes) | ecosystem: Environmental > Terrestrial > Soil > Wetlands > Peat ...
GTGGCGGGGCCGGTGCGGCCAGCGGGGACGACGAAGGTGAATCGCCCGTCCTCGCGCGTGATCGCGCCGACGCCGATCGCGTTGATGCTCACGCTCACCGACGGGATGGGCGTGCCACCCTCTGTGGTGACGACGCCTGAGACGGCGGTGCCCTGCTGAGCGAAAAGCGCGGCGGGCACCATGCCCAACGCGGCGATCGCCATGAGGGACTGGAGACGACGAACTGCTCTTAGCATAATCCTCGGACTGAGAGAGAGGAGTAACTGGTCGCGCGCCGACGTCATCGTCGCGGGATGCGCTAATTCAACATTAGGGAGCGACACAACGCCGATCGGGAAGAGACCTCGGCAGACGCGTTTGCGTCACTGGCGGGGAGCGAACAGGCAAGTCTTGGAGCCAGTGGTTGTCGAAGCGACTCCCGATGGAGGCCGATCTTACCTACTCACCGCACACGCTGTCAAGCGATATCGCGAGGTTGCGGGAGAGCCCTCCCAATGATTCTAACGCCGAGCCCGCTACTCGTCGTCGCGCTCCCGGCACTCCCCCGTGAGCTGCGCGCCATCTCGCTCCCGCCAGTCGGCGATGTTCTGGCGGTCGCCGCTGGACAGCCTGTGCGTGAGGGAGGCTAGCAAACCCCAATTGATCTGTGATGGAAAAGCTCGCGGCGTGCATCTTGTGACCGCCCGGCATAAAGAATATTGTATCCGATGCTGGCCCCCTCCGGGGCTGCAGGACTTGGCGCCTCTCCACTCCTGAAATACCATGTTTTTTCGAGCAGAGCGAGCACTCGTCCTCGCCGCTGTAATGATCTTCGCCAGCGAGCCCGCCGGCGCACAGCTTTCCACCAACGCCGATTCGGCCGTGCGCGCCATCTTCACCGGACGCGGTGGTGGCGGCGGCGTTCGCTTCGGTCCCGCTCGCTGGTCCTCCGGTGGCGACAGCTACACGACGCTCGAGCGATCCGCCAACGACGGCACGGACATCGTGGAGTACGACGCCGCAACGGGCGAGCGCCACGTGCGCGTCGCATCGCGACAGCTTCAGCCGGCCAACGCGCTCGCACCGCTCGACATCGACGACTACGCGTGGTCGAGCGACGGCAAGCGGCTGCTCGTCTTCACCAACACGCGCAAGGTGTGGCGGCAGAATACGCGTGGCGACTACTGGGTCCTCGATCTGCCTTCCGGAAGGCTGCACAAGGTTGGCGCTGGTGCCGCCGAAGCGACGCTGATGTTCGCCAAGTTCTCCCCGGATGCCGGTCGAGTCGCGTACGTGCGCGAAGGGGAGATCTACGTCGAGCCGGCGGCGGGCGGCACTGCGACGCGCCTGACGCACGACGCGTCGCGAAAGGTGGTGAACGGGATGACGGATTGGGTCTACGAGGAGGAGTTCGATCTCCGCGACGCATTTCGGTGGAGCCCCGATAGTCGCGCCATCGCCTTCTGGCAGTTCGACATGACAGGGATCCGCGACTTCCTCCTCATCAACGACACGGATTCGCTCTACCCGTTCACGTCGCCCGTGCAGTATCCCAAGGCGGGCACGACCAACTCGGCCGTGCGGCTCGGCGTCGTGCGCGCCGACGGAACGGGAAAGGTGACGTGGGCTCGGCTCGAGGGGGATCCGCGACAGCACTACATCCCACGCGCGGAGTGGGCGGGTGACAACGAGCTGGTGGTGCAGTACATGGATCGGCCGCAGCATCACGATTGGGTACATATCGTGAACGCGCGCACCGGCGCCAGCCAATCCGTGCTCACCGAGAGCGACAGCGCGTGGGTCGACGTCGTCGACGACTTGCAGTGGATGAATGGAGGGAAGGATTTCCTCTGGGTGAGTGAGCGCGACGGTTGGCGGCACGTGTACCTCGCGTCGCGCACCGGGGGTGCACCGAAGCTGTTGACGCCCGGCGCCTACGACGTGATCAGCGTCTCCGCCGTCGATGAGGCTGGTGGATGGCTCTATGTCATGGCGTCCCCAGACAATGCCACGCAGCGCTATCTGTATCGCGTCTCGCTGAAGGACGGTGGGCCGCCGCAGCGCGTCTCGCCGGCGGACGCGGCGGGCACGCACGGCTACGACATCTCGCCGAACGCGAAGTGGGCATTCCACACGTATTCGCGCACCGACCTGCCGCCGAGCACGGATCTGGTCGCGCTGCCGGGCCACTCGATGGTGCGCGCGCTCGGTCGCGGTGGCGCTCCCGCATCGATGGCTGCGTCGCCGACGGAGTTCTTCAAGGTCACCGTGCCGGATGGCGCAACGCTCGACGGCTGGATGATCAAGCCGCGCGACTTCGATCCGGCGAAGAAGTATCCGGTGCTCGTCAACGTGTACGGCGAGCCGGCTGCGCAAACGGCGATGGACCGTTGGGGCGGGACGCAGGACCAGTGGCACCGCATGCTCGCGGACCGTGGGTACATCGTGATGAGCGTGGACACGCGCGGCACGCCAGCGCCGAAAGGACGCGAGTGGCGCAAGGTGATCTACGGCGCCATCGGCCCGATCTCGAGCCGGGAGGAGGCGGATGCGGTGCGCGTGCTGACACGCACGCGTCCGTATCTCGATTCGAGCCGCGTCGCGATCTGGGGTTGGAGTGGCGGAGGCTCGAGCACGCTCAACGCGATGTTCCGGTATCCCGACGTGTTTTCCGTCGGCATGGCCGTGGCGCCGGTGGCGGATCAGCGGTTGTACGACACCATCTATGAGGAGCGCTACGTCGGATTGCCGCAGGACAACCCGAAGGGGTATGAGATCGGCTCGCCAATCACATTCGCGTCCGGGCTGACTGGAAAGCTGCTCATCGTGCACGGTTCGGGAGACGACAATGTCCACTATCAGGGCACGGAGCGGCTGGTCAACCGGCTCGTCGCGCTTGGAAAGTCATTCGATCTGATGGTCTATCCGAATCGCACGCATTGCATCTGCGAGGGAGCGGGAACCACGGTCCACGTGTATTCGCTGCTCACCCGGTATCTGCTGACGAATCTTCCGGCGGGTGGGCGATGAAGCGAGCATCCTCCAGTTCACCAGTGCCGCCGAAACGCGCAACCACTGTCGAGCCGCCGGTCGCGGATATCGTCCCGCTGCGCCGTCAGACTCTCACCGGGATGGCGCTGGATGCGCTTCGCGAGCGCATTTTGTGCGGCGGATTCCCGGAGGGCGAGCCGCTTCGCCAGGACGCGATCGCCGAGGAGCTGGGGGTGAGCCGCATTCCGGTGCGCGAAGCGCTGCGCCAGCTCGAGGCCGAAGGGCTCGTGACCTTCAATCCGCATCGCGGTGCCGTGGTCTCGACCCTCTCGCTGCAGGAGATCGCCGAGCTGTTCGAAGTGCGCGCGGACATCGAGAGCGATCTGCTGCGGCGCGCCATTCCGCTCATGACGGCCGAGGATCACCTCCGCGCCACGGAGATTCTCGATGCATACGAGAACGCCCTTCGTGCGGGCGAGGTCTCCGCGTGGGGTGAGTTCAACTGGCAGTTCCATTCGACGCTGTACGCGCCGTCGAACAGGCAGTTCACGCTCGGCATCGTGAGCAAGCTGCACCAACACAGCGATCGCTATCTGCGCATGCAGCTCGCGCTGACGCATGGCGAGACGCGCGCCAGGAAGGAGCATCGCTCGATTCTCGCCGCGGCGAAAAAGCGCGATACGAGAAAGGCGCCGCAGCTCATGCGCGAGCACATTCTCGGCGCGGGCCGTTCGCTGTTGTCATTTCTCGAGGAGCATCGCGGCGAGCGAGCTCCTCGAGCGCGCGGAAAGGCGGCGCGGTGACGGAGCGTGCGAGCCCGCACTCTATGCAACCCTCATCGCGGACGCGGCGACAATCGCGGAGTCCGTGGACAAGGAGTCTGACGACATGGACAAGCGCGATTGGACTGGTGTGTTTCCCGCGATCACGACCCCGTTTCACAAGGACTTCTCGGTGGATCACGAGGCCCTCGGCGAGCATGCGAAGTGGCTCATCGAGAATGGCTGCGTCGGCATCGTGGCTCTCGGCTCACTCGGTGAATCGCAAACGCTCTCGGTAGACGAGAAGGTCCGGATTCTCGAGACGTTGCGCCGAGCGTTGCCCACGAACGTGCCCGTAATCGCGGGAATCGCCGGGCTGAGCACGCCGGAATGCGTGTCGCTCGCGCGTCGCGCCGAGTCGGTGGGCTGCGATGGCCTCATGGTGCTGCCGGCGTATGTGTACAAAGGCGACTGGCGTGAGACGAAGGCGCACTACAGCGCCGTCATCGGAGCGACAGCCCTCTCGTGCATGCTGTACAACAATCCCATCGCGTACGGAACAGACGTCACGCCCGATCAGCTTTCGGAGCTCGCGGACATTCACGCGAACCTGCACGCGGTGAAGGAATCGAGCGGTGACGTGCGACGCGTGACACACGTGCGCGCGCGGCTTGGGCTGCGGCTCAACATCTTCGCCGGGATGGACGACATGATCCTCGAGAGCATCCCGATGGGTGCCGTCGGCTGGATCGCGGGGCTCGTGAACGCATTCCCCGCCGAGTCGGTGCGCGTGTACGAGCTGGGCCGCGACGGCCGGATGGACGAAGCGCGTGCGCTCTACGAGTGGTTCCTGCCGCTACTTCGTCTGGATACCGTGCCCAAGTTCGTGCAACTCATCAAGCTCGTGCAGGAGGAAGTCGGGCACGGTACGGCGATCGTGCGGCCGCCGCGGCTGGAGCTCGAAGGCGAGGAGCGGGCGCAGGTGCTCGAGCTCATTCGCGAATCGATCGCGAAGCGTCCGATCCTGACGCATCTACACTCCGCTTGACAAGACCCCCCGGACTGCACGAGGCTTAGGTTGCCGGCGAAATGAACGCGGGAACGGAACTGGGCGCGATTGATATTCCTCTCTACCACGGAGTCCAGCATGCGCATCGGATCGTTCGGCAAAGTGTTCCCTCTGATCACGGTTCTCGCCGTCAGTGCCTGCAGCTCGCCGACTCAGGCGTCAGACAGCAGCCCGACTGGAACTGTCACCGTGGGCGCGGTGACCTGGTCGTGCACGATCTCGGCGTCGCCCCTTCCCGGCTGGCGCAATTGCACGGGGACCGTCGCTTTGACGATTACCAAGACGATCAGCAGCGGATATGTGTCCGTGTTCTACGATTACCCCACGAGCGGTGCCTTCTTCCATGGGGAGCTTCAGGTCGGTTCGGGCACGCCAGGCGCCGTCATCGTGAACGTCGTCAATGAGTACGTGTCTCAATGCGCAAACCCGTACACGACAACCGTCGATGTGTACGACGGGCGCCAGAGCGCTCAAACCGCTCCGGTGCTCGCAAGCGTGCCGGTGACTCTGACCGGTTGCTGATCGAGCTGGAGGACCACTGGATCGCACGCACACGAGTGCGTTGAAGGCCGGAGCGATGGAGTGTCTAGTCCCGCTGGCGGAGTTCGGCCTGGCCGTGGAACGCACCTGTCTCGTGCTCGCGCCCCGTAGACGGTCGGGGCGCGAGCAACGTCACTGACGCGTCAGCGTGCTAGGGCTTCCTGGCCGGTATCGTCGTCTTGCGCTGCGTGTCCGACGGCGGCGCCAGCAGAGGATTCTGCTGGGATGGCGCCGGCGCAGCCAGCTCCATCTGCCCGAGCAGATCGTTCAGCTTCACACCCTTCGCGATGTCACGCGCCTGCGACATCACGCGCGACGCATTCGCGATGTCGCCAGTGGCCTGAAGCACTTCGGAGAGCATCAAGCCGGTGGCGACGTAGAGGTACGGAATGCCAACCGAGGGGCGATCGACCCAATCGCTCCGTTTCGCGAGCGACTTCGGCGCGGTGAAAACGGTGTCCCAGAGCGCCTTCGTACGGCCAAGATCGATCCAGCCGGCGCCGGGTACGAGCAGGGTGTCCTTCGAGGGCACGGTGGGCGGCACGAAGATCTTCGTCGCGAGACCCTGCGTGAGCAGGTAGCTCCCGAGTCCGAGCTCATTGCCATAGCCCGCCGACGTGCGACTCAGGTAGATCGGGCGATCGTTGAAGGAATCGGCGATGATGCGCAGCACGAAGATGTCCGCGCGCTGCAGCACGCCGGGAATGGACAGACGCTGCGGGTCGATCGTCGTCTTGATCGGACCACCCTGGAAGGTCATCGGCCGATCGAGCTGGATGTACGCCGGAACCGAGTCGCCCTGCTGCTGCGTCATGTGCAGGGGCGGACCACTGGGCTTCTTCCAGGTGCCGTTGCGGTAGATTGCCGGTCCCGCCGCCTTGTCGTATTCGAACACCGGCCGACGGATCAACTGGCGCGTATACCAGTCGGTGTTCAGCAGCGAGGTGTTCGCCACGACGACGTCCTGCCGGACGTGCTCGACTTCCTGCGCGTACCAGAGCGGGAAGGTGTCGTTGTCGCCGACGGTGACGAGGACGCCGTAGGGCTCGACGGAATTAAGAAGGTCCTTCGCGAAGTCGGCCGTATCGGTCTGGCCGGCGCGCGAGGCGGTCGTCCAGTTCGTGAACAGCGGAATGATCGCCAGGAGCAGGATTGGCGACGTCATCATCAGCGACCGATGCGTTGGGCGCTCGTAGGTCTCGCGTCCTTCCGTGACGCTTTCGCGTCCGACCAGCGCAGCGATCGAATCCCACACCGCCACGAGCCCGAGCGACGCCCACACGCCCCACGACGAGAAGCTCCAGAGGAAGAAGTAGTCTCGATCGCGCACTTCGCGCGCGACGCCGTTGAGATCGGGGCTCTGCGACGCGCCGTACTTGAAGTTCAGGTAGTAGATGAGCGCGAGCGTCACCGTGAACATCAACGACCCGAAGTACCAGAAGCTTCGGCGGTCTCGCTGGTAGTGGATGTAGCCGCCGAGGAGCCCCAGCACGAGGAACATCGCGGCGAGGAGGCTCTGGGCGAACGGGTGGTCGTAGTGCGCGTCACGCAGCCACTGCCACTTGAAATACAGCCACCACATCCCGACCTGCGCGGAGAGCGGCGCCTGACGCTCGGCGAGGTCCGGCTTGCCGTACTGTCCGCGATTGAAGTTGTACATGAACGCGTCATACGTCCCCGCGCTCATCGTGCAGTCGAGCTTGAGCCCTTCGCGGCACGCCGTCGGCTCGCCTTCGTTCAACGCCGGATAGTGCGCGGCGCGAATGGGCTGCATGGCAAACGGCGTGATGCCGAAGAGCAGCGCACCCATGCATGCGAGCAGGAGCTTCCACCGCAGCACGGTACGCCAACGCACGATCAGCACGGAGAGTCCGACCGCCGGCGCGGCCACCATGCCCGCCATGTGGTTGGCGTAGCCCAGGCCGAGAAGGTACGCGACGAGCACGAGCGTGCGGTCGGCCTTGCGTCCATCCGGCTCGTCGCACCAGCGGATCATCAACCAGGAGATGATCGCGATGCCCATGAGCGCGACGGTGTACACCTTCTCGTTGACGACGCTCTGGTTCCAGACGGTGAATGCCGTCGCGCCGAGCAGGGCGGCGAGCGAGCCTCCGAGGATGCGCATCCAGCGCGCCGAGAACCAGCTCACGAACACGCGCTCGGTGATGAGGAACCACATCCCGGCCGAGACGGCGCTGCAGATCGCGGCAAGAATGTTGACGCGCACCGCGATCGACCTGGCGATCGGCAGAATGGCGAACACGCGTCCGATGAGCACGAACAGCGGATTCCCCGGTGGATGCGGGAGCCCGAGCGTGTACGCAGCGGTGATGTACTCACTCGTATCCCACATCGCCGTGGACGGCGCGAGGGTGAGCAAGTAAAGAACAAAGACCAGGGCCGTCACGATGGCCGCGGCCAGGTATGACGGGCGATAGTCGAGATCAGACTGGGACGACGGATGGCTCACGGGATGGGCTGAGAGGGTACAAGCTTGGAAAGATGGCCGCGGGAGGGGGAAGGGCGCTAGTCGGGGCGCCCTTTGGTAGTGGCTCAGTGCCGAAACAGCCGCACGCCGGTAAACACCATCGCCATTCCGTGCTCGTCCGCCGCCTCGATGACCTCCGCGTCTCGTACGGAGCCCCCAGGTTGTACGATCGCTCGTACGCCGGCCTCGGCGGCCTGATCCACGCCATCACGGAAGGGGAAGAAGGCATCGGAGCCGAGCGACGAGCCGGTTGTCTCGTGGCCGGCGGTCGAGGCTTTGTGCACGGCCAGAAAGGCGGCGTCCACGCGTGACATCTGACCCGCGCCGATGCCGATCGTGGCGCCGTCGCGCGCGAGGACGATCGCGTTCGACTTCACGCTCGCCACGGCCCGCCAGGCGAAGAGCAGATCGCGTAGCTCCCCGGAACTCGGCTGTCGTTTGGAAACGATCGTCCAGCCACGCTGGTCGATCACGGAGGGCGGGCGCTGCTGGATGAGCAGTCCGCCGCGCACGCGCTTGTAGTCGAGCGCATCCGCCGGCCAGCGCGCGCGGCCCTCGAGCACGCGAAGGTTCTTCTTGCGACCGAGAATCTCGAGCGCGCCATCGCTGAACTTCGGCGCGACCACGCATTCCACGAACAGGCTCGACACCGCCTCCGCGACCGCATCGTCGACCGGGGTCGTGAAGGCGATGACCGAGCCGAAGGCGGAGACGGGATCGCACGCAAGCGCCTTGCGATAGGCGTCGAGCGCGTCCGTACCAGTGGCCAATCCGCAGGGCGTCGTGTGCTTGATGATCGCGCAGCAGACGTCGTCGCCGAATGGCTCCGTCGCGAGCAGCGCGCCCTCGAGGTCGAGAAAGTTGTTGAATGAGAGTTCCTTCCCGCCTCGCTGCTTCAAGGCGGCGAGGCCGGCGCCCGGACGCTCGACGTAGAACGCCGCCGCCTGTCCGGGATTCTCGCCGTAGCGCAGCGCCTGCTGCTTCTGGAGTGGCAGACAGATGCGATCGGAAAACGAGTCGTGGCGCTGGCCGGCGAACCATGCGGCGATCGCGGAATCGTACGCCGCCGTGTGCTCGAACGCCTTGGCCGCGAGGCGACGCCGGACGTCGAGATCGTCATCCGCGTTGGTGAGCGTTGCGAGCACCTGCCCGTAGTCCGCGGGATCGACGACGGTAGTCACGCTCGCGAAGTTCTTCGCTGCCGAGCGCAACATGCTCGGCCCGCCGATGTCGATCTGCTCGATGACTTCTTCCGGCAACACGCCGGCGCGCGCGGCGGTCTGCTGGAAGGGATAGAGATTCACCGCGACGAGGTCGATCGGCGCGATCCCGTGCTCGGCGATGGCCGCCATGTGCTCCGGCAGGTCGCGCCGCGCGAGCAGCGCGCCATGCACGGCGGGGTGCAGCGTCTTCACGCGCCCGTCGAGCATCTCGGGGAACTGGGTGACGTCGCTCACGTCGCGCACGGGAACGCCCGCCTCGCGCAGTGCGCGCGCCGTGCCTCCAGTGGACAGCAGCTCCCACCCGAGCGCATGGAGGCCGCGAGCGAAGTCGAGGAGTCCGGTCTTATCCGAAACAGAGAGGAGGGCGCGAGGCATGTTGGCGGGTTATCCGTGATGAAAATGGTTCGTGGCTGGTGTACCAGCGGGTGCAGGTCCTTCGCTTCGCTCAGGACGACATCGCGCGGTCGAGCTGCAGGCCGAGCGATACATCATCGAGCGCCGGTTCGAACGGGAGAAGATGGGCATCCGCTCGAAAGAACGGGGGCAATACGTTGCCGTCGTCACCGAGCGTGATCGCACCGGAAGCGACAGCCTGAACGACGCGCGGATAGAGCAGATGCTCGGCGCGCAGCACTCGGCCGGCCAACGTGTGCGCGTCGTCACCGTCGATGACGGGAACCTGCCAATGCGCGATGGTGGCGCCGTGATCGTACAGCTCGTCCACGAAGTGCACGGTCGGCCCACTCATGCGTGCGCCCGACGCGAGCACCGCGCGATGGACTCGCATGCCGTACATGCCTGGGCCGCCAAATGCCGGCAGCGGCGCGGGATGCACATTGAGCATGCGGCCCGCATAGCGCCGCGTAACCTCGGGCGGGACGAGTTGCAGATATCCGGCGAGGACGACGATGTCGATGGCGTAGCGCTCGAGCAGGGCGAGAAATGCGTCGCCATTCGGCGTGCGGGGCGATGCGATGACGGCGGCGGGAATGCCGGCGGCGCGAGCCCGCCCGAGCGCGCCGGCGTCGCTCTTGTTCGACGCGACGAGCACGATGTCCGCGGCACGTCCGTCGCCAAGCGCTTGAAAGTGATCGATCAACGCCTGAAGATTGCTGCCGCCACCACTCGCGAGCACCGCGATGCGCGGCCGACTCACGGAACGGGCGCGAGTAGCAGCGAGACGGCTTCGATGAGGCTCGGCACCACGGGAATCCTCACCGCGTCGGCCTGCGCGACATCCTCATCGGCCGTGGAGCGGGATTGCACGAGCACGCCACGTCCGCCGAACTTCAGCGCCGGCATCACGTCGCGCGCCTTGTCTCCGACGTACAGGCACCGCGAGAGATCCAATTCGTGCACGACCGCGGCCCGCTCGAAGAGTCCGGTATTCGGCTTCCGGCACAAACACGGCGAACCAAAGTCGGGGTGGTGCGGACAGGTGAAGGTATCCGCGAGCATCGCGCCTTCCGCGGCGAGAACCTCATCGAGCCGGCGGCGCACGGCGTGATACTGTGTGAGAGTGATCAACCCGCGCGCGATTCCGGACTGATTCGTGACGATGATGGACGGATATCCGGCTGAGGCGAGCTGGCGAATTGCGGCGGACGCACCGGGGAGCAGCACGACGTCCTCCGGATCGCGCGTGTAAATGCGATCGGGAATGATCGTGCCGTCGCGATCGAGCATCGCGGCTTTGTGCGTCCGGCGCTCATTCATGCGCTGCTCGCACTGCCTCGACCATCGCGTCCACTTCCGCGTCTGGAATCGCGCGGAAGTCGAGCAGAAGGCGCCCGTCGTGCACGCGCCCGACGACCGCGGGCGCGCCCGCACGGAGCGCCGTCGCCCATCGCTCCGCATTCCCCTCGAGCGCGAGCGCGACGCTCGCCAACTGCGTCAGCGGGAATGCCCCCGCGCCGACGCTGCCGACGCTTGCGATGAGGTCACCGCGAATGCCGAATTCGCGCAGCATCGCACTCGCACGCGTCGCCCGCTCGCGCACCGCGTCAACTGGCGCCCCGAGCAAGGCCAGAGCCGGGATCTCTCGCCGAGCGAGCTCCGGGTCCCGGTAGAGCGCGAGCGTCGCTTCGAGCGCGGCGAGGGTGAGTTTGTCCACCCGATACGATCGCGCGAGAGGATTCTCACGCATCGCGCCGAGATACCGCGCCGCACCGACGATGATTCCCGCCTGCGGTCCGCCGAGCAGCTTGTCGCCACTCATCACGACGATGGACGCGCCGGCATCGAGCGCCTCGCGCGCCGTGGGCTCGCCTTCGAGGCCGATGTCGGCGAGCGAGATGAGCAGCCCGCTGCCAAGATCGTGAATGATGGGAAGGTCGTGGTCGCGCGCGAGCGGCGCGAGCTCGCGCACGGAGACGTCGGCGACGAACCCTTCGATGGCGAAGTTGCTGCGATGCACCTTGAGGATCACGCCAGTATCGCCGCCGATCGCGCGGCTGTAGTCGGCGAGATGCGTGCGGTTCGTCGCGCCGATCTCGCGCAGCCGAGCGCCGCTCTTCGCCATGATGTCGTGCACGCGAAAGCTGCCGCCGATCTCGACCATCTCGCCGCGGGAGAGCAGCGCATCGCGATTCGTCGCCACGGTGTTGAGCGCCAACACGAGCGCGGCGGCGCAGTTGTTGACGACGAGCGCGTCTTCC
>Ga0208080_1001426_pt1 | contig 11707 bp, 12 predicted proteins | sample NGESurdeep092012_3_FD_184476 | JGI IMG/M metagenome (GOLD analysis project Ga0208080, IMG submission 184476) | Arctic peat soil microbial communities from Barrow, Alaska - NGEE Surface sample 210-3 deep-092012 (SPAdes) | ecosystem: Environmental > Terrestrial > Soil > Wetlands > Peat ...
CTTCGTGGGCCGCTTGTCATGTCCCATTTCCAACGCTCACCCTCGGGCTGGTAGTCGACCCACAGCTCCCCGTTCACCGCGTGCCCCGCCCGCGTGCCGTGCCGTGTCCGACGCTGGTGACGCTTGAATGCACGCCCGTCGACATCGCAACGAGCGTGATCGAGACCGGTCCTGAGGTCTATTCGCCTGCGGTGCTACACCTGCGGGACCACCGCTGGTTGTTGAGATCCGGCGTCGTGCCTAGGCCGGCCGCCTGCGTCGCACGAGGACAAGTGAGGCGAACGCGGCGAGAGTGCCGGCTGTCAGGAGCAGCCCGGAGTGGACGACGACGGCATCAGGGTAACGGTCGCCCGGGACAAGCAGCCAGACCTGCACGAAATGCTCGTCGAGCCAAGTGCCGTCGATGCCGCCCGGGGGAAGCTCAGGATTCGGCGGGGCGAGCGCTCCGGCCTCCTCGTCCGTAAGAACACGCCCATCCGGAGCGCGCCGTAGGAGGTCCATGACATGGTCCGCATACCCGTTCTTCGCCGAGTCCGCGATCTCGTAGACGGCTGACCAGTCGTACCACCGGTCCATCATCGCGAGCCCGCCGAGAACGATGATGACCGATGCTCCGAACCCAACGATCAACGCTGGCAGCTGGCGCCCCAGGAGGAGCCCGGCGAGCACGGCGACACTGAACGTCACGATCCCGCGCACGATGAGTATCGGACCACGATAGTTGTCATCGAGGAACGACTTGGCAGGGTCGACGCTCGGATTCCACGAGGCCTCCAACCGCTCCGACGCCAGTGCCACGGGGACCAAGGCAACGAGGAGGACCACCCCGAGGATCGCTGCCCTCGTGAGCAGCCACCGACGCCGCGAGCCGCTCAGCGTCCACGGCAGCGGCGCGGTTCCCCGCTCGAGCTCCCGGGCGAGAAGGGGCGCACCGAGCAGCAGCCCCGCACCGATCGGCAGGAGCCCGATCAGCTGGAGGACGCGAACGCCAAAGCGGCTCCCGATCGTCGACCAGGTCTCGCGGAGTGCCGGACACACGGCCGGTTGGCTTCCTTCGGGGCCGGGATACGCGAAGCAGGCCGCCGGCACGCCGACATTGTCGAGCAGTCGGGCCACGACGAGGGCCGCGACAGCCAGCGCGAACGACGCCAGCAGCACGGCCGCGATCTCGAAGCGGTACAGCTTGAGGGTCAGTCGGATGGTCGTCGTCATCAGGCGGCCTTCCCAGTGGTGATCTCGTCAGCGCGGCTGGCGGCGAGGTAGCCGAGCACCACCTCCTCGAGTGTCGCCCGCGGAAGTCGCTCGGACCCGGCTTCGCCAAGCCGCCATAGCTGGATGCGCGCTCGCTCGGCGCTCTCGAAGTCACCGATCAGGGTCGCGTCGCGGGGGATGCTCGCACCGAATGAACCGACGGCATGGCGCTCGAGTGCTGAGGCGATGCTGGCGTCAAGCAGCTTCCGCCCGTTGCCCAGCACGATCAGACGGTCGCAGGCCTGCTCGATGTCGGTCACGACGTGGGAGGACAGCAGGGCCGTCGAACCGTCGGCGCGGACAGCGTCGACGAGGACGTGCAGGAACTCGCGTCGCGCGAGCGGATCAAGGCTCGCAAGTGGCTCATCGAGCAGCAGCACCCGTGCGCGCGTCGCAAGCGCCAGAGCGAGCCCGACCTGGGCGCGTTGCCCGCCCGAAAGCTGTCCCGCCCGCCGGTCGAGAGGTACACCGAGCTCGCGAAGGCGCTGCTCCGCGTAGCTGCGATCGAAGCCACGCCGCAGGCTCAGCGCGAGTGCGAGGTGATCGCCGACGGTGAAGCCCTCGTACAGCGCCGGCGCCTGTGGGACATACCCGATGAGCGCCATGGCCCGCGCCGGATCACGCCACGGATCGACCCCGCGAACGGCAACGTGGCCCGCGCTCGGAGGCTCCAGCCCGACCCAGGCCTTGAGGAGCGTTGACTTGCCGGCCCCGTTCGGGCCGACGAGCGCGATGAGCCCGGGCTCGTCGATGACGAGGTCCAGACCACGCAGGGCGGGCTGCCGTCCGTAGCGCTTCACGAGGCCGTGAGCTACGAGTGCAGGAGCGGCGCTGCCGGGAAGCGGTGCATTGACGAGTTGGCTCATGCGGCGACCGTATCTGAGCACGCGCCGCCAAGCCATCAGCGAGCCTGCCGAGGGAAGGTACGGGGAATCCCGGACCCAGGTCCCGCGCTGCGTGGGCGACAATCAGGAGGCCATGCCTACCCGCCCGCGAGACCGCGCCGCGTTCGTCGTCGCGATTCTGGCCGCCGCGGTCGGGGCGCTCGCGATGCTCAACGGCCACTCGACCCAGTACAGGCCTGAGGACATCTCCCTGGCCGGCCAGAAGCTCCTGCCGATCGGCATCGGCCTCGTAGCGCTGGGCGTCGCCTGGCCACTCGCGGATCACGGCCGGCTGCGCGAGCTGGCGATCCCGTTTGCCGTCGCGACGGCGGTGCCGATCCTACTTGAGCCGGCGCGGATGACGGCGGCCCAGCCGGCGACGCTCGTCATCTGGACGCTGGGGGCCGCCGCAGCCATGATCCTCGCCCTCGGCCTGGTCGAGACGCTTCCGGCTGCCCAAGCCCGCACCTTCCTCGGTGCGTCGGCGGTCCTGGCGGTGGTCGCCGGCAGCATCGGCGTCGTGACCGGGTCCGGCTCGCCACAGGGGCTCGGTGCCGGTGCCACGGGCTTGCTCATCCTCGGTGGGATCACGGCCGTGCCGGGCATCGGTGGGGCGATCCTCCGTTACCGGACGCAAGGGCCGGAAGGCGACCGAACTAGCATCCCTGATGCGATCGACCTCGCCATCGCCGGCTTGACTCCTGCGATCGCCTGGCTGACCGTCGCCGGCTCGGGCGGTGCCCTGACCCCGCTCGTCCCGCTTGCGATCTGGCTGGCGATCGCCTCGGTTGGTAGCCGGTTCGCGGTCCGGCCCCTCGTACGGTCCGCGACGCGCGCCACCGTCCAGCGTGACATGGCCGTGGCGGCCCTCGAGGCCGAACGGACGCGCATCGCGGCCGACCTCCACGACGAGGCGCTCCAAGACCTCACGCTGTTGGGTTGGCGTCTCGACACCAGCGGCGACATCGAGAGCGCGGCGCTGGCTCGTCACGTGGGCGAGCGGCTGCGTGCCATCTGCGGTGATCTCCGGCTACCCATTCTCGACGACCTCGGCACAGGACCCGCGCTCGAGTGGCTAGTCGCACGGGTCCAACCGATGGCCGCGGGCCCCGTGACGTTGGAGCGATCCGACGCCATCCGGCCGCCGCACGAGGTCGAGCTGGCGTTCTTCCGCGTGGCCCAGGAGGCCGTCTCGAACGCGATCCGCCACGGCCACCCACCGGTCCGGATTCGCTACTCGAGCAACACCTCAGGAGTCTCATTGTCAGTCGACGACACCGGACCCGGTATCGCGCCTGGCGTCTTCGAGCAGCCAGCGGAAGGTCACTACGGCCTGCTGAACATGCGCCAGCGGGCGGAGCAGATCGGCGGGCTCCTCAACGTCCAATGCTGGCCCGGGGGCGGCACTCGGGTCGCGCTCGAGTGGCGAACGACATGACCGACGCCGAGCTGCCCCGGGCTGATGCGGGTGAGCAGATCCGTGTCGCCATCGTTGACGATCATCCCGTCCTCCGCGACGGGCTGGCGTCGCTGCTCGACCGCGAGCCCGACCTCGCCATCGTGGCGACCGGCTCGACCGCGAGCGATGCCACGAGGCTCCTCGCCTTCCCCGACATCGACGTCCTCGTGCTCGACGTCCGCCTCGGCCAGGCGAGCGGCTTCGAGTCGCTCGCCGATGCCGTGCAGGACGCGCCTCGTCCGGCTGTCGTCGTCCTGACGGCGTTCGACTACCCCCAGTACGCAGAGGCGGCGCTGCGGCTCGGGGCTTCTGCGTTCGTCCTCAAGAGCGCCCCGATCAATGAGTTGCTCGGCGCCATCCGGCGCGCCGCCGCGGGTGGCCTCACCTTCTCGAAGCGCCCTGGTCCGGCGGTGTCGTTGACGCGGCGGGAGCTTGAGGTCATCCGCCTCGTGAGCGAGGGTCGCTCGAACGACGAGATCGCCACCGCGCTCGGGATGGGACCGAAGACCGTCGAGACCCACCTCCGCAAGGTCTTCGAGCGACACGACATCGCCTCACGAACCGAGCTCGCCGCCCGCGCGATCCGGGAAGGCTGGCTTGAGCTCCCACTGCCAACCGCCTCACCATCGCCAGAACACGCAGATGCAAAGAGCCGATTGGAAACCTGATGAGGAGTGCCGTCTCCGGATCGGGGCGAGGCTGCCCTGGCACGAAATCGTCCGCGGCGACCGTCTGCCGGGGGAGGCGCGGACGTTGACACGCAGGTCGCGCCTCCCCATTGTGCGGTTCGGCGGAGGTCGATGCCAAGTGGTGAGCCTGCGGTCAATCGGACGCACTGGCCTCGCAGCGGGCATCCTTGCGCTCGTGGGCGGCATCATCGGCGTCGGCGTGGCCGCGATTGTCGCCGGGGATTGGTGGCTCGCTCGACAGCCGTGGATCGGCGTCGGCCTCACCCTTCTCGTGGTCGGCTTGGCGATGACCGCTGTCTTCGCCCTTCTGCTCGACGCGGTCGAGCCGGTCGGGTGGCTACGCCTTCTGGCAGTGCCACCGGCTCTCGTGGTCGGGTCGTTCTGGGCTTTCATGCTTGTCGTCGGCCTGCCCACGACCGGCCCCGGTGGCCCCGAACATGACGTCGGCACAATGCTGTACTCGCTTCCCGAAATGCTACTTATCCTGCTGGTGGCCACGCTGCTCATCAGCCTGCCGCTGGTGGTCGCGCGCACTCGTCGCTCCAGGGCGATTGACGGCCACACGTGATCGAACCCCGGCGGACCAGATGGCTGGCAGGCGTGGTGGTGGGGGCCGCCTCGGGATTCCTTACGCTCCTCGCCGGTCCATTAGGCCTCCTGGTAGCCCTGGTCTTCGTGTTGGCTGCAATTCGGACACGGCACGCGCTCGCCCCGCTAGCTGGACTTCTCATCGGACTCGGTTCGATCTCGCTTGCGGTGATCACGGTCGCGAACGCCAGATGCACGACCGTCGTGACACCGACGAGCTACTCGTCTTGCACCGCTCCTGACCTCACCGTCTGGATCATCCTTGCCGGATCGGCCGTTCTGGTGGGTGCCTTGCTCTCCATAGCCACCATCCGTCGGACATAGGCTGGGCACAGGTCCTCTGCGGTAGGCCACGCGTCGCGGGTGAGTTGCACGAGTCGATCAGCGAGGCTCCAGACTCGGGATGACGAGCCGACCGGACGCCCGTCCGGCATAGATCAGCTGCTCGGTGCTGAGACCCGACCGCGCACGCAGGTCGGCGAGGTGGCGTTTCACGGTGCTTGGCCGGATGCCTACGAGCTCGGCGGCGTCGTGGACGGATCCGCCAGCGGCGACGAACGCGGCGAGCACGTCCATCTGGCGCTGGGTCGCGGGCCGGGCAAGGGAGCCGCGCAGGTACCCGTCCTTCATGCCCATCGCTCCGCCGCCGCGATCCACTCATCGTGACCCTCGATTGGGATCTCGTAGGTTGCTAACGCGCGTCCGAATCCCTCCGGGCGCGCCATGACAACCTGCGGCAGAGCAAGGGCCAGGCCGTTCGCGTAGGCCGCCGGGGTCAGGCGTGCCGCGACGATCGACCGACCCGCGACGACGATGCGGTCGTAGATCGCGTGCAGCAGGTCTGCCCTCGCCTCCGGGACGTCGGCGTTGACCCACGTGTCCGCCAGCACCCGCCGCGTGGCCTCGATGGCATGCTTGAGGTCGAGTCGGACCGTTTCGACGTCGTGGCCGACTAGCTCCCCGACGCCCGCAGCGGCGTCGGCCACGTGACGGTGGACGATACCGTTCCTACAACTGCTGACATTTATTGGCAGCAGGGCCAGCGCGAACGGTCGTCGCCAGCCTGGTCCGAGTGCGGTTCTGCGTCGGCGAACCGGATTGCTCCGGTGTCCTCAGCAGATGCGCGGGGACCTTATGACCAGGATCGGGTTTGCCCTGGACGGTAGATCGCCTCCACGGATCACTCTGGACCGTAGAGGTCACACCTGTCCGACGGCGGGCCCGAAATCCCTGGCCACGTCTTCCTATCACAATCGGTGACACCCATTATTTGTCAACACTCGACATTCACTGTGTGAACCCGCCCGATCGTCCGCGGTGCATTCAGGCAACGGTCCTTCGACCATTTGGAGGAACAGTGCGCTCGAACCCATTGCGCCAAACCGGGGTGCCATAAGACCTTCGATGTAGTGAACGAGCTGGACACCGACTTCGGTCAATGCCACGAGAACCGTGAGCGCCGCTCTTCTACAGCACCAGGAAGTCATCACGTGCTCACGGACGACGAATTCGAGACTTGGCATCGAGGACTTGGGCTGCCCAGAGAATCGGTGGCCCTGATTGAACAGATTCGGTCATCGGATCCTGCCCGGAGGGTGGGTGGCGGGTCCCGGAATGTGTGGGGCCGATACCCCAGCGACAAGATGGGATGCACCATCCAGTTCGAGTCGCACACGGTGGAGCTGCCCGCGATCTATCTGAAGGAGCACGACCCGTACGTGCTCGAGTTCTACGATCAGCCGAATTCGATCGTGCTCGCCTACAAGAGCGCGTCCGGCCGACCGGTTGGGCCGGTCACCACCCCCGACTTCTTCGTCCTGTGGCGGGACTGCGCCGGGTGGGAGGAGTGGAAGACGGAAGCCGCCCTACTTGCGCTCGCCGACAAGTCGCCGAACCGCTGGATCCTCGATGCGGAGGGTTGGCACAGCCCTCCGGGTGATGCTTTCGCGCATCCCCTTGGGTTGGTGTATCGGGTGTGCAGCGAGAACCAGATCAACCCGGTAGTCGTTCGGAACCTCCGCTTTCTCGAGGATGTTCTTCGAGACCCATCGGACGTCGACGAAACGATCGCCGCGCTTCTCCTTGGAGTGGTCTCAGGTGATCCAGGCATCACGATCGCGGACCTCATCGGGCGAGTCAGGGCCCTCCTGGTGAGGGGTCAGGCGTGAGCGCCAAGACTCAGCCCGGGACAGTTGCGGACGCGCTATACCGCATGGTCCTCGACGGGCGCTTGTACATCGATCTGGAGCGGGCGATCGTCGACGAGGCGAGCAAGTGTCGCGTCTTCGTGGACGCGCTCGACGCCTCGACGTTCGACCGTCGGCCCGGCATCGGCAGCGAACCGCTGCCGATGCCGGTCACGCTTTCGGAAGGGGAGCGCCTCATGTGGGACGGCCGCGTGTGGGAGATCCAGAACGTCGGCCAGACACGCATTGCGCTCGGCGGGGAGCCGACGGCCGACGGGGCGATGCGCGGCACGGAGGTGGAACGGAGTCAGTTCGAGGCGTTGGTCGCGAGAGGGTCGATCCGGGGCGTCGCCGCGCCGCCCGAATCTCGCATGGCGGCGGCTCGCGAACGCCGAAACAACGGCGGCCCTGAGGGCATGGCCAACGCGAGACTCAAATTCGATCGAATCGTGCCAGTCCTGGACGGGCTGGCGCGCAGTTCGAGCTTGAGCCGCAACGAGAAGCGCTGGGTGGCGATCTTTCGCGCCGCTGAGCGCGAGTACGGGGACGGATTCGTGGGCCTGATCCCGCTGGCGCGCCCAGGAAACCGGAAGAACCATGCGGTCGTCGTGCCCGATGACCCGATCGACCACGCGATCGACGCCGACTATGCACAACCGCAGGCGCCGGGCAAGATGGGGCTGATCCGGCGGGTATACGCTCGGCTCATCGAAGATGGCTGGAGTGAGAGCGGCCTTCCGAGTGCTCGGCGGATCCGTGAACGACTCCGCCGCTCCAAGACGCACGGCCAGGATGTCGCGCGTTACGGCAAGCGCGCGGCGTATGCCTCGGAGGCGCTCATTTGGCGGTTGTCGGCGACGTCGCCGCCGCACGGCACGCGCCCGTGGGAGCGCGTCCACATCGACCACACTCAACTCGACGTCGAGCTGGTCGACAGTGAGAACCGGGATCTCGTCCTCGGCAGGCCATGGCTGACCGTGATGATCGACGCCTTCTCGCGGCGGGTCCTCGCAGCCTGGCTCACCTTCGACCCACCCAGCTATCGCTCCGACATGATGGACATGCGGGTGTGCGTTCGGCGGTACAACCGACTGCCGCAGGAGTTGATCGCCGACGGTGGCGCGGATTTCGAGAGCGTCTACTACGAGTCGTTCCTCGCCTCCACGCGCATCACGAAGATGACGCGACCAGCCGCGAAGGGTCACTACGGCAGCGTCATCGAACGACTGTTCGGGCTCACCGATCAGATCTTCATCCATGAGGTCGTTGGCAATACCAAGGCGACGAAGAGCGTTCGCACGATGACGCCTCAGGTCGACCCGCGACGGCTCGCAGCGTTCGATCTCGAGACGTTCTACGAGGCGCTCTGCGAGTGGTTCTACGAGGTGTACGACACGCGCCTCCACCCGACCCTCGGGAAGACGCCCCGGCAAGCCTACGCGGTCGGCATCGAACTCTCGGGATCACGACGCGCCCGCTACTGGAACTACGACGAGGACTTCATCCTGCTCACCATGCCCACGAAGGGCAAGGGCAGGCTCAGCATCCACCCGACGCACGGCTTGCGACTCGACAACCGTCACTACTGGAACGACAAGTTCCATGACCCGCGCCTCCATCGGAAGTCGGTGCCATTTGTCTTTGACCCGTGGGACATGCGCTACCTGCGGGCCTTCGTGGATGGTGGGTGGATCCGATGCGCTGTGCCTGCCTTCGCGGGGCTCCCTGCGATCTCTGAGCGGGAGCTGATGATGGCCGCGACCGAAGCTACGGGTCGGGATCAGGCCGTTGGCCGCGCCCGACGTTCCAGCGATATCGAGATCGGCCGGCTTCTCCGTGATGTCGATCGTCACGGCGCGGAACTCACGCTGCAGCGTCGACAGGACGCCGCGGCCCGACGCGCCGCCGAAGCCATCGGGTTGATCGAACCAGCGTCCCCGCCGCTCGTCGCCGATGGTCGGCTCGGCCCGGCCTCAGGCGCGTTCAACGAGCCATCCGACGTTGCGTTCGGTCCGGCCTCGGTGCCGGTTGTTGACTTCGGGGATTACGAGTGAGCGGGCCACCTAGGAACGCAGAGATCGCTGCGTTCGATCAGTACAAGGCGGCCCATCCGCTCCTTGCTGCGGCGCATACGGAGTTGCTTGCGACGATCCGTGAGCACGGTGATGCCGTCATGGTGCTGCTGGCGGGCCCGTCCGGCGTCGGCAAGTCGACCCTCCTGGAGCACGTCATCAGCGACCTGGTCGCGGAGTGGGCGCCCTACGCCCCGCCAGGTACCGATCCCATCCGGTCGTTTCTCATGCCCCCGTTCGGCCCTCAAGGGTTCTCGTTGAAGGACCTCTACTTCGCCATCCAGCGTGCTCTCGACGAACCAGGCATCGAGAGCAAAGTGCTGTATCAACCGGCCGGCCGCGACCAGGACTCGTCGCTCGTCCGACGACGGACCACCGAATCCGCCGCGCGAGAGGCCACCCGGAAAGCCCTCGTTGAGCGAGAGGTCGCTGTTCTGGTCGGGGACGAGGCCCAGCACCTCTGCGAGGCGGGCGGCACTGCCCACATCATGTCGTTGCTCGAGTCCATCAAGTGGCTTGGCATGGCGACCGGCACGCTCATCGTCCTCGCGGGGACGTACGACCTGCGCGCCCTGATCGGGCTCAACCCGCAGCTCGATCGGCGAACCCCCGTCGTCCATTTCCCCCGCTACAAGGACGACGTCGAAGCCGAGCGAGCGGACTTCATCAACGTGCTCCGGAAGCTCGAGGCTCATCTGCCGGGTGGCACCGTCGGCCTCCTCGATGACTGGAAGCACCTCTACGACGTGTCGAACGGCTGTGTGGGCTCCCTCAAGATGCGTCTGCTTCGGGGCCTCGGGGCCGCGCTGACCGCGGGTCGCCCGTTGTCGATCGCCGATTTGCGGCCGAACAAGTTTGACCGGAGGCGTATAGCCAGGCATCGCAGCGACATCAGACGAGGCGAGGACGACTTCTCGACGGACATGCCCGACGAGCACCCCGACTCGGCGGAGACGCTGATGGCAGACGTCTTGCCTGACGCTGCTTTCGGCACTCGGTCGCGACCTCGCAGGCCGTTCAAGCGCACCGGCAAGCGAGACCGGACCGGGGCGATCGGGTCCGACCAGGCCGCCGATTTGGGCGCTGGGTAGCTCCGTGGCAGACTCTTCGTACGACCATCCGCGCCTCTACCAACTCGCTCCGCTCGGGCGCTGCACGGGGCAGGTCGAGTCGTTGACCGGTTTCGTTGCACGGCTTGCCCGGCGGCACAGCCTCGCGACGGGGCGCCTGATCCTCGATGAGATCGCACCACACGTATGGCCGCACGACCTCGGCGGCGTTCGTCTCTTGGCCAGGGTGCTTGGCGACGCCAGGACTGGCCCCCTGGACGGGAGCGGGCCGCGATCCGCGCAGTGGACCCGGGTCCTCGAGATGCTCACGTGGGTCGAAGGGCTACGCGAACTCACAACCGCAAGCTGGAGGCCGGCGATCGGGAATCGCGGCCTCTTGAAGCCCGTCGCAGCCTACTGCCCGTCGTGTTTCGCGCTCGATCTGGAGGTCGCTGGTGACAGGGATGTCGGCGAGCCATACGAGCGCCTCGCGTGGCGGTTAGCTGGGGTCGAGATCTGCCTCATCCACGGCGTGCCGCTGCTGACCAGATGCTTGTGGTGCGATCGTCCCCGACCGCCGCTCGCCTACTGGTCGCTGCCTGGCTACTGCCCGTACTGCCACAGATGGCTCGGCATGGTCGAGCCGAACGTCCGAACCCAGCTGGTGAGCCAGTGGGCGACGAAGTCGGCGTGGCTGATCGAGGACGCCCTCTTGAAGCGGAGTTCGGATCCTGAGACCGTTCAGGTCGTCAGCGGCGTGGCCGCCGTCATCGATGCGACGACCGGCGGAAATCGAGCAGCCTTTGCGAGGTTGATCGGCCTGCGGTCCTCGAGCGTGATCGCAGCCTGGTTCGGTGGGGTCAAGCCGTCGCTCGGGTCGCTGGTACGGATTGCGGCTGCAGTCGGTTCGGATCTGACATCGATCTTGGCGGGGGCTCCTGCCGCCGGCCGTTTCGAGACCATGAACCCCCCAAGGTCGCGGCCACATCGGCGACGGGGCGCCATCGATTGGAGCGCCTTGGAGGCCCAACTCAAAAGCGAGGCTGCGCAACCCGATCCGACGAGTCTGTCGGCGATCGCGAGGGAGCACGACGTGCCGGTCCAAGAGGTTCGAAATCGACTCCACGACGCCGCCCGTCACCTCGTCGATCAGGCGGCGAGCGCCCGCAGCAGGCGTTCCGAGGAACGTCGCGCCCATCTCGAGGGTGTTCTTGAGGCGGTCATGGCCGACCTGCGTCACGAGGGCCTGGACCGAAGCCGTCGGAACATCGAGCCCCGCCTGCCCGCAGGCATCACCTTGGAGGAGCGAGCGCTACAGGATGCCTGGCGACGCGGGCGGTAGGAGCCGCTGCGCAGCGCAATCTCGACTCCGACCGGACCGACGAGATCCTCGCCCTCCTGCACGAACAGCACCGGCACCATCAGCCGCGCATACACCCGCTCGGGCGCCACGCTCGCCGACGACCGGTCCCTGCCGGGCGGGCCACCTCCCGTGCATAGATCCGGCAGGCAGCCTGGTAGATCCCGTT
>Ga0208080_1001428_pt1 | contig 11694 bp, 8 predicted proteins | sample NGESurdeep092012_3_FD_184476 | JGI IMG/M metagenome (GOLD analysis project Ga0208080, IMG submission 184476) | Arctic peat soil microbial communities from Barrow, Alaska - NGEE Surface sample 210-3 deep-092012 (SPAdes) | ecosystem: Environmental > Terrestrial > Soil > Wetlands > Peat ...
GCGGTAGCTGAACGTGGTGTAGCTCAGGCCGTAGCCGAACGGGTACAGCGGCTCGCCCTGGAAATAGCGGTAGGTGCGGCCCTTCATGCTGTAATCGTCAAAGCCCGGCAACTGGTCGGCCGATTGGTAAAAGGTGACGGGAAGGCGGCCGGCGGGGTTGTAATCGCCGAACAGGACGTCTGCGATAGCGGCGCCGCCGGCCTGGCCCGGATACCACGCTTCCACCAGCGCGGGCACGCGATCGCGCGCCCAGTTGACCGCCAGCGCGCTGCCGTTGAGCAGCACCAGCACCACTGGTTTGCCGAGCGCGGCCACCTTTTCGAGCAGCGCCTCCTGCGCGGCCGGCAGACCGAGGTCCACGCGATCGCCGCCCTGGAATCCCGCCACCGGCACCTTCATCTCCTCGCCTTCGAGACGCGGCGAAAGCCCCAGGAACATCACCACGGCCTCCGCCTGGCGCGCGGCGTCCAACGCGGCCGTTTCCAGATCGCGTCCCGGCACGGCCCAGACCAGGCGCATGTCGGCGTCGTTGATCACTTCGTGAAAGTCCACCCGGATGGGGTAAAGCTTGCCGGCTTCCAGATCGACGGTCTCGTAACTGTAGTTGCGCTCGTGCGGGTTATTGGCGCGCACCAGTTGCTTGCCGTTGAGGTAGATTTCGAAGGCGTTCATGCCGACGCCGCCGAGCCGGTACTTGCCGGTGACCTTGGGCGCCAGGAACCCGATCCAGCGCACGCCGAAGTTGTCGTCATCCATATCGGCGCGGGGCGCGCCGTCCCACCATTTGAAATTGATTTCGGCGTCCACGCGCAGGAAAAGCGGCTTCGCATCTGGCTCCGCGGGAGCGGGCGTCTTGCCGGGAGCGCGGTACACCTGGCCGTTGAAGGATGCCGTGTTGAAGTATTCCCCTTGCAGCCCGCCGCGTCGATCCGCGCCATCGGTGGTGAAGAGCGCGGACGCCGGAACGGTCTCCATGGCGGGCAACTCGCCGGCCAGTTCCCCGCCCTGCGCGTAGAGGATCTTGGTGCGCGCGCCGAGCTTGCCGCGTAAGCCTGCAAGCGGCGTGACCGGCGCGGTGGGCTCGCCGTTATAGTTGCCCAGCAGGGTTTCGACGTTGTCGGCGTTGGGCCCGATCACGGCCAGCGTCTTGATGGTCTTTTTCAGCGGCAGCAGGCCGCCCTGATTCTTCAGCAGCACGATGGATTTGCGCGCGGCCTCCAGCGCCAGCGCCTGGTGCGCCGCCGAATCCACCACCGAATACGGAATGCGCGCGTACGGCACGCGCTCCGGCGGGTCGAACATGCCCAGGCGGAAGCGCGCGGTCAGCAGGCGGCGCACCGCGGCATCGATGTCCCCTTCCACGATCAGCTTCTGTTCGAGCGCCGGAATCAACGCGCGGTATTCGTTGCCGCAATCCAGGTCCGTGCCCGCCTTCACGGCGCGCGCCGAAGCCGCCGCCAGGCTGGGCGCCACGTTGTGGCCGCGGAAGATGTCGCCCACCGCGCCGCAATCGGAAACCACGTATCCCGCAAAGCCCCACTGCTTGCGCAGAATGTCGGTGAGCAGGCGCGGGCTGGCGCAGGCCGGATCGCCGTCCACGCGGTTATAGGCGCACATCACCGAGTACGCGCCGCCTTCGCGAATCGCCGCCTCGAATTGCGGCAGGTAGCTATCCGCCAGGTCCGTATCCTCCACCTTGGCGTTGAAGCTGTGGCGCGACGATTCGGGTCCGCTGTGCACCGCGAAGTGCTTGGCGGTGGCCACCACTTTCAGATATTTCGGGTCGTTGCCTTGCAGCCCTTTGATGAACTCGACCGCCATGCGCCCCACCAGGTACGGATCTTCGCCGTAGGTCTCCATGCCCCGGCCCCAGCGCGGGTCGCGCACCAGGTTAATGTTCGGGGTCCAGAACGTGAGGCCCTGGTAGATGCTCCGCTTGCCGCGCCGGAGGAACTCGTTGTTCTTGGCGCGGGCCTCGTCGGAGATGGCCGTGGCCATGCGGAAGATGAGGTCGGGATCCCACGTGGCGGCGAGGCCGATCGGCTCCGGGAACACCGTGGCGCGGCCGGCGCGGGCCACGCCGTGCAGGCATTCGTTCCACCAGTTGTAGGCGGGAACTCCGAGCCGCTCGATGGCCGGCGAATCGTTCATCATCTGCGAGACCTTCTCGGCGACGGTCATGCGCGAGAGCAGGTCGTCCACGCGTTTTTCCAGCGGCGCATCGGCGTTCTGGTAGAGCGGGGGCGTCTGGCCGCAGGCAGCGCGAGCGGCGAGCAAGGCAGCCCAAAATAGTTTCATGCCCCATTGTCGCCCGGATCGGCCTGGTTTATCCTATCCATTGAGATGAGCGAAACCCGCCTCACCCGTGAAACCAAACTGGACCTCCCGAAGGAGTGCGACCACATTGTGGGCCGCGCCCTGGCCGGCGAAGATGCGATCGTCCAGATGGGTTGTCTGATGTTTATCGCGTTTTCCAGCGGCGACGCGTTCGCGCTGGATCTCGACCACAAAGTCGCCTGCCCGCTGTGTCTCGATCGCAAGAAACAGCCGTATGGCCTGATGGAAACCGGAACTACGTGGGCCTTCCAGTGGCCTTGGAGGTATTCCGTATCGTGGGGCCACATCAACGTCGCGCGGATCGACGGAGAAGACTCGTCCGGGCTGCCTCGGCTGCCTGCCGGCACGATCAAGCGGCGGTTGACCGATTACAACCGGAAGGCCGGGACGAATTACCATCTCTGAGATGCTGTGAAAGAACCACGCAGTCTCCGGGCTTGACAGACGAAAGCGTCTGTCCCACGTGGGGCAGGCGCTTTCGCCTGCCAACCGATATTTTTGCAGCTCCCTGACGGTCGCGGCTCTGACTGCGAATGGGGCACAATAGGAGCTTGCCAGAGCACCTTCAGGCGGTGGGCATTACCAAGCGTTACGGCGGCGTGTACGCGCTGAAGGGTGCGAGTTTTTCACTCCGCGCCGGCGAAGTGCATGCGCTCGTGGGGGAAAATGGCGCCGGCAAGAGCACGCTCGCGCGCATTCTGGCCGGGTCCACGCGCGCCGATAGCGGCGCCATTTCGATCCACGGCGCGCCCGTTGAAATCGCCACCCCGCTGGACGCGCAACGCCTCGGCATCGGCATCATCTATCAGGAACTCGACCTCTTTCCCGACCTCACCGCCGGGGAGAATATCGTCATCGGCAACCTGCATTTTCCGGAAGGCCGGCTGGTCAGTTTCCGCCGCATGGAGGAGTTCTGCCGCCCCTTCCTCCGCCAGGTGGGGCTGGCCTGCGGCATCCGCCAAACCGTGGCTACGCTTTCCATCGGGCAGATGCAGTTGCTCGCCATCGCGCGCGCGCTCAGCATGGACGCGCGCATCCTCCTGATGGACGAGCCCACCAGCTCGCTGTTCGACGACGCGGCGGAACGCCTCTTCGGGTTGATCGCCGCGCTCAAACAACGCGGCGTCTCCATCGTCTACGTCTCGCACAAGATGGACGAGATCTTCCGCATCTGCGATCGCGCCACGGTGCTGCGCGATGGGGAGACCATCGGCACGGTGGAGATGGCGGGCACCAGCGTGAACGAACTGATCCGCATGATGGTGGGGCGCGAGTTACGGATGACCGCGCGCGCCGCGCGCCGCGTGGCCGGCGAACTCGTGCTGGCGGTGGAGAAGCTGGCCACGGCGAAACTCCGGGATGTGTCGTTCGAGTTGCGGCGCGGCGAAGTCCTGGGCATCGCGGGACTGGTGGGCAGCGGGCGCAGCGAACTGGGCGCGGCGCTGTTCGGCCTCGACCGCATCACGAGCGGAACCGTGCGCGTGCAGGGAGAGTTGCGCGCGCCCCGCTCGCCGCGCGACGCCATGGCGAGCGGCATCGGACTGCTGCCCGAAGACCGTCGCCTGGAGGGGCTCATGATGCGCATGAGCGTGCTCGAAAACGCCACCCTGGCGGTGCTGCCGCGCTTGAGTGGGCTGGGATTCATTGACCGCCGGCGGGAGCATGCCAGCCTGGCTCCGGTGGCGCGGCAACTGGCGCTGAACTGCGCCTCGCCCGCCGCGCCGGTCAGAAGCTGTGAAGAAATCAGTTGGCAGGCGGAAGCGCCTGCCCCACCTTCTGTCAACCCGGCGATGTCGGCGATCTTTTCACAGCCAGTCAGCCAGTTGAGCGGCGGGAATCAGCAAAAGGTGCTGCTGGCGCGCTGGCTGCTGCTCAACCCCACGGTGCTGTTTCTCGACGACCCGACGCGCGGCATCGATATCGGCGCCAAGCAGGACATCTACCGCCTGATCGACGAGCTGGCGGCGGCCGGAAAAGCGATTATCCTGGTGAGTTCGGAACTGCCCGAACTGCTGCGCTGCTGCGACCGGATCCTGGTGCTCAACGAAGGACGCGTCACGGCGCACTTCGATGCCGCTGAAGCGACACAGGAGAAGATTATGAGTGCGGCCACCAACGCCGGGGCCGGGGCCTGATGCCGGCGGTTCGCGCCAGTGCCGGTCTGCTGCGCCGGGCCCAGAGCCTGGCGGCGCTTTTGGGCATTCTGCTGCTTGCCATCGCGATCAGCCCGACGGCGTCCGACGGCTCGCGCATCTTCCTAGAGGCCGGCAACCTGACCGACATCCTGCGCCAGGTTTCGTTGATCGGAATCATATCGCTGGCCATGACGTTGGTCATCCTGACCGGCGGCATCGATCTCAGCGTGGGCAGCATTCTGGCGCTTTCCACGGCGCTGGCCGCGATGTTCCTGACGCGCGGCTACACCACGCACATCGCGGTGGCGATCCTGGCGGCGGTGGCCGCGGCGGCGCTGGCCGGTGCGCTGAACGGCGTGGTGATCGCGCGCACCGGGATACAGCCGTTCATCGTGACGCTGGCATCCATGATCGGCGTGCGCGGCCTGGCGAAGTGGCTCACCAACAATCAGAACATCGATATCGGGTTCGGTAAGGACCTGGCGGCCGGGTTCGCCGCCATCTTTCGCGAGAAGGCGATCGTGATCGGCGCGTACGCCGGTGCGGCGGCGCTGTTCTGGGTGGTGCTGGCGCGGACGGTCTTCGGCCGTCACGTGCGCGCGGTGGGCGATAACGAAAAGGCGGCGGAGTACGCCGGGCTGCCGATCCGCGCGACCAAGATCTGGGTCTATACACTCTCCGGCCTGTTCACCGGTTTCGCCGGCGTGCTGTACGCGGCGGAGAACCATCAGGGCAATCCCAATGCGGGCGTGGCGTACGAACTGGATGCCATCGCGGCGGTGGTGATCGGCGGCACAAGGCTCTCTGGCGGCAAGGGCTCCATTTCGGGGACCATCGTCGGGACCTTGATTATGGGCGTGCTGACGAATATGCTACGGCTGAACAATGTGGACAGCAATGTGGAGATGATGATCAAGGCGGCGATCATCGTCCTGGCGGTGGCGGTGCAACGCGAGAGGAACGGAAACTGATTTCATGAAGCGGCAATTTTCGGAGTATCGCAACGACAGGCCGGGAGGCCTGTCCTACATCCTGGCGGGAGCGCTGCTCCTCGCCGGCTGCGGCGGCGGCACGGGCAACCCAGGCAGGAAGCAGTTGGTGGTCGCCTTCAGCCAGGCGAATAACGCGGAGCCGTATCGCGCCGCGCAGAACGCGTTCCTCGGCAAGCTGTGGGCGCGGCAACCGGACGTCAAGCTGGTGATCGCCGACGCGCAGCAGGACAACAGCAAGCAGGTGGCGCAAGTGGAAACCTTCATTCGCCAGAAGCCGGACCTGCTGATCGTGGCGCCCAACGAGCGTGCGGCGTTGACCGCCGTGATGGGGCAGGCGATGGAGGCACATATCCCCGTGATCTGCCTGGAGCGCGACATCCTGCAACCGAATTACACCTCCTACGTGCACAGCGACAACGTCGCCATCGGCCGTCTGGCGGGACAGTTCATGGTGGACCACCTGACGAAAAAGTACGGCAAGCCGAAGGGCAACATCGTCGCCATGCGCGGCCTCTTGGGCGTGGAGGGCGAGATCAATCGCGACCGCGGAGCCAAGCAGGTCTTCGACAAATACCCGGAGATCAAGATCGTCTCCGATCCGGTGGCCGACTGGATTCAAGCCAAGGCCAAGGACCGTATGACGGAAGTGCTGCGCGCGCAGCCGAAGATCGACGTGGTATACGGGCACAACGACCCGATGGCGATCGGCGCGTATCTCGCGGCCAAGGAACTGGGCCGCGAGAAAGAGATGATTTTTGTCGGCGTGGATGGTTTAGGCGGGCCGGCGGGGGGCATCCGGAAGGTGATGGACGGTATCCTAGCCGCCACCTTCGTGTATCCTCTGTGCGTCGATAAGGCGGTCGAGGTGGCCAACCGGATTCTGCACGAACCAGGGTTTCAGCCGGAAAAGGATTACGTGCTGGAGTCGCTGATGGTGACCGCGGAGAATGCCGCCCAGATGTACGAAAAGTACACCATTCCCGGAATGAACTAAGGATCCACCCAAGAATAACTTCACCTTGGCTGCGTGGGCTATGTGGCGCAGACTGAGAGTCTGCGCCACGTCGGTGGCTGAGAAGTTATTTTTGCGTGGTCTCTAAGGTAAAACTTCCACCTGCGCTGGTACTGGGGGTACTGCCCCCTTTCTTATGCATTTGGTAGAGTGGATCTAGAGCCGGTATCGACCGGGGCCGTATCCATGCGCAAATCACCTGCCGAGCAGTTTCTGAACCCGCTATTCCGAGCCATTTTTCTGATCGCCCTGGCGATGTTCGCTACCGAACGCGAAGCCCGCGCTTACACGGACCCGGGCTCGGGCGCGCTGATCTGGCAGATGGCGGTTGCCGGCCTGGTGGGCGTGAGCTTCTACTTCCGCAGGATCACCGCCTGGTTTAAGAAGCGAAAAGGTCCAAAAGTTTGAGCGAGCCCCCGCTTCCGGCGCAACCCATCACCGCTTCATTCCGCGATCCCGCCGGTAGCGTCTTTCGCTACCGGGAGAGAGTTCTGCGCGTCGTCAACGAGACGGGAGCCGCCGACCTGGAGGCCTTCCTGGCGTCGCAATCCGGCCGGAAACTGATGGCCTCGGGCGCCGTCGTCCCCACCCGCGCGCTCGACCCAGCGGAGTGCCGCGAGTTGCTGGCCGACCCCTCCGTTCGCGAGCTCTACGAGGCGCGCGGCGGGCAAACGATCCTGGAGCACGAGCGTGTCGATTTCCCCAGCTTCCCCTATGAGTGGACCGCCGAGATGCTGCATGCCGCCGGCACCCTCACCCTGGATCTGGCGCAGGCGCTACTGGCCGACGGCCTCGGGCTGAAGGACGGCACGCCCTACAACGTCCTCTTCCGCGGCCCCGAGCCGGTCTTCATCGACGTGCTCAGCTTCGAGCGCCGCCAGCCGGGCGACGCCACCTGGCTGCCCTACGCCCAGTTCGTCCGCACCTTCCTGCTGCCCCTGCTGGCCAACCAGGCCTACGGGCTCGGCCTCGACCAGATCCTGACGACGCGGCGCGACGGGCTCGAACCCGAGGAAGTGTACCGCTGGAGCAAACCTTCCCAGCGCTTGCGCCCGCCCTTCTTCAGCCTGGTGTCCATGCCCACCTGGCTGGGCGCCAAGCACAAGCAGGACGATACGTCGATCTACCGGAAGAAGCTGCTGAGCGACTCCGAAAAGGCACGCTTCATTCTGGATCACCTGCTCGACGGCCTGCGGCGCACCCTGCACCGCCTCAAGCCGGTGGAGGGCAAGATCTCCGTGTGGTCGGATTACATGGCCACCAACAACAACTACACGACGGATCATTTCCAGGCCAAGCAGCGCTTCGTGGGGGAGGCGCTGGCCGAGTTCCGGTCGCGCTCCGTGCTGGACGTGGGCTCGAACACGGGCCACTTCAGCGCGATTGCGGCGCGCGGCGGGGCCAAAGTGGTGGCGCTGGATTACGACCCCGTGGTGCTGGGCACGGTGTGGCGGCAGGCGCGGGAGGAGAAGTTGGAGATTCTGCCCCTGGCGGTGAATTTGACGCGGCCGAGTCCGGGGACGGGGTGGCGCAATCAAGAGTGCGCCAGTTTCCTGGATCGCGCGCGCGGGAAGTTCGACGCGGTGCTGATGCTGGCGGTGATCCACCACATGCTGGTGACCGAGCGGGTGCCGCTGGCCGATATCATCGACCTGGCGGCGGAGTTGACGACCAACCTGCTGGTGATCGAATTCATCGCGCCGGACGATTCCATGTTCCAGCGCCTGACGCGCGGGCGGGAGGAATTGCACCAGGATCTGACGCCAGAGTTGTTCGAGACTCTGTGCGCCCGCCACTTTGAAACGGTGCGCATGCAGCACGTCGAAGGCACGTCGCGGCGGCTGTACCTGCTCAGGAAGCGGGCGTAGTCCGAGTTATGCGCCGCGCCTTTCTGGCCGCACTTTCCTTCGCGAATCTCTGTTACCTGCGTGTCTGGTCCGAGCTGCTGACCTACCGGCGGTGGGACACCTATCTGATGGTCACGCCCCCGAAGCCGGTGGAGTACTTCGCGGTGATCGCCAATGTCTTGCTGGGCGCGGTGGCGATCTGGGGACTGAGTATTCTGGCCGTGCGCATACTCAAGGGCGGAAGTTTTCGTTTCGCGGAGATGGCGGTTGTGCTGGGGCTGTGCCTTCCGCTGAATGCGCTGCGCGCTGTCCTGGCCAACCAGTTTCCTTATTTAAAATCCCCGTTGATCATTCTGCTCGGCCTGCGCGGCGTGATGCTCCTGGGGGCGTTCATTGCCATTGTGGGACTGGTCGCGATCGTATTCTTCCACCGCAAGCTGGCCGCCGCGGCCATCGCGGTGCTGGCTGCGCTCAGCCCGTTTTGCGTTGTCACGTTCGGCCAGGCACTCTGGAAGGCCTCGCACTATGACGCCAGCCAGTATGCCGACAAGCCGGCGGTGCCGACGATCGCCGGTGCGCCGAAGGTTCCCCGAGTGCTCTGGTTCATTGCCGACGAATGGGATTACCGGCTGAGCTTTGTGGATCGCGACCGAAGTCTGGCGCTGCCCGAACTCGACCGCCTTCGCAAGAGCGCCATCTTCGCGGGCAATGCGCTTCCGCCCGGACCGGAAACACCGATTTCGATGCCGGCGTATTACGGAGGCCGGTTGGTGGACTGGGTCGTCTGGGATGGTCCGCGGGAACTACAGTTGTACCATCACGCCGGGGAAGGACACCTGGTGCCCTGGAGCGCGCAGCCCAATATTTTCCAGCGCGCCGGAGGGCTGGGCATCAACACCGCCCTGGTGGAATGGTTTCATCCGGCGTGCCGCGTGCTTAGCGGCCTGAGCTACTGCACCTGGCGGCCGATGGCCATGCAATACAACAGTATGGGGGACAGCTTCTGGCAGATTCTGCCGCACCAGGCGCGCAGTCTGTTCGAAACCACCTTGCTTTCTCTCTTCGGCGGCACGTTGGCCGCCGAACAGCAGACCAACGTCTATCACGCGATTCTGCGCGAGGCGGAGAACCTGGCGAACGATACCAACTTCGGCTTCACGCTGGTGCATCTGCCCGTCCCTCACGCGCCGCACGCTTACAATCGCCAGACCGGAGAGTTTACTCTCGGCAACGCTCCCATCGCCGGATACGTGGACAGCCTGGCGCTGCTGGATCGGACTGTGGGCGAGATCCGCCGCAGCATGGAGAACGCCGGCACCTGGGAAGCGACGACGGTGCTCTTCACCAGCGATCATCCTTATCGCGAAGCCCGGCAATTGGATGGTAAGAGCGACCCCCGGATTCCCTATCTCCTGAAGCTGGCTTCGCAGAAGGAGGGAATCGAGTACACGCAGCAGTTCAATGCGGTGCTGACTGCCGACCTGCTGATGGCCGTGCTGCGCGGCCAGATCGCAGGCCCGGCGCCGGCGATGGAATGGCTGGATCGGAACCGGGCGCGTTCCCTCGGCAAGTGAGAGGGCGCATTTCCGGCTCTCCTTACTGGCCCGTGTCCGCGGCGCCGCCGATGCTCCACCCGCTCAGGATGTCGCGCGTGGCGGTGGAGGAGGCGGTGAGCAAGGGTTCCACGCCTGCCAACAACATGATGGCGGTGACGCGCCCCGGAGTGCTGCCCTGGGTGGTGCTCACCATAATGGCGTCGCCGGGCTTCAATTCGGATAGCGGCATAGCCGGGAGGTTATCCAGCATCTGGCTGACGTCGCCAGAGCCATTTCCGGCTCCGGCCGGCTGCACCCCCGGGGCATAACGCCGCGCCAGGGTGCGCGCTGCCTGCTCCGGCAGTCTCTTCATGGTGGAATTGGAATCGACCGTCATGGTGAGCGGCTTCTTGGTGGCGAGATCCTTGACGGAGAGTTCGCCGGCCTGCGGATTGACGGAGGTGATGGTGGCTGCGATCTGGCGGAAGGACCCGAAGACGATCTTTTCGGCCTGAATGGTGGCGCCATCCTCGGTCTTATTGCCCAGGACCCGCATCTGGTCGCCGGTTTTGATTTCGGCGAAAGTGCTGGGCCTGGCATCGGCGAAGCGCGGCGAATCGAGCGAGTAGCGCAGGTATGCCGTCTTGTCCGAAGGCCGCACGATATTGCTGTGCTGGCCGCCGCGGATGGCGACCGTCCCGGCTGCCGGATCCACCGCGGTCACCATTCCGGTGATTCCGCGCTTCTTCCAATCTTCCTGGTCCTTCTGCCGGAGGCTGGCTACGTCGCTCCTGGTCATTACCAGGACAGCGGTGGCGACCCAGGTCTTGGGGTCGGCGGGCGCGGGGCCGACGATCACCGCGCGGTCGCCCGCGGTGACGTCCGATAGTGCGATCCTGGCGCCTTTTCGGGCATCCGTTTCGCCGGGGGGAATGCGTAGAATGATGGTGCGGTCCGTGATGGTGATGGCGACGTCGGCGCCCTGATCGCTTTTCAGCGAGAGCTGTGGGATGCTGGTGCCGGCGTTGGTGACGGTGCCGGAGATCTGGCTGCGGCGGCCGGCCGGTTGGGTTTGCGCGAAAGCCGCGATGGTCAGAATGGCGCACGCGATGGCACTGCCGGCATGGTTTCCAGTCATGATTGCTCCTCCGTCAAAAATCGTACCGCAGTTGAAGATCGAACCGCCGGTTCCCGCCTTGTCCACCACCCATCAACCCGGTGGAGCGTCCAAATGCGGGCCGATCGAGGTACAGGGAATCTCCGTTGAGATCGCGGCCCACCGTGATGTTGTAGGGACGGCCCGACGCCACCGTCGGGAAAGGACTGAGGCGAAGCCCCCACGGCATCGAGATCGAACCGTTCGACTGGACGCGATGCCGCACGTCAAAGCCCGCACGCCCATACTCCGGGGAAAGGTCGTATTGGTTCGCCGGAAAGGTGCCGGCTCCGTCACTATTGCTATTGGCCCGGCCCCGGGCGTAAAAGCCCGAGAGGGTGAGTTTCGGGCTCACGCGCGCATGCAGGTTGGTGACGATCTGGTTCTGCCGGTAAAGCGCGCTGGTCTCGTACAGATAGATACTGTCGACCCCGCCATAGGGATGCAGTCCGCTTCCGGGAAGGGCTGCGTTGATGTTGCGCGAGCGCGGCACGCGGACGCCGCGGGAATGGATGTAGTTGGTCGATAGCGTGATGTTCTTCGGCAGTTGACGTTCGAAGCCGATGGCCGCCTGAATCGGCATGGGGGCGCGCCATTGCGCATCCACCTGGCGGATGGCCTGGGGCTGTGCGTTCCCGGCCAGAGTCTGTGTCGAGGGAACGGCCGGATAGAAATCCGGG
>Ga0208080_1001429_pt1 | contig 11693 bp, 9 predicted proteins | sample NGESurdeep092012_3_FD_184476 | JGI IMG/M metagenome (GOLD analysis project Ga0208080, IMG submission 184476) | Arctic peat soil microbial communities from Barrow, Alaska - NGEE Surface sample 210-3 deep-092012 (SPAdes) | ecosystem: Environmental > Terrestrial > Soil > Wetlands > Peat ...
GCCCATTCGTCCGCGTCCGCCGGCGCGTCCTTGCGCTCGATGATGGGCTTCCATACCTTGGACAGTTCGGCGTTGATCGCCGTGTAGTCCTTCTGGTCGTCCGGGACGTCGTCCTCGGCGAAAATCGCCTCCACCGGGCATTCGGCCACGCACAGGGTGCAGTCGATGCATTCGTCGGGATCGATGACCAGCATGTTCGGCCCCTCGCGGAAGCAATCCACGGGGCAGACGTCGACGCAGTCGGTGTATTTGCACTTGATGCAGGATTCGGTTACGACATAGGTCATGGGTAATGTCCTGAAAAGACGGCCGCTGAACTCTTGAGGCTTGATTTTACCATAGCCTTTTCGCGATTCGAAACTTGAAACCCGGCGGCTTGCCTCCAGATACAGGCAAGGCCCGCCGCAGCGGCAAGTTCGAAATAGGGCTAGAATTCGGGTTCACCCCTCCCCGGCCTTCACGGCTGCGGGTTGCGAACAAACCCCAACACACGAATACGAGGACTGCATGAGCGAACATATCCATCACGTTACCGATGACACATTCGAAGCCGAGGTGCTGCAAGCGCAGAGCCCGGTGCTGGTCGATTACTGGGCCGAGTGGTGCGGCCCGTGCAAGGCGATTGCCCCCACTCTGGAGGAAGTCGCCAAAGAGTACTCGGGCAAGCTCAAGGTCGCCAAGGTCAACGTAGACGAGAACCAGGAAATACCGCGCAAGTACGGCATCCGCGGCATCCCGACGCTGATGCTGTTCAAGAACGGCAACATCGAGGCCACCAAGGTGGGCGCGCTGTCGAAATCCCAGCTCACGGCGTTCCTTGACAGCAACATCTAGACACTCTATCCTTGCACCTGAAGCGTCACCGGCGAACTTCTAAGCCGGATCCGGACGCCAGTTCATCCCTGTTTCAAATCCCAAGGCCTCTTTAGCCTTTTCGTTCCATACGAGCGTCTCCGCATGCAATTATCCGAGCTTAAAACCCTGCACGTCACCGAGCTGGTCCAGATGGCGGTGGAACATGAAATCGAAGGCGCCAACCGCCTGCGCAAACAGGAACTTATTTTTGCGCTGCTGAAGAACCGGGCGAAGAAGGGCGAATCGATTTTCGGCGACGGCACGCTGGAAGTGCTGCCCGACGGCTTCGGCTTCCTGCGCTCGCCCGACACCTCCTACCTCGCCTCGACCGACGACATCTACGTCTCCCCCTCCCAGATCCGCCGCTTCAACCTGCATACCGGCGACACCATCGAGGGCGAGATCCGCACGCCCAAGGACGGCGAGCGCTATTTCGCGCTGGTCAAGGTGGACAAGGTCAACGGCGATCTGCCGGAGAACTCCAAGAACAAGATCCTGTTCGAGAACCTGACGCCGCTGCACCCGGACGAGGCGTTCAAGCTCGAGCGCGACATCAAGGCCGAGGAGAACATGACCGGCCGCATCATCGACATCATCGCGCCCATCGGCAAGGGCCAGCGCGGGCTGATCGTGTCCCCGCCCAAAGCCGGCAAGACGGTGCTGATGCAGCACCTGGCGCATGCGATCATCGCCAATCATCCGGAGGTGGTGCTGATCGTGCTCCTGATCGACGAGCGCCCGGAGGAAGTGACCGAGATGACGCGCACCGTGCGCGGCGAAGTGGTCGCCTCCACCTTCGACGAACCGGCCACGCGCCATGTGCAGGTTGCGGAAATGGTGATCGAGAAGGCGAAACGCCTGGTCGAGCACAAGCGGGACGTGGTAATCCTGCTCGATTCGATCACGCGCCTCGCGCGCGCCTACAACACCGTGGTGCCGGCCTCGGGCAAGGTGCTCACCGGCGGTGTCGATGCCAACGCGCTGCAGCGCCCAAAGCGCTTCTTCGGCGCGGCGCGCAACGTCGAGGAAGGCGGCTCGCTCACCATCCTCGCCACTGCGCTGATCGACACCGGCAGCCGCATGGACGACGTGATCTTCGAGGAGTTCAAGGGCACCGGCAACATGGAACTGCACCTCGACCGGCGCATGTACGAAAAACGCATTTTCCCGGCGATCAACGTCAACCGCTCGGGCACGCGCCGCGAGGAACTGCTGATCGCGAAGGAAGTGCTGTCCAAGGTATGGGTGCTGAGGAAACTCCTCTATCCGATGGACGACCTGGAAGCGGCGGAGTTTCTGGTGGACAAGATCCGCTCGACCAAGAACAACGCGGACTTTTTCGATTCGATGCGCAGAGGCTGACGCTACTCGAACCGCATACTGGAGCGTAGAAAAAGTCCTTGCGCGCTGCGCGCGCCAACCGTGTTTTCTGTACGGATGAAAAGCGCATCCGTACAGAAAACACGGTTATGGATAAAAGCAACAAACGGCTGGAGTTGTCTTTATACAAGAGCGGTCGCCACAGTTCGAGCTACCCGGATAGCGCTTGCTTAGCGCATTGATTTCTGGGATAATTACTGCCTTTCGCGGCTCCTATTCCCGGACCGCGTCAAAGGAAAAAACCATGAAAACCGACATCCATCCTGCTTATCACGAAATTCAGGTCACCTGCAGTTGCGGCAATACTTGGCAGACACGCTCGACTATGAGCAAGGCCCTGCACGTCGAGGTGTGCTCCAACTGCCACCCGTTCTACACCGGCAAGCAGAAAATCGTCGACACCGCCGGCCGCGTGGAAAAATTCCGCCAGAAATACGCGAAGAAGCCGGTGGCCACGGCCAAAGTGGAAACCGAGACCAAAGCCGCCTGATTTCGAGCCTGTCCCGGAAAAGGCAGCTTCGGCTGCCTTTTGTGTTTGCGGGCAGCTTCGGCTGCCTTTTTTATTTTCCGGCCGGTGCAAGCGGCTAAAATAAGGCGGGTCCTGAATCAAGGGGCGACGCCCCCTTGGGAATCTCCCGGGTCAGAGGAACTTTGATCGGGGAGTGCATCGTTCAGAGGTTGCGTAGAGCATGAAGTCGCGCATCAACGCCATGTGTCCCGCGGGCGAGTCACGGCCGGGGCAGGCCGTCAGGACGGTCGAATAGTGGCCGGCACACGCATCGCGCTGCCGCTGGCGCGCATTCCCCTGCTGATTCTGGTCGCGGTCTGGCTGCTGCCCGGCCTGATCGGCCACGATCCCTGGAAGAGCTACGACGCCGTCGGCATCGGCATCGCGCACCAGTTCGCGAGCCACGGCGATTGGCTGCTGCCGCGGCTGGCGGGCGAACACTACTCCGGCGACGGCCCCCTGTTCTACTGGATCGCCGCGGCGTTCGCCAAGCTGCTGGGTGGGCTCTTCGCGCAGCATGACGCGGCGCGCCTGGCGGGCGGCGCCTGCATCGCTTTGACGCTCCTGTTCCTGCGCCTTGCGGGACGCGCGTTCCACGATAACGGCCGCCACGATAGCGACAGACGCGACGACGACAGCCATGGCCGCGGCGACAGCGTGATGCTCCTGTTCATGGGCTGCACCGGCCTGCTGCTGCATGCGCACGAGACCATCAACGAAACTGCGCTGCTCGCCGGCCTCGCCTGCGCCTACTATGGCGCCACGCTGGTGCCGAAGCGACCGTACGCGGCCGGCATCGCGCTTGGCTGCGGACTGGGCGCGGCCTTTCTCGCCGCGGGGTTCGCACCGATCCTGCCGCTGCTCGTCGCGCTGCTCGCGACGCCATTGTTCGTGCCGGATTGGCGCAGCCGCAGTGCCGCGCTCGCCCTCGCGTGCGGCCTGGCCGTGCTGCTGCCCTGGCTCGCGCTGTGGCCGGCGCTGCTCTATGCGCGTTCGCCCGAGCTATTCGCCGCTTGGTTGTACCAGGCCAATCTGGCTGCGCTGGCGCGCGGGCCCACCCTGGCCGCGACTGCCTACGCTTTCAAAACGCTCGCCTGGTTCGCCTTTCCGGCATGGCCGATCGCGCTTTGGGCGGTATGGCTTTACCGCAGGAAGCCGGGCTCGGCCGGCGTGTCAATGCCGCTGATCGCACTGATCGCCGGACTGGGAATCGCCTGCCTTGCGCGCTCGCGCGGCGAATTGCCGCTGTTGCCTCTGCTGCTGCCGCTCGCCCTGCTCGGCGGGCAGGTGCTGCACGATCTGCGCCGCGGCGCGGCCAATTCGCTCGCCTGGTTCGGCACCATGACTTTCAGCCTGCTCGGCGGCCTGATCTGGCTTGGCTACTCGGCACTGCAGACGGGCTTTCCGCCACGCATCGCCGCCAACGCGGCGCGGCTCGAGCCGGATTTCGTGTCGCACTTTGCCTGGCTGCCGTTGATCACCGCAGGCGTGATAACGCTCGCCTGGATCGCGCTGATCCTCAAGAGCGAGCGTTCGCCCCGGCGCAGCGTCACTTTCTGGGCCGCCGGCCTCGCGCTGTTCTGGGCGCTGACGATGCTGTTGTGGCTGCCCTGGATCGACTATGGCAAGAGCTACCGCAAGGTGGCGCAGGCGCTGCAGGCGAGCCTGCCCAAACACCCGGGCTGCATCGCCAGCCAGGGCCTGGGCGAGGCGCAGCGCGCCGCGTTCGACTACCATGCAGGCATCGTCACCGAGCGCACCGAAATCGGCGCCCGCCACGACTGCCGGCTGCTGTTGATACAGGACAATGCCGGCCAGCGCGAACCGGGTCCCGTCGGGCACTGGAAAAAAATCTGGGAAGGCAACCGCGCGGGTGACCGCACGGAAAAATTCCGGCTGTATGCGAAAGAAAAAACGACGCCATGAGTAAGCTTACGCTTAGCCCCGCGTGGAAAGCGCTGCACTCGCACCAGGCCGAAATGGCGGACGTGCGCATGCGCGATCTGTTCGCGCGCGACCCCGAGCGCGCGCAGAAATTCCGCCTGCAGGCGGGCGCGCTGCTGCTCGATTACTCCAAGCACCGCGTAACCGACGCCACGCTCGCGCTGCTCATCGATCTGGCGCGACAAGCGGATGTCGAGCGCTGGCGCACGCGCATGTTCGCCGGCGAGCACATCAATACGAGCGAAGACCGCGCCGTGCTGCACGTGGCGCTGCGCTCCGGGCTGAAGGTGTTCCCTGCGGGCAGCGATGTCATGCCGCTGGTGCGCGAGGCCAAGGAGCGCATGCGCGCCTTCAGCGACGCCGTTCGCAGCCAGCGCCTGCTGGGCCATAGCGGCAAACCGATGCGCACGGTGATCAACATCGGCATCGGCGGCTCCGACCTCGGCCCGCGCATGCTCGCCCGGGCGCTCGGGCGCCAAGCGGATGCGCCGCAGTCGCTTTCGTTTGTCGCCAATGCCGATCCGGACGACCTCGCGCGCGCGCTGGCGCAGGCGCAACCGGAGACGACGCTGTTCGTCGTCGCCTCCAAGACCTTCACCACCGGCGAGACCCTGGCCAACGCGAATCTGGCCAAATCCTGGCTCACCAAGGCGCTGGGGAGCGAGACTGCGGTGGAAAAACATTTCGCCGCGGTCACCGCCAATACCAAGGCTGCAGCCGCCTTCGGCATCGCGCCCGAGTTGTGCTTCCCGCTGTGGGACTGGGTGGGCGGGCGCTATTCGGTCTGGGGGACGGTGGGACTGCCCGTGGCCATCGCCGTCGGCATGGACCGGTTCGAGGAACTGCTCGCGGGCGCGCGCGCCATGGACGAACATTTCCTCAGCGCGCCGCTCGAAGCCAACATGCCGGTGCTGCTGGCGCTGCTCGGCATCTGGTACGCCAATTTCTTTGGCGCGAAGACGCATGCCGTGCTGCCCTACGCGGAAGCCCTGCGCGAGCTGCCGGCCTACTTGCAGCAACTGGAAATGGAATCGAACGGCAAGGGCGTGGATCGCGACGGGCAGCCGGTGGATTACGCCACCGTGCCGGTGATCTGGGGCTCGGTGGGCACCAACAGCCAGCACGCCTTCCATCAGTTGCTGCACCAGGGCACGCACCTGGTGCCCTGCGATTTCCTGGTGCCGGCCGCCGGTACCGGCGCGGCGGCCGAGAATGCGCTGGCGCAGGCGGCCGCGCTGATGGCCGGCAAGGATGCAGCCGAGCCGCACCGGCGCTTCGACGGCAACCGGCCATCCTCCACCCTCATGTTCAAGGCGATCGACCCGCACACTCTGGGACAGTTGCTCGCGCTGTACGAGCACAAGGTATTCGTGCAGGGTATCATCTGGAACATCAACAGCTTCGACCAGTGGGGCGTGGAGCTGGGCAAAGACATCGCGCGCACCCTCTCGGCGCAACCTGCCGGCGGCGCGGCCGTACCCGGGCTGGATGCCTCCACCAACGCCATGCTCGCGCGCCTGCACGACTGGCGCAACTGACGTGATCCGCATGGAAACTCAAATCAAACCGCTCGATTCCTACCGCAAGCACTGGGCGCAGCGCTTCGGCATCGCCCCTTTCCTGCCGATGTCGCGAAGCGAAATGCAGGCGCTCGGCTGGGACTCGTGCGACATCATCATCGTCACCGGCGACGCCTACATCGATCATCCGAGTTTCGGCATGGCGCTGGTGGGGCGGCTGCTCGAAGCGCAGGGATTCCGCGTCGGCATCATCAGCCAGCCCGACTGGCACTCGGCCGGGGACTTCAGGCGGCTGGGCAAACCGAACCTGTTTTTCGGCGTCACCGCCGGCAACATGGATTCGATGGTCAACCGCTATACCGCCGACAAGAGAATCCGTTCCACCGACGCGTACACGCCGGATGCGGCGCCGGACAAGCGCCCCGACCATGCGGTCATCGTCTACTCCCAGCGCTGCCGCGAAGCCTATCCCGACGCGCCGCTGGTGATCGGCAGCATAGAGGCGAGCCTGCGCCGCATCGCACATTACGACTACTGGTCGGACACGATGCGGCGCTCGATCCTGCCGGACGCGAAGGCCGACCTGCTGCTGTTCGGCAACGCCGAGCGCGCGCTGGTGGAACTCGCGCACCGCCTGGCCAAGGGCGAGAACATCAAGACCATCCGCGACCTGCGCGGCAGCTCCTTCATGGTGCCTCGCGGCTGGCGGCCCGAGGGCTGGACCGAGGCCGATTCCACCACCGTGGATACGCCGGGCGCGATACACATGCGTCCTGACCCATACTCGATGACGCAGACGCCGCCTCCCGCGGCCGCAGCAGCGACGACGGCGACAACCCAACCCATCCGTTTCCAAAGCCGCGGCGAGCGCCTCGCGGCGCGCCAGGAGGCGCGCGCCCACACGGTCATCCGCCTGCCCTCCTACGAGCAGGTCAAACAAGACCCCGTGCTCGATGCCCACGCCTCGCGCACTTTCCACCTCGAATCGAATCCCGGCAATGCGCGCGCACTGGTGCAGGCGCACGCAGATCGGGATGTCTGGCTCAATCCGCCGCCGCTGCCGCTCGCTACCGCGGAAATGGATCATGTCTACGGCCTGCCCTACGCGCGCGCGCCGCATCCGGCCTACGGCGATGCGAAGATCCCGGCGTGGGAAATGATCCGCTTTTCGGTGAACATCATGCGCGGCTGCTTCGGCGGCTGCACCTTCTGCTCGATCACCGAGCACGAGGGGCGCATCATCCAGAGCCGCTCGGAAGAATCGATCCTGCACGAGATCGAGGAGATCCGCGACAAGACGCCCGGCTTCACCGGGATCATTTCCGACATGGGCGGGCCGACCGCCAACATGTACCGCATGGCGTGCAAGGATCCGACGATCGAGTCTTCCTGCCGCCGCCTGTCCTGCGTCTATCCCGGCATCTGCGAAAACCTCAACACCGACCATGCGCCGCTGATCGGCCTTTACCGCAAAGCGCGCGCACTGCCCGGCATCAAGAAAGTGTTCGTCGCGTCGGGCCTTCGCTACGACCTCGCCGTGCGCTCGCCCGAATACGTGAAGGAACTCGCGACCCACCACGTCGGCGGCTACCTGAAGATTGCGCCCGAGCACACAGAGGAAGGGCCGCTCGCGAAAATGATGAAGCCCGGGATGGGCAGCTACGACAAGTTCAAAGAGCTGTTCGACCGCTTCTCGCGCGAAGCGGGCAAGGAACAGTACCTGATCCCCTACTTCATCGCCGCGCATCCGGGCACCAGCGATGAAGACATGCTCGCGCTAGCGCTATGGCTCAAGCACAACGACTTCCGGCTGGACCAGGTGCAGACCTTTCTGCCCACGCCGCTGGCGCTGGCGACGACCATGTACCACACGGGAAAAAACCCGCTGCACAAGGTATCGGCCACATCGGAAGAAGTGAAGGTGGTCCGCGGCGGGCGCCAGCGCCGCCTGCACAAGGCGTTCCTGCGCTATCACGACGCGGAGAACTGGCCGCTGCTGCGCGAGGCGCTGCAACGCATGGGCCGCGCCGATCTCATCGGCAACGGCAAGAAACACCTGATTCCCTCGTTTCAACCTGCGGGTACCGGGAAAGTCCTGCAGCGTGCGGGCGGCCGGCAACCTGGGAACCGCATTGCGCCTGTCCGCCGGGCCGTTGCAGCGGCAAAACACGGCGGCAGGCTGAAACTCGCTCGCCGGCCGTAGAACTTTTTTTGGTATCTGTATTGCGTCACCTCTCCGGGTCCCCTCAAGGGGGATCGAGATGATCGAGATGGTTGATTCGCGCATTGGCATGCTGCGTCGCAGAATGCGTTGGTAGGAATCAACCCTGCGAGAGGTACGCTGAAGGTCTCAGTTCGACCCATTGCGGATACTATCTCCACGCTAAAGGGGTCAGCCGCCCTAGGAACCGCTAATCAACGCCTAAGCCCCGAATGGCTTGAGGAGCGGCTGCCCTTTGGATCGGCCCTGGGGGAGTGCGGTTCGATCGGCGCACACAGTCTTGCCCATGGCGTAACCCCGCCGCAATTCTGGCCGCTTTTTCGGTGCTCTCGTTAGTTGTGCTGTGTTACAAATATGGCATTTTCCCTCTGACGGGCAAGAAATGATGGCGTCTACGTTCCCTCTAAGGTGACACAGTACAATTAGGAAATACCCTATTGACCGCGGCTGCTGGGGCTGGAGATACTCTCGGAGATGCCGTTGAAATTGCTATTCATATCCTACGCCGGGCAGGTAACAATTGAAGAATGATACTGCAACGCCAAGCAATGACTATTCGGTCGAAACGAAAATTGTCGTCATATTGGCTGCCGCACTTGTCGCCATACTTGGCTGGTGGCTGTTGTCGGATAGGGAACCGACGCAAAAGGAAATGACATTCGCTTATCGAAAGCACGTCATTGCGATCAACCACGACTTGAATCTGATTGAATTGGCTGAACTACGCGAACGGCTGCACCAAATTGAATTGATAAAGCAGCACTGCGACAAACTGAAGGAAAAGCAATACCGATGTGAGGCAATCGTGTTGGCTGACAGACGACCGACCAAGGGCCTCCGCGGTGCGGAAAATGCCACCTACACCCGCAATGCCAAGGGGTTTCAGTTCGAATCCATTGAAGATAGTCGCAACTAGCCGCTTGGCCTTTTGCGAACTTCCGCTCTTGGCCGATAGTGTGAATTCGCAGTTGAGCCAGTAAGCGGCCCGTCGCAAAATCCCGCCTTTTTCTAAGGTCCGCTTTAGACGAGTATGGGCAACCGCCGCTCCCGGCCAAGAGCGGAAATTCAGCAATAGCACCTCAAAGCGGTCTCTCGCCAGGAAAAAGATTCCCAGCAGTACATGTTTTAAAGGCATAAAGGCAATAGGTTTTGGCATACCGCAAATCTAATCGAATGCCGTTGCCGCCCAATTGGCGGTTTGGCGTGATGAAGCGCCCAAAGTGTGTCGCGGCGTAGAATCGACCCTAACGGTCTAAGGCGTCGATACCGGGAGGCGCAATGCGTAAAGCCATTTTGATGATGTTACTAGCTATTGTGAGCAGTAGTGCGGCGGCGGAGTGGGTTGAGGCTGGTAGCGATGAAATCGGCGTTACCTACTATGCCAATCCCGCCTCAATCCACAAAGAGGGCAACAAAGTCAAAATGTGGAATGTGGTTGACTACAAGACGGCCAGAGTATCCTCTGATGGTAAGCCCTATATGTCAATGAAGGCACGTGTTCAATACGATTGCAAGGAAGAGCGGTTGAGAACGATGCACTATTCTGGTCACTCCGAACACATGGGCAGAGGTAAATCAGTTTATAGCGACGACAATCCTACCAAGTGGAGTCCAGTTGCGCGTGCCACCGTACAGGAAGATTTGTGGAAAATCGCCTGTAGCAAGCCGTAGGCACTTGCGATTTTCCCACGCGCTATCATCGGAGCCACCCTTGCGGTGGCTTTGTCTTTTCCGGTATGGGTCTTAGTCCTCGCTGGAACGGCAGCAATGGGGAAACACGAGAGGCCGCTCAGGGTCGATAGCGTCAGCTCAGTGCTTTCGGGAGTGGACACTCAAATCGGAAGCGCCGACTATCTCTTCATCTAATCGCCACTGACCGGTGTGGCCGAACAGCGGACGGCCTCATGAATTGCTGATTTGGTCCTGCGCATCGCAATTTACCTCCATCAATTCACCGGCACGTTGTGCCGTACCTAACCATCCTCGCGCCTTCCGCCGCTTCGCACTGGTTCAGGCGCCAGGACTTACGCCGTCGGGCGGTACTCCGGTACAACGTAAGGCCCCTCCGGAATCACCGCGATGTGTCTGTCACCGCTGCGCCGCACGCTGGCGCGTATGGCGTCCGGCACCGAGTCCATCTTGTGCACTCCGGTGAGGCTCACGGCGTCGGCATTGAGCCCTTCGCTATAGAGGTGCACCGCGCCCACCCGCATCGGCTTCAACTGCATCTGCGTCTGCCACTCGTCGATGTCGGCGAAGCGCTTGGCGCTGATGTCGGCCATGAAGCCGTCGGGCCCGAGTCCAAGCAGCCGCTGCTGCGCCTCCACGTACTCGAGCGAGCCCATGCCTTCCGCGCACTCGGACACGATCAACAGGTCGCCGCCGGGCGCGAGGATGTCGATCGGCGCCACCATGCCCTTGACCGTCTGGTAATAGGTCTTGTCCAACGGGTAGCCGGCGGCGCTGGTGACGACGGTGGCGAACCTGCGTGCAACCGGCACCACGGCGTAACGGCGGATGAAATCCACCGCCAGCAGATGGCTTTGCACCACTTCGCCGAAGTTCACGAATGACAACTGGCGGTGCTCGTCGATGACCGTGTTCAAGGCCAGCGCGTGACCCAGTTTGCGCATGATTTCGAGTTGCTCCTCGTGCAGGGGGTTGCCCTCCAGTACGCAATTGGCGGCGCGCGGATGGGCCATGAAGCGCGCGCTGTGGAAAGTAGTGATGGTGTCCTTGTGCGCGACCCCTGGGGCGATCACCTTGCGCCCGCCCGAGTAACCCGCCATGAAGTGCGGTTCCACCAGACCCGTGGCGATGCGCACATCGGCTTCGACGAAACGCCGGTCCAGCTTCACCGGCGTGCCGCGCGAGGTGGCGCCCAGATCGACGTGATCGGCGTCGTTGCGCGCAAAATGGTTGAGTACCCGCACGGTCTGCATGACCCAGGGATCGCCGACTAGTTCGGCCAGCTCATCGCCTTCATTGGGCCGATGCAAGCCGGTCGCGACGAGGATGGTGATGCCCTCAGCGGGTATGCCTGCCTCCATCAGCTCCCGCACCAGCAGCGGCAGGAACAGGCCGTTGGGCACGGGGCGGGTGATGTCGCACACCAGGATGCAGGCGCTTTTCGCGCCGCGCGCCTCCTGCGCTAACGGCCGCGCACCCACCGGCTGCGCCAGCGCGGCGCGCACCGCGCCAACCGGGTCAGCGAGCAGCGGCATCTCGGGCTTTCGGATCACGGTGACATCCCAGGCCGCGTCCA
>Ga0208080_1001432_pt1 | contig 11682 bp, 13 predicted proteins | sample NGESurdeep092012_3_FD_184476 | JGI IMG/M metagenome (GOLD analysis project Ga0208080, IMG submission 184476) | Arctic peat soil microbial communities from Barrow, Alaska - NGEE Surface sample 210-3 deep-092012 (SPAdes) | ecosystem: Environmental > Terrestrial > Soil > Wetlands > Peat ...
AAGCCAAGGGCGTGGCGCTCGATCCCGCCTACATCGAAGGCCGCATGGATTTCGTGCTCAACAAGGTCGAGCCCGGCATGAAGGCCTCGATGGCACACGATCTCGAACGCGGCAACCGGCTGGAACTCGACTGGCTCGCCGGCAAGGTGCGCGAGCTCGGCCGCACGCTCAACGTGCCGACGCCGGCCAGCGACACGGTCTACACCGTGCTCAAGCTGCACCGGATGGGAACGCCGCGCTGACGGGCGGCTCCGCGCCTACTGGGCGTGGATGTTGCCTTCCTTGACGACGCGGCCCCATTTGACGATTTCGGTCTTGATGTATTCGCCGAATTCGGCCGAACTCATCTCGACCGTCGCGGCGCCTTCGCGCGCGAATTGCGCTTGCAGTTCGGGAGCTTTCAACGCGGCCTGCACGTCCTTGTACAATTTATCGACCATCGGCGCGGGCAGGCCTGCGGGCGCGACGATGCCCCACCAGTTGTCGGCCACATAGCCAGGCACACCGGCTTCCGCGATGGTCGGCACGTCCGGCAGAACCGGGCTGCGCTTGGCGCCGCCGGTGCCCAGGGCGATGAGCTGTCCGGATTTGATGAAGGGCGTGGTCTGCACCAGCGAGCTGAACATGATTTTCACATGCCCGGCGATCACGTCCTGCATCGCCGGACCGCCGCCTTTGTAGGGCACGTGCACGATATTGACGCCGGCCGTAAGCTTGAACAATTCGGCGCCGAGATGCTGGAAGCTGCCGACGCCGGCGGAAGCGTAGTCGAGCTGTCCCGGCTTTTCCTTGGCCAGCGCCAGCAGGTCCTTCACCGTTTTGATCGGCGATTCCGGATTGACCACCAGCACGTTCGGCCCGGTGGCGAGAATGGCAATCGGCGTGAAGGAAGTGATCGGATCGTAATGGAGCTTGTACAGCGCCGGGTTGACCGCGTGCGCAATCGACACGATCCCGAGCGTATATCCGTCCGGCACGGCGGCGGCTAAGGCCTCGGTCCCGATCGAGCCGCCGGCGCCGCCGCGGTTGTCGACGAAGACAGTTTGTCCCAATTTCTCGCTCAGTTGCTTGGCGACCAGACGGCCGACGACGTCGTTGCTGCCGCCCGGCGGGAACGGAATGATCAATCGCACCGGTCTGTTCGGATAGTCATCGGCGGCGATGGCGGCGGACGAGAGCGCCAGCAGCAGAAACGCGGCCTTGGTCAGTCGCGACAGCAAATTCGACATCGTGCCACTCCCCAGACGTCGGAAACCGTTCAGTGCCAGTAAGGCGGGTAATCCGTGTTGTTCTGCTCGGCTTCGAGCAGGCGTAGCAAGGCGGGCCATTCAAGCACGCCGTAGAGTTGCAAGCATACTCCTGGCCGTTGGATTGGGCCAAGGCTCGGATCGGCTAAGCGAAGCTGACGCGCAGGCCGAACGCCCGTCGATTAGACCGCCGACCTCGCCCAGCGACACGGTCTACACCGTGCGCAAGCTGCGCCGGATGGGAACACCGCGCTGACGCGATTGCGAACGGTTTGCACCTCGATTGGCTGCACACGTTGCGACGCGCCTGACAAACAAAAAAGCCATCGACGCTACATTAATGATTTTTAACGTTGGCGCTTCCTGCCTGATGGGGTAAGGGATCGGGCAAAAGCCCCCCGGGAGGGTACCCTATGTTCCAGACGCTTCTGAGAAAGCGGGATTTCTACGCCGGCGGACTGATGGCCCTGCTCGGCGCGGGGGTCACGCTCAACTCCACCACCTATACCACCGGCACGCTCATGCACATGGGTCCGGGGATGTTCCCGTTCATCCTCGGGATTGTGCTCACGTTCATCGGCATCCTGATCTTCGGGACCGCATTGCTCACCCCGCTCGGCGAGGACGAACACATCCTGCCGAGAAGCAAGGAATGGCGCGGATGGGGCTGCATCCTGGCCGGACCGATACTGTTCATTATTTTCGGCGAATTTCTCGGGATGGTCGCCGGGACGTTCGCATGCGTGTTTGTCTCTGCGCTCGGTGATCGCACGGCGACGCTGAAAAGCTCGTTCTTGCTCGCAGCCGGCGTCACGTTCTTCGGCGTGCTGCTATTCTCATACGTGCTACAGATTCCGTTTCCCATGTTCCGGTGGGGACGTTAATGATCGCCACCGCATTCACCGATCTCTGGTACGGGTTCGGCGTCGCCCTCGAACCACACAACTTGATGTGGTGTTTCATCGGCGTGCTGGTCGGCAATATGGTCGGCGTGCTGCCTGGAATGGGCCCGCTCGCGACCATCTCGATTCTGTTACCGCTCACCTTCGGCATCCACCCCGTCGGTGCCATCCTGATGCTGGCGGGCGTCTTTTACGGCTCGCAATATGGCGGCGCGATCTGCTCGATCCTGCTCAATCTGCCCTGCCATCCGCCGCATGCGGTGACCTGTCTCGACGGCTTCCCGCTCACCAAGCAGGGCAGGGGTGGCGCCGCACTCGGCATCACGGTCATCTCGTCATTCGTCGGCGCCTCGTGGGGCATCACCGAGATGATCTTCCTCTCCCCGGTGCTGGTGACGGTCGCGCTCAAATTCGGCCCGGCGGAAATCTGTTCGCTGATGCTGCTCGGCCTGTTGGCCGGCTCGACGCTGGCGCGCGGTTCGCCGCTCAAGGGCGTTGCCATGACCGTGGTCGGACTGCTGCTCGGCATTGTCGGCAGCGACATCGAAACCGGCACGCCGCGTTTCACCTTCGGCATTCCTAATTTGTTCGACGGCGTCGAAATCGTCGCTTTGGCGCTCGGCCTGTTCGGCATTGCCGAGTTCATGAAGAGCGTAAATCAGCTCTCCGAGGTCGACACGAAGTATTCGCACGTGAAGTTCCGCGATTTGCGGCCCTCCAAGGAGGAGCTGAGAAGAGCCTGGCCGGCGATGCTCCGCGGCACGCTCATCGGCAGCCTGTGCGCACTCATTCCCGGTACCGGGCCGACGATCGCCTCGTTCGTGTCCTACGCGACCGAAAAGAAGATTTCGAAAACCCCCGAACTGTTCGGCACCGGCATGATCGAGGGCGTCGCCTGCCCCGAAGCCTCCACCCACTCCTCGGTGCAGGGCGACTTCATCCCAACCATGAGCCTCGGCATTCCGGGCGACGCGGTGATGGCGCTCATCCTCGGCGCGCTGATGATTCAGGGCATCGTGCCCGGGCCGCAGCTGATCAGCGAGCACCCGGATATTTTCTGGGGCCTGGTCGCGAGCTTCTGGATCGGCAACATCATCCTGGTGATCCTCAATGTCCCGATGATCGGCCTGTGGGTGAAACTGCTGACCATCCCCTACAAGTATCTCTATCCGAGCGCGCTGTTCTTCGTGTGCATCGGCGTCTATAGCACCAACAACGACATGTTCCAGGTCGGCGAGACCATCATCATCGGGCTGGTCGGCTATCTGCTGCTGCTGCTCGATTTCCATCCGGCGCCGGTGCTGCTCGGATTCGTGCTCGGCCCGCGCTTCGAGGAGAACTTCCGCCGCGCCATGCTGATTTCGCGCGGCGATGTTCTGGTGTTCGTGGAACATCCGATCAGCGCGGTGTTCGTCGGTTTGTGCGTGCTGCTGATCGTCACGCAGATCTATGTGCGGCTGCGCAAGCCGAAGGCGCTTCTCACTGAACTCGAATTGAATGCGGACCCGAATGCCATCGCTCCGGTAGAGCCGTGACCGGCGCGCTGGCGCAGCGGCGCGTAGCGCACTAAGATTCCCGCATCCGACGAATCGGGCGGGGCTCGCCATGCGCGGAATGCTCGATACGGTCATTTACGCTGCCACGGCGCCGATACGGCTGTTCGGGCGCTCGCGCGGGCTCCGCTTGGGCGCAGGCGCAGGCCTCATCGTCGCCATCTTTTTTGCCGCGACCCTGTGGACGCTGGACCGGTTCGTGCCGGCCGATAACGACGCCAAGCGCACGGTGGCCAGCCTGCCGCCGCTGCCGGCTTTGCAGCCAGTAACGCGTTCGTCGCATGTGATCGCACCGATCGCGATCTCGCTCGTCGCCATCGGCCGCAGCCTGGACACCGCAGCGCCGCGCGATCTGTTCGGCAAGAACGACAACCCGGTCAGCAGCCTGCTGTCCAAGGCCGATATCGGCATCACCATCGCGCGCGGAACCATGGCGGTGAACGGAACGCCCAACGAATTGACTGTCATCACCCCGCTCACTGGCAACTTGAAAATCACCGGCCAGATCGCCACGCAAGCCGGCAACCTCGCCGGCACCATCACCAGCCTGCTCGACAGCGCCATCGGCAAGGATGTCGGCAAGCTCACCAGCAAGGTGCTCGACCAGCGCGCCGAGCTGCGCGGTCAGGTGACTGTGCATTCGAAGCCCGCGCTCACCGCCAATTGGCGGCTGGAGCCGAACCTCACCGCTCAGGTCGTGCTCGACGACAGCGCGCTCTCGCTCGCCGGCATCAAGATCAACATGGCGAGCGAGGCCAAGCCGCTGATCGACCGCGCGCTCAACGAGCAGGTCGCCGACTTGCAGGCGCGGCTGCGCAACGATCCATTCATCGAGCGCAGCGCGCGCGAGCAGTGGGCCAAGATGTGCCGCGCCATCCCGCTCGGCGGCGACAAGACCGGCCGGCCGAAGCTGTGGCTGGAGATGCGCCCGGTGCGCGCCGCCGCCGCGCAGCCGCAGGTCGATGCCCGCAACGTGACGCTGACCGTCGGCGTGCAGGCGGAAACCCGCATTGTGCCGAACGAGACCAAGCCGGATTGCCCGTTCCCGGCGACACTAGAACTGGTGGCGCCGATGGACAATGGCCGCCTCGCGGTCGGCGTGCCGATCGACATGCCATTCAGCGAGCTCAACAAGCTGCTGGAAGCGCAGCTCAAGGGCCACCGTTTCCCGGAGGGCGGCAGCGCGCCGGTCGAGGTCGAGGTGCGCGGCGCCAGCCTGGCCGCCGCCGGCGACCGGCTGCTGATCTCACTGCGCGTGAAAGCGCGCGAGCGCAAGAGCTGGTTCGGCTTTGGCGCGCAGGCCACCGTGCATATTTGGGGCAAGCCGGCGCTCGATGCCAAGGCGCAGATCCTGCGCCTCACCAACCTCACGCTGGCGGTGGAATCGGAAGCCGCCTTCGGCCTACTCGGCGCCGCGGCGCGCGCGGCCATGCCCTATCTGCAGGATGCGATCGCCGACAAGGCGGTGGTGGACCTCAAACCCTTCGCCGCCGACGCGCTAACGAAAATCACCGCCGCGCTCGCCGACTTCCAGAAGAACAGCGAGGACGTGCGGGTCGATGCCGCCGTGCACGAGCTGCGCCTCACCGGCATCGAATTCGACTCGCACACGCTGCGGGTGATCGCGGAGGCCGACGGCACGGCGAAAGTGTTCGTGACGGAATTGCCGAAGATGTGAAATTAGGAACCTGTCGTCCCCGCGAAAGCGGGGACCCATAACCCCTGTCTTTCCGCATCATGACCACCGGGGTTATGGATCCCGGCCCTCGCTTACGGCTCGGCCGGGATGACAAAGAGGCGTCATTGACACCTATGCGCCCGCGCCTACATTAGCCCTGTTCCGAGGGGTGCCCCGAAAGGGCTGAGATAAACCCTTTGAACCTGATCCGGGTCATGCCGGCGAAGGGACCGGGACTTGATGCCCCCCAGCCGCTTTGCATCCGAATCGCGTTCGCCGTTTTGCGCAGGGAGATGTCTATGAACAAGCCCGTCACTTCCGCCGATCTGGTCACGCCGAAGGTCACCACCGGGCCGCTTCCCGCCTCGCGCAAGGTCCATTGCGCGCCCGATGCGGCGCCCGATCTGCGCGTGCCGATCCGCGAGATTGCGCTGGAGCCAAGTTCCGGCGAACCGGCGCTCCCCGTTTACGACACCACCGGGCCCTATACCGATCCGGACGTCAGCATCGACGTGGAGAAGGGCCTCACCCGCACTCGCATCGAATGGGTGCGCGAGCGCGGCGGCGTGGAGCAATATCAAGGCCGGCCGATCCAGCCCGTGGACAACGGCAATGTCAGCGGCAAACATCTGGCGCGCAATTTCCCGACTACGCCAAAGCCGTATCGCGCGCTCGACGGCAAGCCGGTGACGCAATACGAATTCGCGAAGCGCGGCATCATCACCAAGGAAATGATCTACGTCGCGACACGCGAAAACCTCGGCCGCAAGAACATGCTCGACCGCGCGCCAGCAGTGCTCGCCGACGGCGAGCAGTTCGGCGGCGCGCTGCCGACGTTCATGACGCCGGAATTCGTGCGCGACGAGATCGCGCGCGGCCGCGCCATCATCCCCGCCAACATCAACCACGCCGAACTGGAACCAATGATCATCGGCCGCAATTTCCTGGTGAAGATCAACGCCAATATCGGCAACTCCGCGGTCACTTCCTCGGTCGAAGAGGAAATCGAGAAGATGGTGTGGGCGATCCGCTGGGGCGCCGACACGGTGATGGACCTGTCGACCGGGCGCAACATCCACAACACGCGCGAATGGATCCTGCGCAATGCGCCGGTGCCGATCGGCACGGTTCCGATTTATCAGGCGCTGGAGAAGGTCGACGGCGATCCGGTCAAGCTCGACTGGGATGTGTACCGCGACACGCTGATCGAGCAATGCGAACAGGGCGTCGACTATTTCACCATCCATGCCGGCGTGCGGCTGGCTTACGTGCCGCTGACCGCCAACCGCGTCACCGGCATCGTCTCGCGTGGCGGCTCGATCATGGCGAAGTGGTGCCTGTCGCGCCACAAGGAGTCGTTCCTGTACGAGCGCTTCGACGAGATCTGCGACATCATGCGCAAATATGACGTGTCGTTCTCGCTGGGCGACGGACTGCGGCCCGGCTCGATCGCCGACGCCAACGACCGCGCGCAATTCGCCGAACTCGAAACGCTGGGCGAACTCACCCAGATCGCCTGGCAGAAAGGCTGCCAGGTGATGATCGAAGGCCCCGGCCACGTGCCAATGCACAAGATCAAGATCAACATGGACAAGCAGCTGAAAGAATGCGGCGAGGCGCCGTTCTACACGCTCGGGCCGCTCACGACCGACATCGCGCCCGGCTACGACCACATCACGTCAGGCATCGGCGCCGCCATGATCGGCTGGTTCGGCTGCGCCATGCTCTGCTACGTGACGCCGAAGGAGCATCTCGGCCTGCCCGACCGCGACGACGTAAAGGAAGGCGTCATCACCTACAAGATCGCGGCGCACGCGGCCGACTTGGCGAAGGGCCACCCGGCGGCGCAGCTGCGCGACGACGCGCTGTCACGCGCGCGCTTTGATTTTCGCTGGCAGGACCAGTTCAACCTCGGGCTCGATCCCGACACCGCGCGCAGCTATCACGACGAGACGCTGCCGAAGGAAGCGCACAAGGTGGCGCATTTCTGCTCGATGTGCGGGCCGAAATTCTGCTCGATGAAGATCACCCAGGATGTGCGCGATTATGCGGCGGGGCTGAACGATCCCGGCATGCTGACGGCCGAGCACGGCATGGCGCAGATGTCGGAGAAGTTCAAGGCGATGGGCGAGCAGGTTTATGTCGATGCGGAGAAGGTGAAGGAGAGTAATAAGGTGTTGTGATTCCGGGCCAGTATACAGGCCGACAAGCGAGCGTAGGCCAGGCTAAGGCGCCACGCGCAGAGCATAAAAAGGACCGGGCTTTCGCCCGGCCTTCTACGTCGTCCCTCAATGCCAAGCCTCAGCGAATCGAAATTGCCAGCCCGCTCAGGTCGGCATTGGCCATCAACCCGACCTGCCGGCCTTCCAACTGCAAGAGGGCGCCCTTCTCGTTGCGCAGTTGGATAAACCGCACGCCGCGTCCGACCGCGGCGCCGGCGCCGACGGCCGCATAAACCCCCGCGACGTCCCCTGGGCTGCGGATGTTGCTCACCGTGCCGGAAAACCACGTTTCCGAGGCGCCGAACACGAGGCCCGCGCTCAAGCCGCCGACCGACAGCGGATAGCGCTGTCCGTGGAACGTGAGGGTGCCGCTGCCGCCGGAGCCGCCGATGAACCAGCCGGCTTTCAACACCTTGAACCGGACGCCGCCGCTGTCGGCATAGGCCGACACAGTCGCGGCCGCCAAGAGGGCTAGACCGATAACAGATGTACGAAATCCCGATGAAAACCGCATGTTGTGATCCTTCTGAAAGGCGTTGAACTGTTGGCAGGTCATTAAAGGCCATCGGATCGAGTAATCCGCAAACCAACAATCCGCCAAAGCGTCCGGAGTTCCATGCGCCCGCTCCTGCCAGGCATTATTGCCGCGATCGGCCGGTGCGGTTGGATGATGGTGGCCTCGCTTCGCTACGCCCATCGGCTAATCTGCTGAACGCGTGCGATCGGACACGAGCGAGGATCACTTCGGCAGGTGGCGCTTTCGGAAGCCAAGGGCAACAGCATGGATAAAATTCTGACCGCGCCATTATTCTACCTGATGCCGGCTCCATTTGCGGTCCTTGTCGCAATGATCGCGGTGAGACGGCCTTACAACCCATGGCTCGCCGCCAGATTGGCGGCGGGCGCGGCTGCGTTTCATGCCGACCTGCGTTTCGAAGACGCCAGGTTGGCGCTGTTGAGCGTGTTCATCGCGGCCGTTTGGTTCGTCATCACATTCAAGCTCTATTCGGCTTGCCACCGCACGCCGATGGATCAATAGCAAGCCGTAGGATGAGTTAAGCAAAGCGAGATCCACCCTACGCTCGCTTCACGCGGCCTTGCTCGACCTCATGGTGAGGAGCGCTACCGGTCTCCGCGATCCCAGTACAGCCCCACCACGGCGACCAGCGCGGTGATAGTCGCGATCAGAAACAGCCACGACAATACCGGCCCTTCTACCGCCCATTGCAGCAGGCGCGCGAGGTCATAGAGCACATAGGCCGCGAAGGTGAAGGCAAGGCCGTAGAGATACGGCCGGCCATGGCGCGCGGCGAGCACGGCGACCGCTGCGACGCAAGCTTCGAGAATGATCGAGACGATGAGCATGGCAGCCTCACCTCTTAAACAACCCCATGATCGCCGCCTTCGCCAGCGTATTGAAATGCAGATTGAAGCCGACCACCGCCGCTGACGTGTCCGCGTTCACATCCAGGCTCGAATCGCCCACCGCGAACACCGTGAACAGATAACGGTGCGGGTGGTCGCCCTCCGGCGGGCACGGGCCGCCATAGCCGGCCGCACCGTAGTCGGTGCGGGTCTGCAGCGCGCCCGCCGGCAGCTTGCCGCCGGCATTGCCGGCGCCGAGCGCCAGCTCGGTCACGTTCGCCGGAATGTTCACCACCAGCCAGTGCCAGAAGCCGCTGCCGGTCGGCGCATCCGGGTCGTAGCAGGTGACGGCGAAGCTATTGGTGCCTGCCGGCGCACCCGACCATTTGAGATGCGGCGACTGGTTGCCGCCGGCGCAGCCGAAGCCGAAGTCGGCCGACAGGACGTGCGCCTTCGCCAGATAGTCGCCGTCCTTGAAACTGTTGCTGCTGACCGTGAATGCCATAGCTGATCTCCGTCTTTTCCGCCCGCGCGAAGCCTAGGCCAGATCGGGAGAAATGCAATTGCGCGCACCGTTCCCACCGGCTCTTTTCCATGCAACCATCTAGCCTCGCAATACGTTACGCTGGCAGCGTCATCCAACCCAAGGTGCCCCATGTCCGAAATCACCTATGAAATCGTCGAGCACGATGGCGGCTGGGCCTACAAGGTCGCGGGCGTGTTCTCGGAAGCCTTCCCGAGCCGTGCCGCCGCGCTGACAGCGGCGAAGCACGCCGCCGCCGAGCAGGAGGTCCCCGGCGAAACCGAATCCATCGAGTACGAGGACGACAAGGGCCGCTGGCATACCGAGACCGCGCGCGGCAGCGATCGTCCGCAGACCGCCATCAAGGACAAGGGCTGATCACGCGCTGAGGCCCGCGCCATGAAAAAATTCGGCGGACCGGCGGCGATCGTAGCCCTACTGTCGTTCAACGGCGGCTTCGTCGACACCGCCGGCTTCCTCGGCCTGCAGGGCCTGTTCACCGCGCACGTCACCGGAAACTTCGTCACCCTCGGCGCCGCCTTGGTGCTGGGCAGCCATGGCATCATCGGCAAAATCCTGGCGCTGCCGGAATTCATTCTGGTGATCGCGCTGGCGCGGCTCGCCGGCAGCGCTTTGCGCGCGCGCAAAACGCCGGTGCTGCGCATTCTGCTGGCCGCCGAAGTCGCGCTACTATTTGCGTTCTTTGCGCTCGCCGTGGCGTTCGGTCCGTTCGCCGATCCCGATACGCCCGCCGCCTTGCTCACCGGCTTTGCCGGCATCGCCGCCATGGCGCTGCAGAACGCATTTCAGCGCGTGCATTTATCGAACCTGCCGCCGACCACGCTGATGACCGGCAACACCACGCAGGCGACGATCGACGCCGTCGATCTGTTCACCGGGGCGGAGCCGGCGCAGGCGGCGGCGACCCGCGCGCGCTTTGCCCGCGTGGCGCTCAGCATCGTCTATTTCGCAGCCGGCTGCGCCGCATCAGCGACGCTGTACTGGCTGATCGGCTTCTGGTCGCTTGGCGTGGCGGTGCTGGTCGGCGCCACCGCCGCCGTGCTTCGGACGGAGGCGGTGGCGTAACCAAGCTGACGCTGGTCATTTCACCTTGAGGATCGCCGGATTGGGCTTGAGCACGCTCAGAATGATGTGGCTCAGATTGATGTCCTTACCCGGATAGGTGCTGCCGCCGCTGGTCGTGTGGCAGCTGAAGCAATTGGTGCCGGTTCCTTGCACGAAGGTCTCCAGCGTCATTTCATAAACTGGTGGTTGTAGGCTGTTTTTTGATTGCGCCGGGCAGACCGGCGGAAATCCGTGCGCGCTCTTTGCCTGCCTTGCCTCGCCCTGCTATGCTCGTACGTCCGAGCTTCCCATCCCGGAGCCGACATGAACGCCCGCGCGGTGCCGCTCGTCGCCGCGGCCGTCTTGCTTGCCGCGACGCCCACGCTCAAGGCCGCGAACCTCGCGAACGCGTCCGCACGCGACGCCCGCCAGGTGCGCAAGACCGCGAAGGCCGAGCGCTGGCGCCTGTGCGGCTCGCAACACACGATGACGGTCACTCCCGAGCAGACGGCGCAGCGCGCTCCGGCACGCCGCGTTGCGTGCCGCTGCGATGAGTGCGGCATAGCGCAATAGGTTTGGCTATTGCGCCGGACAGGCTACGCGCTAAAGCTCCCCGACCGGAGGAGCCCCCGATGAGCCAGCCAACCTATGAAGAACGACTCCAGCGCCTGCTCGAGCAGACGGAGATCTTCGATCTCGTGCGGGTCGAGCGCTTCTACCGCGATCAGCGCGACTGGGACGGCCTGGTCGGCTCCTATGTCAAAAACGCGCCGGTGCGCACCACCTGGTTCGACGGCAGCATCGAAGACTTCGTCGCCGCCTCCCGCCGCAAGATGACGGGACCGGGGGCGAGTGCCGCCAAGCACTGGATTTTTCCGACCGCGTTGCAGATCAACGGCGCCCGCGCGCTGGTCGAAAGTCCGGCGGCGATCTTCGATCGGCTCACCTTCGACAACGTGGAATTCGACTCGTTCCAATACTGCCGGTTCGTCTCGCGCGTCGTGCACAGCGCGGCGGGCTGGCGGCTGGCCTCTTTCGAGGGCATCTACCAGCGCGACCATCTGCGCAGCGTCAATCCGGCCGAGCCGCTGCCGGTGGACTGGGATGTGATCAAGACGCTGCGGCCG